>Ga0182793_1000532_pt1 | contig 29028 bp, 27 predicted proteins | sample Passage237A_FD_130498 | JGI IMG/M metagenome (GOLD analysis project Ga0182793, IMG submission 130498) | Cellulose adapted compost microbial communities from Newby Island Compost Facility, Milpitas, CA, USA - Passage2 37A (version 2) (version 2) ... | reverse complement strand
CGGCGCTATGCGGTGCCCATCGCGGTGGTGGTGACCGGGGTGGTGCTGGCGGTGTCGACCGACCTGCCGGCGGGGGCGCTGGACGGGGCCTGGCCAAGCCTGGTGCCGGTGATGCCGGTGTTCACCCTCGACGCCATCGTGCGCATCGCCCTGCCGCTCTATGTGGTGACCATGGCGTCGCAGAACCTGCCGGGCATCGCGGTGCTGCGGGCCAACGGCTACGCGGTGGCGCCGGGACCGGCCTTTCTGCTGACCGGGGCGGCCAGCGGCGTCATCGCCTTCTTCGGCGGGCTCACCACCAATCTCGCGGCGATCACCGCCGCCATCTGCGCCGGGCCGGAGGCGCATCCCGACCGCGACAGGCGCTGGCCGGCACCGGTGGCCACCGGCTCGGTCTACATCCTGCTGGCGCCGGCGGCGAACCTGGCGGCGGCCTTCGTCGCCGCCTCGCCGCCGCTGCTCATCCAGGCGGTAGCGGGGCTGGCGCTGTTCTCGAGCCTCGCCACGGCGCTCGGTGCGGCGCTGGCGGAGGAGGAAATGCGGCTGCCGGCCATCCTGACCTTCGTCACCACGGCCTCGGGCATCACCATAGCCGGGGTCGGCGCGCCGTTCTGGGGGCTGGTGGGCGGCATCGTGCTGTCGCTGCTGCTGCGCCGGAGCGCGGCGCGGTGAGGGTCCACGGCCTCATCCTGGCCGGCGGGCAAGGCAGCCGGCTGGGCGGGGTGCGCAAGGCCGAGCTGCGGCTGGGCGGGGTGCCGCTGATCGCGCGGGTGGCGGCTCGGCTGGGTGCCGGGCTGGCGCGGCCGCTGCTGATCGCCACCGGGCCGGCGGCGACCGCCTATGCGCAAGGCGTCGGCATCGCCGACGATCCGGCCGGGCCCGCAGGGCCGCTGGCGGGGCTGTTGGCCGGACTCCGGCATCTTGCGGACATGGCCCGCAACGAGGACGTGCTGGTGACGGTGGCCGTGGATACGCCCTTCCTGCCGGTGGACTATGTGGCGCGGCTGACGGCTGCGCTGGCGGCGGGGGCGCCGGCGGCCTTCGCGCAATGGGGCCCGAGCCCCTACCCCACCAACGCCGCCTGGCGGATCGGCATGCTGCGGCGCCTGGCGAAGGCGGTGCAACGAGCGGACACGGCGCCTGGGCCACGCCGGCTGCTGGAGGAGGCGGGCGCGGCGGCCGTGGACTGGTCGGACAGCGCGGCGCGCGACCCCTTCGCCAATCTCAACACCCTGGCTGACCTCGTCGCGCTGAGCCGGCGGGACCGCGGCGGAGCGGAATGAGGACTTATGCACATCGCTCGCAATTGGGGCTTGGCAAAGCGGATCAGTTTGGGTACACGGACCTCGCCTTCGCCGAGAAGGCGCCCAATGTTCCGCGATAGCTCAGTTGGTAGAGCGTTCGACTGTTAATCGAATGGTCGCTGGTTCGAGTCCAGCTCGCGGAGCCATTCCCCCAGCCCCATCGCCTGAACTACACGCCTGCCGGTCGCGGGCGATTGCGCTTTTCGGGGCGGCGGGCTAGGACGGCCGGAGACCGTTCCTTTCCGAATTTTCCTATGACCACTTCGTCCCAAGGCGCCGCACAGGCGGCGCAGCGCACCACCCTGACCATCATCCTGGCCGTCAGCGGCGCGCATCTGCTCAACGACCTGCTGCAATTCCTGCTGCCGGCGCTCTACCCCATGTTCAAGGAGAACTACGGGCTGAGCTACCTGCAGATCGGGCTGCTGACGCTGGGCCAGCAGATCACCGCCTGCGTGCTGCAGCCGGTGTTCGGCCTGTATGGCGACCTCAGGCCCAAGCCCTATTTCCTGGCGGTCTCGATGATCATCGTGACGGCCGGCGTGGCGATGCTGGCCTTGGCCACCGGCTTCTGGCCGCTGCTGGCGGCCGCGGTGGTGGTGGGCACCGGCTCGGCGCTGTTCCACCCCGAGGCGTCGCGGCTGGCCCGCATGGCCTCGGGCGGAAGGCTGGGCTTCGCGCAGTCGCTGTTCCAGGTCGGGGGCAATGCCGGCACGGCGCTGGGACCGCTGGCCGCCGCCCTGATCCTGCTGCCGCTGGGGCAGACCAGCGTCGCCTGGTTCCTCGTGGCCGGGCTCGTGGGCATCGCGCTGTTGAGCCATGTGGGCCGCTGGTATGCGGACCACCAGCGGGATCTGGCCTCGCGGCCGGCCGCGCCGGTGGTGAGGCCGGCCCTGTCGCGCCGGCGGCTGACCATCGCCTTCGCGGTGATCGGAGCGCTGCTGCTCAGCAAGTTCATCTATATCGAGGGGCTGAAGAGCTATTACGCCTTCTTCCTGATCGAGAAATTCGACCTGTCGGCGCAGGATGCGCAACTCTACCTGTTCCTGTTCCTCGGCGCGGTGGCGGCCGGCACCTTCGTCGGCGGGCCCATTGGGGACCGCTACGGGCGGCTGGCGGTGATCTGGGTATCGATCCTCGGCTCCCTGCCCTTCACTCTATTGCTGCCGCATCTCGACCTGTTCGGCACGGCGGCGATGAGCGTGATGGCCGGCCTCATCCTTTCCTCGGCCTTCTCGGCCATGGTGGTCTATGCGCAGGAGCTGGTGCCCGGAAAGGTTGGCATGGTGGCCGGTTTCGTGTTTGGATTCGCCTTCGGCATCGGCGCGCTGGGCGCGGCGGCCATGGGAGCCGCGGCGGACTGGATCGGCATGATCGCCGTGTTCAACATCTGCGCCTTCCTGCCGGCGCTGGGATTGCTGACGATCCTGTTGCCGCGCACGGCGGAGCTGCACCCAGAAAGACGGGAGTCGGTGGCATGAGCGACGGCATGGACATGGACAACGAAAGCCAGATCACGCTGAGCCGGACGATCGACGCCAATGTGAGCGACGTCTTCTCCGCCTGGACCGACCCGGCGCTGATCGAGCAGTGGCAGGCCGACGAGGCCGAGTTCGACGCCTTCGAGGGCGGGCAATACCGCTTCGTGACCTTCGCGGAGGACGAGGCGGAAGCCGACCACGAGGTGAGCGGGGAAATCCTGCAATTCGTGGAAGACGAGAAGCTGGTGATGTCCTGGATCCACAAGGACGAGGAGGACGCGGACAGCGAGCTGATCTTCGTTGTCGACATCCGCTTCGAGGCGCTCGGCGACGAGCGCACCCGCATCACGCTGGTGGAACGCGGCCTGCCCCATGCCGACGCGCAGACCCGCATCTTCTCCATGGAAGCCTGGAGCGCGGCGCTGGAGCACCTGGCCGAATTGATGGAATAGCGGCGCGCCGCCCCGAAATCTTATTCCTTGGGCCTCCGGGGCCGGGAGCGTCCCTTGCTCGGCGCCGCGGGCGGGAGAAAAGCCGTGCCCGGCGCCGCGCTTATGCCTTGCGGCGGCCCGAGGCCACCCCTACGATAAGTGCCTGATCCTCCCAGCAAACAGATCCATGGCCAAGCACGAAGACCTCATCTCCGCCATCGGCAACACGCCGCTGATCCGTCTCAATCGCGTCTCGGCGCTTACCGGTTGCGAAATCTGGGGCAAGGCCGAATTCCTCAATCCGGGCCAATCGGTGAAGGACCGGGCGGCGCTGTTCATCATCCACGACGCGGTGAAATCGGGGGCGCTCAAGCCCGGCGGGACCATCGTGGAAGGCACGGCGGGCAATACCGGCATCGGGCTGACGCTGGTGGCCAATTCGCTGGGCTTCAAATCGGTGATCGTGATCCCGGACACGCAGAGCCAGGAGAAGAAGGACGCCCTGCGGCTCTATGGCGCCGAATTGATCGAGGTGCCGGCCAAGCCCTACAAGAACCCGAACAACTATATCAAGGTGAGCGGGCGGCTGGCCGAGAAGCTGAATCGCGAGCTGCCGGAAGGAGCCGTCTGGGCCAATCAGTTCGACAACGTCTCCAACCGGCGAGCCCACATCGAGACCACGGGCCCGGAAATCTGGCAGCAGACCAACGGGCGCATCGACGGCTTCATCTGCGCGGTGGGTTCCGGCGGCACGCTGGCCGGCGTGGCCGAGGCGCTGCGCGCCCGCAATCCGGACGTCAAGATCGGCCTGGCCGATCCGGAAGGGGCGGCCCTCTACGAATACTACGCCCATGGGGAGCTGAAATCGTCGGGCAATTCCATCACCGAGGGCATCGGCCAGGGCCGGATCACCGCCAATCTGGAAGGGCTGAAGGTGGACCTGCCCTACCAGATCCCCGATGCCGAGGCCCTGCCCTATATCTACGATCTCCTGCTGCACGAGGGGCTGTGCCTGGGCGGCTCCAGCGCCATCAACATCGCCGGGGCGGTGCGCATGGCGCGCGACCTGGGGCCGGGCAAGACCATCGTCACCGTGCTTTGCGACTACGGCAACCGCTATGCCAGCAAGATCTTCAACCCGGAGTTCCTGCGCGGCAAGAACCTGCCCGTGCCGCCCTGGATGGAGGAACGGACGCCGATCGACATCTCGAGCGTGCTGGAGCCGGAGCCGGTTTAGGGAACGCTTCGCTGAACGAGCCGGGTGGGAGGAATCGAGTCCTCTCGGCAGTCTGGACAGATGCCTGCATCCAGACCCGCCAAAAGCTCCAGGCCGCCCTCGGACTTGATCCGAGGGCGGCGTCGTGGTTGGGAACGACCCCCAGTCCTCTCCTGGAGGGAATCAAGCTCAGCCAAGCCGGGCGGCTTCGGTGAAGCCAAGATTAGTGGGGCGCGGCAGCGATCGGACGTCGGGGGTGTTGAGGGGCACGCTGTCATCCACGGGCTCGATGCGGAAATCGCGGGCCCAGCCCTTGCCGGTGCCGGTCAGCAGGAAGCCGTAGTTGAGGCTGGTCGCCTCCTCGGGGACGTCGAGGACGATGACGCGCTCGGTCCAGTCCACCGTGCCCCTAAGCGGGCCGCCGACCTCGTAGGCCTGCAGGTTCTCGAAGCGCAGCGAGCCGGTGGGCCCATCGACGCGGAAGAAGATGGTCAGGCCATCGGCCTGCTCGGCGCGCAGCAGGCTGCGCACCCGGACGCGCCGGCCGCGATAGGCGGCGGCATCCACCGACTGCATCACCGTGCAGAAATCGTCCTCGCGGATGGCGGTGGCGAGATCCTCCCGGCTCTCGATCCACGCCGCGCCGAGGGCGTCATCCACGCCGGTGCGAAAGAAGCGGGCGCCGCGGCCGGTGCGGATCCATCCCCTGGGGATGGCTTCCGGCCGGGGCTCGGCGGCAGCCTCGATGCGGGCGCTGAGAATATTCCAGTTGGCCACGCCGAATTGGCGGGCGACCAGCTCCAGGCTCTCGCTGTGGGAAATCTCGGTGCCGCGCTCCGCCAGGGCCTGCCGCAGCAGCCTGGCCATGAGCTTGGCGTCCATGAAGCTATGCATGGTCTGAACCTTTCACGCGGGCATGGACGGGTCAGTGCTCGCATTGCCGAGGGCCGGCCCGCATGGAAGGGGTCAAACCTGTGCTGTCTCGTGCTTTCACCATCCCCGAGGGGCGCGAGCGGCAGGCAGCACGGGCCATGCCCAAAGCTAGCGCAAAAGACGGCGCCGTCAACGGGATTGTCGGAGCCGCGCCGGCTGATAGAGTGCGTGGCCATTGTCGAGGAACGGAAGGGACGCGGTGTTCGGCATAGACGACGTGTTGCGGTTGATCGTGGCGGACCTGCACCTGGTGGCGGCGATCATGGCGCTGGTCTATGTCTGGGCCTTCGTCTGCGCCATCCGCGAAATCCTCAATTCCCGGACCTCACAGGGCTCGATCGCCTGGCTGATCTCGCTGGCGCTGCTGCCCTTTCCCACCGTGCTGTTCTACATGGTGTTCGGCTGGAAGTTCTTCGACGACTACGCCACCGACCGGATCAAGAACGGGCGCGCCGACCGCCCCTTGCGCGCCCGGGACCTGGCGCTGATCGACCGCGAGACCGACGCGAAATGGCCGGTGCAGGTGCAGGTCTCCGAACTGCCCTTCCTCAAGGGCAACGACGTGGAGCTGCTGATCGACGGCAATGCGACGTTCGATTCGATCTTCGCCGGCATCGACGCGGCGCAGCATTATCTGCTGGTGCAGTTCTACATCGTGCGCGACGACAGGCTGGGGCAGGAGCTGGCCGACCGGCTGATCGCCCGCGCGCGCGCGGGCGTCGCCATCTACCTGCTTTATGACGACATCGGCAGCACCGGCATGCCCAAGCGCTTCCGCATGCAGCTGCGCGAGGCCGGCATCAAGGTGGCGGGCTTCAACCAGCGCCACAAGTTCCTGCGCTTTTACGGCCCGACCCGGATCAACTACCGCAACCACCGCAAGATCGTGGTGGCGGACGGCAAGCATGCCTGGGTGGGCGGGCACAATGTGGGGGTGGAATATCTGGGCGAGCACCCCAAATTCGGGCACTGGCGCGACACGCATGTACGGGTGTCGGGCCCCGCGGCGCTGGGCTGCGCGCTATTGTTCCGGGAGGATTGGGAATGGGCGACGGGCGAGCGCCTGCCCCCTGCCCCGCCCGGCGAGCTGGAGACGCCGGGGGACCAGTCGGTGCTGGTGATGGGCAGCGGGCCGGCGGACAAGCTCGAGGAATGCGCCATCGCCTTCACCGACCTGATCGGGCGGGCGCGGGAGCGGCTGTGGATCGTCAGCCCCTATTTCGTGCCCGACACCGATATCCGCACGGCGCTGTTCGCCGCCCGGCTGCGGGGCGTGGACGTGCGCATCATGCTGCCGGACAATCCCGACCACACGCTGGTGTGGCTGGCCAGCATGGCGCATGCCGACGCCATGATCCAGCACGGCATCGCCGTCTACCGCTATACCGACGGCTTCCTGCACCAGAAGGTGGTGCTGATGGACGACCAGATCGCGACCGTCGGCAGCGTCAATTTCGACAACCGCTCCTTCGCCATCAATTTCGAGATCACGCTGTGGTTCACCGACGAGAAGACCATCGCGGCGGTGGAAGCCATGCTGCTGGAGGACTTCAAGGCCTGCCGCCAGATCAGCACCGCCGAGGTGGAAACCCGGCCGCTGCCGCTCTACCTGATGACGCAGGCGGCCCGCCTGCTCTCTCCCGTTCTCTGAGGTTCCGATGACCGAATTGCTGTTCCGCGACGATGCCTATCTCAGCTCGACCCCGGCCACGGTGCTGGCAGTGACGGAGCAAGGCGGCATCGTGCTGGACCGGACCGTCTTCTACGCCACCTCGGGCGGGCAGCCCGGCGACAGCGGCAGGCTGATCCTGGCGAACGGGCGGGCGGTGAAGATCGCGACCGCGGTGCATCCGGACGGCGACAAGACCGCCGTCGTGCACGTGCCGGCCGAGGGCCAGGCGCTGCCCGAGCCGGGCGCGGCGGTGACGGCGGAAATCGACTGGGACCGGCGCCACCGGCTGATGCGCATGCATACGGCGCTGCACCTGCTCTCGGTGGTCCTGCCCTTCCCCGTCACCGGCGGCGCGGTGGGCGAGGACAAGGGGCGGCTGGATTTCGACATGCCGGAGGTGCCCGCGGACCTTGCAGCCCTGGAGGCCCGGCTCAACGCCATGGTGGAGGCCGACCACAAGGTGAGCAGCGAATGGATCACCGACGCGGAGATGGCCGCCAAGCCCGACCTGGTCAAGACCATGAAGGTGAAGCCGCCCATGGGCCAGGGCCGGGTGCGGCTGGTGCGGATCGGCTCGGTGGACCTGCAACCCTGCGGCGGCACCCATGTGGCCGGCACCGCCGAGATCGGGCGGCTGGCCCTGGGCAAGGTGGAGAAGAAGGGCAAGCAGAACCGGCGGGTGCACCTGCTGTTCGCGGAGGAATAGGGCTGGGGCGGCGTTCCTCGGGCCACCGGGACGGCCGGGGCGCCGGGGGGCTAGCGGATCGGGGGGGCGTAGAGGAGGCCGCCATTGCTCCACAGGGCGTTCTGGCCGCGCAGCATGGCGGCGCCGGTCTGGGGGCCGAAATGACGGTCGTAGAGCTCGGCATAGTTGCCGACGGACCGGATGGCGTCGCTCATGAAGCTGGGACGCAGGCCCAGGGCGAGGCCGAAATCGGCCTCTATGCCCAGGATGCGGCGCACGGCGGGGGTGCGCGCCGAGGTGAGGGAATCGGTGTTGAGGCTGGTGACGCCCACCTCCTCGGCGGTGATGAGGGCGAAGATGGTCCAGCGGACGATGTTGAACCATTGGTCGTCGCCCTGGCGCACGACCGGCCCCAGCGTCTCCTTGGAGATGCGCTCGGGCAGGATGCGGTGCTGGGCGGGATCGGAGAGCTCGCGGCGAATGGCCTGGAGTTGGCGGCCCGACGCCGAGACCACCTGGCACAGGCCGGCCCGATAGGCCACGGCGAGATCGGCGACCTCCTCGTAGATGACCTCGGTGAAGCGGGTCTGGTTGGAGAAGAAGAATTCGTCCAGCGCCTGCAATTCGCCGGAGCCGTCGACGACGCAGATGGTGACGCCGTCGAGCTCGTAGGCGGAGACCACGCCCAGCGCCTGGGGCACGAGAAAGGCCTGGCCGTCGAAGAAGCTGGGAGTGACGAAACGGGCGCCGTAGCGGATGTCACGGCCGGCCGTCCAGGCGCCGTTGCGCATCAGCACGTCCACCGCCCCCGTCTGCAGCGGAGCGAAACGTGCCTCGCCGCGATAGGAGCGGAACTCGATGAGATCGGGATTGTTGAAGATGGCGGCGGCGAGGGCCCGGCAGAGATCGACGTCGAAGCCGGACCAGCGCCCGTCGCTGTCCTGCTGGGCAAAGCCGGCCAGCGGGCTGGACGAGCCGCAGATGAGGAAGCCACGCTCGCGAACCGTCTCCAGCGTCTGCGCCGAAGCCGGTGAAACGAAGACGGCCGAAAGCAGGACCGCCAGAAGCAGCAATGGCTTGAAGTGACGGATCAAGATACCGGCTTCCTTCCCACGGCCGCATATTGGCAGCCGAGACAGGGGGGTCAAGCGGGCCAGGGCCGGACCCCCATGTTTTCTCGCCCCCGCGCCAGCCGGGACATGGCGAACCCGTATCAGACCTTCGTGTCAGTGGTGCCAATGCGGGAGCGGGGCGAGGGAGCGGGAGGCCCGGAATGGCCGGGCCGCCCTGCCCCACGGCTCAATGCAGGATCTGGCTGAGGAACAGCTTGGTGCGGTCGTGCTGCGGATTGGAGAAGAAGGTCTCCGGATCGTTCTGCTCGATGATCTGGCCCTGATCCATGAAGATCACGCGATTGGCGACCTGGCGGGCGAAACCCATTTCGTGGGTGACGCAGAGCATGGTCATGCCATCCTCGGCAAGCGAGATCATCACTTCCAGCACTTCCTTGACCATTTCGGGGTCGAGCGCGGAAGTGGGCTCGTCGAACAGCATGATCTTGGGATGCATGCAGAGCGAGCGCGCGATGGCCACGCGCTGCTGCTGGCCGCCGGAAAGCTGGCCGGGATATTTGTTGGCCTGCTCGGGGATCTTGACCCGCTCCAGATAGTGCATGGCGGTGGCTTCCGCTTCGGCCTGGGGAATGCCGCGGACCCAGATGGGCGCCAGCGTCAGGTTCTGCAGGATGGTGAGGTGCGGAAACAGGTTGAAGTGCTGGAACACCATGCCCACCTCGCGGCGCACCTCGTCGATGCGCTTGAGATCGGCGGTGAGCTCGGTGCCGTTGACGATGATCTGGCCCTGCTGATGCTCCTCGAGCCGGTTCATGCAGCGGATCAGGGTGGACTTGCCGGAGCCGGACGGCCCGGCGATGACGATGCGCTCGCCGCGCATGACCTTGAGATCGATGTCCCGCAGCACATGGAAGTCGCCATACCATTTGTGCATGCCGATGACTTCGATGGCCACTTCGGTGTCCGACACCTTCATCTGGCTGGTGTCGACGGTGCGCTCGGTGGCGCTGTCGGCAGAAATGTCGCTCATTGGCGTTACCTCTTGTGCCCGGTGTCCAACCGCCGTTCCATCCAGATGGAATAGCGCGACATGGCGAAACAGAAAATCCAGAAAACCAGACCGGCGAACAGATATCCGGTGATGGCTTGGGTCGGGGACGACCAGTTGATGTCGGAGCTGGCCGCCTGCACCGTGTTGAGCAGATCGAAGATGCCCACGATGGACACGAGGGACGTGTCCTTGAACAGGGCGATGAAGCTGTTCACGATGCCGGGGATGACGTGCTTGATCGCCTGGGGCAGGATGATGAACCACATGGATTGCCAGTAGTTCAGCCCCAGCGAGGATGCCCCCTCGTACTGGCCGCGCGGCAGGGCCTGGAGCCCGCCACGCACCACTTCGGCCAGATAGGCCGAGGAGAACAGCGTGACGCCGACCAGCGCGCGCAGCAACTTGTCCACCGTGGTGCCCTGCGGCATGAACAGCGGCAGCATGACCGAGGCCATGAACAGCACGGTGATCAGCGGCACGGCGCGCCACAATTCGATGAACATGACGCAGAGCGTCTTGATGATCGGCAGCTTGGACTGCCGCCCCAGGGCGAGAAGGATGCCGATGGGGATCGAGCAGATGATGCCGACCATGGAGATGATGAGGGTGACCAGCAGGCCGCCCCACTGCTCGGTGGGCACCGGACGCAGGCCAAACACCCCGCCATTGAGCAGGTAGAAGCAGACGACCGGGTAGACCACGAAGAACAAGACGGCATTGACGCGCTTGAACGGGACCGAGGGGATGAGCAGCGGCACGATCAGCAGGGCGCCGAGGGCGAAGACGAGATTGGGCCGCCAGTATTCCGCCGCCGGATAGAAGCCGTAGATGAAGAAGCTCATGCGGGCCGAGATATAGGCCCAGCAGGCGCCGGCGGTTTCCAGCCGGCATTCCTCGACCGTCCCGCCGGGCGGCACGGCGTCGCCGCCGAGGACGTTCGGCATGACGAAATTGTAGATGGGCGGAATGGCCCAGATGAGGAAGACGATGGCCAGGATGGTCAGCAGGGAATCGCCGGGCGTGGAGAACAGGCTCCGGCGGGCCCAGGCGACGGGGCCGGCATTGTTGACCGGCGCCGGGCGGGGGTCGACCATCTGCTGGCGGACATAGGAGAAGGTCATGGCGCGCTCCTATCGTTCGACCAGCGCCACGCGCGCATTGTACCAGTTCATGAACGCCGAGGTGGTCAGCGACAGGGTGAGGTACACGCCCATGGTGATGGCGATCACCTCGATCGCCTTGCCCGTCTGGTTCAGGGTGGTGCCCATGAACACGTTGACGAGCTCGGGATAGCCGATGGCGGCGCCGAGCGAGGAGTTCTTGGTGAGGTTGAGATACTGGCTGGTCAGCGGCGGGATGATGACGCGCATGGCCTGGGGAATGACCACCAGGCGCAGCCGGTCGCCCTCGCGCAGGCCGAGCGAGGCGGCCGCCTCGGTCTGGCCCTTGCTGACCGCCTGGATGCCGCTGCGCACGTTCTCGGCGATGAAGGCGGCGGTGTAGATGGTGAGGCCCACGACCAGGGCCACCATCTCCGGCACCAGCTGCAAGCCGCCGCGGAAGTTGAAGCGTTCGAGCACGGGGAGCTCGAAGGCCAGCGAGGCGCTGGTGACCCAATAGACGAAGGCCGGGATGGCGATGACGAGCAGGATCGGCAGGGCCAGGGGGAACCTGCTCTCGGAAGTCGCCGGGCGGCGGTCGGCCGTGAGCATGATCCAGACCACGCCGAGGCCGATCAGCAGGGCGGCGACGACCACGACGGCCTGCGACACGCCGCCGAACATGCCGCCGAGCAGGAAGTTGGCGACCGCGGCGGAGAGCGCGAAACCGATGAAGACCTGGCCGTAATAGCCGAAGGGGGTGAGCGTCAGCCCTGCCAGCGCCAGGCCGCCGATGAGCGGCAGGATCGGGCCCATGGCCAGGGCCGGAATCACCGAACCCAGCAGGCTCACGGCCAGATAGCCGATGCCGAAGGTGACGAGGAGCCCGGCGAAGCGGGAGCCGAGCACCACCGGCCGGGGATAGTGGCCGGTCTGGGTGCGGATGCGCGTGGCCCAGACGATAAGGGCCGCGGCGCCGACGACGCTGAGCACGGCGGCGACCACCACCCAGGTGATCTCGGCGTCCGGCATGGGCCTCGGCACCATGATGCCGCGCTGGTTGACGAAGATGCCGAGGGGCAATTCGTAGGATTCGCGCACCGCCGGCATGGCCTTGAGCACGGCGAAATACCAGAAGAAGAGCTGCAGCAGCAGGGGGACGTTGCGGATGATCTCGACATAGACGGTGGCGAAGCGGGCCACCAGCCAGTTGGAGGAGAGCCGGGCCACGCCGAGCACGAAGCCCAGCACGGTGGCGAAGACGATGCCGATGACGGCCACCAGCAGCGTGTTGAGCAGGCCGACCAGGAAGGCCTGCCAGTAGTAGGAGGAGCGGTCGAACGGAATCAGGCTGAAGCTGATGCCGAAGCCGGAGGTTTCGAACAGGAAGCCGAAGCCGGTCGACTTGTTCTGCGCCGCGAGGTTCTGGGCGGTGTTGTAGATGATCCAGGCGAAGAAGCCGGTGACCAGCACGGCGACCAGGATCTGGTAGATGATGCCGCGAATGACGGGGTCGTTGTAGAAGGCTGTTCGCGGCGGCGCCGCGATATTGTCTTGGACGGCCATTGGGCGAAAGTCCCCTTGAGCAGAGGGTCGCGCATCCGAAACGGGCAATCGCGGGGAAAACGGAAACCCAACCCTGCCGCAACGCCGCGACTGGGCCGCTCCCCTAACCCCGGGAAATCACCAACCGGTCGAGACGCACGCCACGACGAACTGGCGCCCCGAAGGGCGCCAGAACTGTTTTCGCCTTTAGCGGATCGGCATCGCGTACTGCAGACCGCCGTCGGTCCACAGCGCGTTCAGGCCGCGCTCCAGGCCGATCTCGGTGTCCGGACCGACGTGCCGGTCATAGGACTCGCCGTAATTGCCGATGTGCTTGATGATCCGGTAGGCCCAGTCGGGGGTGAGGCCGATCGGGGTGCCGAAATCGCCTTCCACGCCCAGCAGGCGCTTGACGGCGGGGTTGTCGGAGCCGAGCATCTCGTCGACATTGGCCTGGGTCACGCCCAGTTCCTCGGCTTCGATCAGCGCGTAGTAGGTCCAGCGGTTGATGTAGAACCACTGGTCGTCGCCCTGGCGGACGGACGGGCCGAGCGGTTCCTTGGAGATGATTTCCGGCAGGATGATGTAGTCGTCCGGGTTGGCGAACTTGGAGCGCTCGGCGGCCAGGGCCGAGGAGTCCGTGGTGTAGACGTCGCAGCGGCCGTCTTCGAAAGCCTTGACCACTTCGTCCTGGTCGGTGAACACGACCGGCGAATAGTCCATGCCGTTGGTTTCGAAATAATCGGCGGCATTGAGCTCGGTGGTGGTGCCGGACTCGATGCAGATGGCGGCGCCGGACAGGTCCAGGGCCGAGGTGATGCCATCGGCCTCGCGGACCATGAAGCCCTGGCCGTCATAATACATGACGCCGGTGAAGACGATGCCCAGATCGGTGTCGCGGCTCATGGTCCAGGTGGTGGTGCGCGACAGGATGTCGATCTCGCCGGCCGAAAGGGCGGCGAAGCGCTCCTGGCTGGTGAGCGGGGTGTAGCGGACCTTGTCCGGGTCGTCGAAGATGGCGGCGGCAACCGCGCGGCAGAAGTCCACTTCCAGACCCGACCAGTTGTTGTTGGCGTCGGGCGCCGAGAAGCCGGGGACGCCGCCGGTCACGCCGCATTGGACGTAGTCCTTGGCCTTCACGTCGTCGAGCGTGGCCGCCTGGGCCGACGTCGCTGCGAGGCCGAGTGCTGCCGTCACCGCGAGCGTTACGAGCTGTTTCTGCATGTTATTGCCTTTTGTTTCCTGACCCTTCTTGAACCGGAAGGTCTTCCCAGGGCCGAAACCCCGGCGCCTCCGGCCGCACCACCGCCTTTGTGTGGCGGTTGGGATGCTGTTAAGCATGCAAGCGCCTATTGGCGGTAACGTCAAGGGCCGTTGGCGCGATGAGACAGCACTTCTGTCTCTTTTTTAGCCAATTCTCCCCAGTGATACGAATTTGAGCAGCCTCCCGATGACCGACACCGCCCACCCCGATGCCGAGACCGCCTCGGTGGAAACCATCCTGACCCATGCCGGCCGGGAGCCGGACGACCAGTTCGGCTTCGTCAACACGCCGGTCTACCGGGGGTCGACGGTCTTGTTCAAAACCCTGGCCGACCTCGAGGCGCAGGAGCAGCGCTATCTCTACGGGCGCGCCGGCAACCCCACCACGGATGGGGTCGAATCGATCGTCAACGCGCTCGAGGGCGCCCACAGGACGCGCCTCGTGCCCTCGGGGCTGGCGGCCATCACAATCACGATATTGTCGTGCGTGAAGGCCGGCGACGAGGTGCTGGTGACCGACAGCGCCTATGAGCCGACCCGCGCCTTCGCCGACCGCTTCCTGGGGCGCATGGGGATTTCCGTGCGCTATTACGATCCGCGGATCGGCGCCGGCCTCGCCGGGCTGATGCAGCCCAATACCCGGGCGGTGCTGGCGGAAAGCCCCGGCTCGCTGACCTTCGAGGTGCAGGATCTGCCGGCGCTGGCCCAGGCGGCGCATGCTGGCGGCGCCCGGCTGATCGTCGACAACAGCTGGGCGAGCCCGCTCTACCAGCGTCCGCTGGCGCTCGGCGCCGACATCGTGGTCCATGCGGGCACCAAGATGTTCGTCGGCCATTCCGACGCCTTCGCCGGCACGATCTCGGCGACCGAGGACTGCTGGGCGGCGGTGGAATCCACGCGGCGGCTCCTGGGCATCTTCACCTCGGGCGACGAGGCGTTCCTGGTGGCGCGCGGGCTGCGGACCCTGGCCATCCGGATGAAGGAGCACGAGGCGCGGGCACTGGAGATCGCCCGCTGGCTGGAAGGCCAGCCCGAGGTGACGGCGGTGTTGCACCCTGCCCTGCCCAGCCATCCCGACCATGCGCTGTGGAAGCGCGACTTCACCGGCTCGGGGAGCCTGTTCGGGGTGGTGCTGGCGCCCGCGCCCCGGGCGTCGGTGGCCGCCTTCGTCGACCATCTCAAGCTGTTTTCGATGGGCTATTCCTGGGGCGGCTATGAAAGCCTGTGCCTGCCGGTAACGCTGGGCCGGAACCGCACCGCGGTGCCGTGGACGCAGGAGGGGAACCTGTTCCGGCTGCATATCGGGCTCGAGGGCGTTGAGGACCTCAAGGCCGATCTGGCGGCGGCGCTGGAGCGCTATCGCGCAGCGCGCTGAAACAGCGCCGCAAGGCCGGGCAGCGGCTTGCGGCGGATGCGGCCGTCTTCGCCCTGCTCGAACAGCCAGCCGCGCCGGGCGAAGAGGTTGCGGACCAGATAGGCCCCCAGCATGCCGACGACGACGCCGCCGAACACGTCGGTGGGATAGTGCATGCCCACCGGCACGCGGGAGAAGGCGACGAGAAGGCCGATCACCAGGAAGACCGGGAACAGGCGCGGCCGGAGGAAGCCGACGACGAAGGCGGTCGCCACCGCAGTGGCCGAATGGCCGCTGGGAAAGCTCTGGAAGGTCCAGTCGTTGAACACGTTCTGGAAGGAGAAGGCGCCGGAGGTCTCGAACTCGGTGGGGCGGCCGCGCCCCACCAGGCGCTTGATGAGATTGGTGATGAGCCCCGGCGCGCCGACGCCGACGAAAACGAAGGCGGAGAGCAGGGCCGTGTCGCGCGCCGCGCTGCGCGGCAGTCCCTCGGGGCCGAACATGGCCAGCCGCGCCAGGATGAACAGCACGAGGCTGGGGATAAGAATCCAGTCGGAAAGCCCGTAATCGGTGATGAAGAAGAACGGCGCCCGCCAGTCGTCCGGCCAGGCGATGGCCCCCCGGGACGCCCAGACGTCGATGGTGGCGAGACCGCCCAGGATGACGATGACGGCCACCAGGAACAGCGGCCAGGAGCGGCGGTCGAGGCCCAGCGGCCAAGGCTTTTCGAGGTCGAACATGCCCCGGTTGTGGCGTGGCCGGAAACGGGCGTCAACCCTGCTCCGCCGGCCGGGTGCGGCCTTGCCCTTTGGGCCCGAACACGGTAACGGAAACGGGCGACGTCGGAGTGTAGCTCAGCCTGGTAGAGCACCGGTTTTGGGAACCGGGGGTCCAAAGTTCGAATCTTTGTACTCCGACCAGTCGCCGCATCGTGTTGAGGACCTTGCATGACCGCCCGCATCTACCGCCCTGCCCGCAACGCCATGCAATCCGGCAAGGGCAAGACCAAGAACTGGGTATTGGTGCACGACCAGAAAGCACCGCGCAGCATCGATCCGCTGATGGGCTATACCAGCAGCACCGACACCACCCAGCAGATCCGCCTGTCCTTCGAGACGCTGGAAGCCGCCGAAGCCTATGCCCGGCGCAACGGCATCGCCTATACCGTGCAGCCGGCGCATGAGCCGACGCCGAAGCGGGTGAGCTACCCCGACAATTTCCGCGCCGACCGCAAGACGCCATGGACGCATTAGGATAAGCCGGGCGGGGATCAAATCTCGCGGAGTTCGACGTCTTTTCAAAATGCTTCCTTCAACGCTGCAAGGATTTGCGGCGTTTTGCTTTTGCAGAGGATGAAGTGGGTTCGGCGCTACTCGCGGACAGGGTAGCGGACCTCGCCGGTGGATGCCGGGCGGAATTGCCGGGGTTCCGGTGCGGTACCGACGTTATGGACCACCGCGTGGGCTTGGCCTTCACGGTCTGAACCCGCCTTGATCCTGCCGCCGGGAGTGGGCAAGGTGCGCCCGTACCGGAGAAAATTCATGTTGCGTGCTGTCCGATCGCTTGCCCTCGCATTCCTGCTGACCACGCCCGCCGTGGCGGCCCCTGCCCTGTGGCAGGTGAGCGACGAGGACAGCTCCATCTGGCTGTTCGGCAGCGTACACATGCTGCAGCCCGGCACGGAATGGCGCAGCGAGACGCTGGACAAGCTGCTGGTCAAGGCGGACCGCGTCTATTTCGAGACCGACATCAGCGCCGAGGCGCAGATGCGCATCGCGCCCCTGAGCTTCGAGGTGGGCTTCTACCGGGACGGCAGCCTGCTCAGCGAGCATATCGAGCCCGAGTTGATGGACCGGTTGCGTGCGGTGGCCGCGGATTACGGCATACCCGTGCCGTCGCTGCTGATCATGCGGCCTTGGATGGCCGCCACCACGCTGTCGGTCATGGTGCTGGCCGAAACCGGCTACGACCCGCTGCTGGGCGTCGAGACGGTGCTGGGCAACGAGGTGCCCAAGGAGCGGACCGGCTATCTCGAAACCCCGGAGGAGCAGATCGGCATTCTGGCCGGAGGCAGCCCGCAGGAGGAGATCGCCATGCTGGAGGCGACGCTGGACGGGCTCGACGTGATGACGGCCGAGATCGACGGCATGGTCGAGGCCTGGCTTGCGGGAACGCCGGAAAGCCTGGGCGAATTGTTCATGGCGCAGATGGGCGCCTTCGACGAGACCTTCGTGACGCGGCTGATCGACGAGCGCAACGCCAACTGGGCCAACCAGATCGAGCAGATGCTGGCGGCCAACGAGGCGGCGTTGCTGATCGTGGGCGCCGCCCATCTGATCGACGAGGTCAGCGTGGTGCGGATGCTGGAGGAAAAGGGCTTCACCAGCCGGCGTATCCAATAGGACGCTTTCGCCTGGGGCCTGGGCCACCGGGACGAGCCCGGTGGCGACGATGGGATCGGTGCCAGAGGCGAGCCGGTCAGACCGCGTCGAGGCGGGTCCAGCGGCTGTCGTTGCGGCTGGATTCCACCGAGGCGACGATGAATTGCATGCCCTCGATGCCGTCGGCCATGGAGGGCAGCAGGTCCTCGTAGGCGGCGCCCTCGCCGCGGATGACGGCGGCGAACTGGCTGTAGAGCGTGGCGAAGGCTTCGAGATAGCCTTCGGGGTGGCCCGAGGGGATGCGGACGTTCATCGAGGCGGCGGGCGGCACGGAGATGGAGCCGCCGCGCGTCAGCAATTGCTTGGGCTTGCCGAACTCGGTGAACCACATGTAGTTCGGGTTATCCTGGCGCCATTCGAGCCCGCCCTTGTCGCCGTAGATGCGCAATTGCAGCCCGTTCTCGTTGCCCACGGCCACCTGGCTGGCCCAGAGCATGCCCTTGGCCCCGCCCTCGAAGCGCAGCATGATATGGACGTTGTCGTCGAGCTGGCGGCCGGGCACGAAGGCGGTGAGATCGGCCGAGACGGCCTCGGTCCTGAGGCCGGAGACGAAGCGGGCGAGATTGTAGGCATGGGTGCCGATGTCGCCGATGCAGCCGCCGGCGCCGGAGCGGGCCGGATCGGTGCGCCAGGCGGCCTGCTTGTTGTCGTCGCCGGTCGGCTCGGTCAGCCAGTCCTGGGGGTACTCGATCTGGATGACGCGGATGTTGCCCAGGGCGCCGGAGGCGACCATCTCGCGGGCCTGGCGGACCAGCGGATAGCCGGTGTAGTTGTGCGTCAGCAGGAATTTGGCGCCGTTTTTCGGCTGGATTTCCAAGAGCTTACGCGCATCCTCGAGCGTCGAGGTGATCGGCTTGTCGCAGATGACGTGGATGCCGGCCTCGAGGAAGGTCCTGGCGGGGCCGAAATGCATGTGGGTGGGGGGGACGATGGAGACGGCCCCGATGCCGTCCGGGCGGGCGGCTTCGGCCCTGGCCATCTCCTCGTAGGAAGTGTAGATGCGGTCTTCCGAAAGACCCAGATTTCGCCCGGATTCCCGGGCCACTTCGGGGCGGGAGGAGAGGGCACCGGCCACCAGCTCGTAGTCGCCGTCGATACGGGAGGCGACGCGGTGGACATAGCCGATGAAGGCCCCGGTGCCGCCGCCGACCATGCCCAAACGAATGCGTTTTGCGCCGTTTTCAGCCATTTTTCTTCGCTTTCCTCATTCGAGAAGTCGCCTCAGCGACCACTTCGCTAGCAGACTGTCAACCTATAGCCCGAGCATCCGGCGATTGGCCGCCTGGTCGGTGCCGCCGCTGGCGAAATCGTCGAAGGCCTTCTCGGTGACGCGGATGATGTAGCTCCTGATGAGCTCGGCGCCCTCGCGGGCTCCGTCCTCGGGATGCTTGAGGGCGCATTCCCATTCGAGCACGGCCCAGCCGTCGAAATCGTTGGCGGTGAGCTTGGCGAAGATGGCGGGGAAATCGACCTGGCCGTCGCCGATGGAGCGGAAGCGCCCTGCCCGGTTCACCCAGCTCTGGAAGCCGCCATAGACGCCCTGCCGGCCGGTGGGATTGAACTCGGCATCCTTGACGTGGAACGCCTTGATGCGGTCGGCATAGATGTCGATGTAGTCGAGATAGTCGAGCTGCTGGAGCACGAAGTGGCTCGGATCGTAGAGCAGGTTGGCCCGGGGATGGTTGTTCACCCGTTCGAGGAACATCTCGTAGGAGACGCCGTCGTGCAGGTCCTCGCCGGGATGGATCTCGTAGCAGACGTCGACGCCGGCCTCATCGAAGGCGTCGAGGATGGGGGTCCAGCGGCGGGCCAGCTCGTCGAACGCCTCTTCCACGAGGCCCGCCGGGCGCTGCGGCCAGGGATAGACGAAGGGCCAGGCCAGGGCGCCCGAGAAGGTGGCATGGGCCTTGAGGCCGAGATTCCGCGAGGCCCTGGCGGCATGCTTCAGGGTCTCGATCGCCCATTCGGTGCGGGCCTTGGGATTGCCGTGCAGCGCGGCCGGCGCGAAGCCGTCGAAGGCGGTATCATAGGCGGGATGCACGGCGACGAGCTGGCCCTGCAGATGGGTCGACAGCTCGGTGATCTCAAGGCCGTGGCTGTTGACGACGCCCTTGATCTCGTCGGCATAGGTCTTGGAGGTGGCGGCCTTCTCGAGATCGATGAAGCTCGACACCCAGGTGGGAATCTGCACGCCCTTGTAGCCGAGGCCGGCAGCCCATCGGCAGATGTTGTCGAGCGTGTCGAAGGGCGCCGTGTCGCCGGCGAACTGGGCCAGAAAAATAGCGGGCCCCTTGATGGTGCGCATGTCGATTCTCCTCTCTCGGGCCCCTTTCCGCCGCGGGTGGCGGGGCCATGTCCGGTTGCGGATCGTGCCGCCCGCATGAATGCCGGGCGGCGGTTCCCCGCCGCCCGTCTTGCATGACTCATACTGTCGACCGGTGCCCGGCACCTGTCAATGAGGTACGTCCATCAGGCCTTGAGCAGGGCCCGGGCCTCCTCGATGCCGAGGGCGCGCGGCCGCTCGCAGGTGGTGGACAGCGTCAGCACCTGGCCGGTCTCGCCGGCCTTGAGCAGCCCGGTCATCACCTCCACGACATGCAGGGCGACGTCGAGGCCGCAGCGGGCCGGCTGGCCGGTCTCGATGGAGGCCATCATGTCGGCGAGGCCGGCGGCGCGATAGTTGGCGCGGGGATTTTCCTTGTCCACGTCCTGGTTCGGCTTGCCGAAGGGATGATCCCAGGGCGAGACCGAAGTGCGGATGCCCTCGATGCCAGTGGTGACCAGATCGCCGCCGAAGAAGTTGGGGTCGGGCACGAAGATGGAGCCCTCGGTGCCGTAGAGCTCGATATTGTGGTGGCCATGGGCCGCCACGTCCCAGCTCGCGCCGATGGTGACGATGGCGCCGGAATGGAACTCCAGCACGCCGTGGATGGTGGTGGGAGTGCCGACCTTGATGGTGCTGCCCTTGTAGGGGCCGTCGGCGGTGACCACCCGCTCGGTGCGGGCCATGTTGGTGAAGGCCGACAGGCGCCGGACGGGACCGAGCAGGTGGACCAGATCGGTGATGTAGTACGGGCCGAGATCGAGGACCGGGCCGCCGCCGGGCTGGAAGAAGAACTCCGGATTGGGATGCCAGTGCTCCATGCCCCGGCTCATCACATGGGTGGTGCCGCTCATGATCTTGCCGAGCTGGCCGCTGTCGATGATCTCGCGGGCCTGCTGGTGCGCGCCGCCCAGGAAGGTATCCGGGGCCGAGCCGACCTTGAGGTTGCGCTCGTCGGCCGCCTTCCTGAGGGCCAGGCCCTCCTCGAGGGTGAGCACGAAGGGCTTTTCCGAATAGGCGTGCTTGCCGGCCGTGACGATGTCCATGGACACCTTGTAGTGGGTGGCCGGGATGGTGAGATTGACGATCACGTCGATCTCGCTGTTCTTCAGCAACTCGTCGGGGGTCTGGGCGACCACGCCGAACTCCTCGGCCCGCTTCTGGGCGGCGGCCGGCAGGATGTCGGCCACGGCGCGGACCTCGAGCCCCTTGAACAGGGGCGCCAGGCGCAGATAGGCGGCAGAAATGTTGCCGGCACCCATGATGCCGACGCCATAGGTCTTTGCCATGTTCAGGCTCCGAAGCTCAGAAGCGTATCCATGGAGCGGCGGGCGAAGCGGATGGCGTCGCTCGGCTTGTCGTGCTCCAGAACGAAATAGGCGGCGCGGGTCTTGGCCCTGGCGTCGGCGAGGAGCTTTTTCCAGTCCAGCGTGCCGTGGCCCACATCGGCCCAGCCGTCCTCGTCGGCATTCTGGCCGGCGGGGGCGATGTCCTTGACGTGGATGGCGGTGATGCGGCTGCCGAGCCGGTCCATCCAGGCCACCGGGTCCTCGTTGGCCTTGACCACCCAGGCCAGGTCCATCTCCCACTGGGTATCGGGGGAGGCATCGAGGATCAATTCGATCGGCGTCTTGCCGTCGGCGCCCCTGCCGAACTCCCAGTGATGGTTGTGATAGCCGAAGCCCTTGCCGGCGGCCTTGAAGGCGGCGGCGATGCGCGCCAGGCCCTCGGCGAACCCCTGCCAGTCGCCGCCGCCGGTGCGGAACGCCTCGGAGGGCGGGGCGGGGCAATAGACGGTCTCGATGCCGACGGTCTCGACGATGCGCAGCGCGGCCGCGGTGTCCTCGAGCTGGGCATAGCCCATATGGGCGGTGGGCATGGCGAGCCCCGCATTGCGCAGGCTCTGCGCCAGGGCCGCCGGGTCGGCGAACTGGCCGCCCCAGCCTTCCACCTGGGTGTAGCCCAGGGAACGCAGGGTCTTGAGAGTATCATCCAGCGACGCCTCGTTGCGTGCGCTGTAGAGCTGGTACGAAAAGTCCATTGTCGGCCTCATCTAGGAACAATCGGCGGGGGAGCTCGCATCGGGCGATGGAGTTAGCCTGCCCCGGCGACGGTGTCGCGCCGAATGGGCAGGCCGGGTCCCGCAAAAGTAATATTCTGCCGCCGCTGGCGGCGACGGCGCCCCGTGGGACGCCGCCTCGCATGAAGGAACCGGATCAGAGCCGGTTGGTGGTCTCGGCGTCGAACAGCGAGCCGCGGGCCACGTCGAAGCCCACGGTCAGCCTGTCGCCGACATTGATGACCACGTCGCTGCTGCACCGGAAGGTCACCGGCGTGCCGGCGATCCTGGTCCAGGCCAGGGTATCGGAACCCATCGGCTCGACGATCTCGATCTCCACCTCGGCCTTGAACGGCATGGCCTGGGCGGCCTCGCCGATGAAGATGTGCTCGGGGCGGACGCCCAGCACGGCCCTGGTGGCCGCGGACCCCGGCGCGCCGAACGCATAGGCGCCGACGGGAATGGCGGTGCCGTCCCCGGCCTCGAAGGTGGAGCCGTTGAGCGTGCCGTCGATGAAGTTCATGGACGGGGAGCCGATGAAGCCGGCCACGTAGAGATTGGTCGGCTTGTTGTAGATGGTGTGCGGATCGGCCAGTTGCTGGATGACGCCGTTCTTCATGATGGCGATGCGGTCGGCCAGGGTGAGCGCCTCGATCTGGTCGTGGGTGACATAGATCATGGTGTTCTTGAGCCGCTGGTGCAGGCGCTTGATCTCGACGCGCAGGTCGCTGCGCAGCTTGGCGTCGAGGTTGGACAGGGGCTCGTCGAACAGGAACACGTCCACGTCGCGCACCAGGGCGCGGCCGATGGCGACGCGCTGGCGCTGGCCGCCCGACAGCTCGACCGGCTTGCGCTGCAACAGCGGGCCGATCTGCAAAATCTCGGCGGCGCGGGCGACGCGGCGGGCGATCTCGTCCTTGGGCATGCGGGCGACCCGCAGGCCGAAGGACAGGTTCCGCTCCACCGTCATCTGCGGATAGAGCGCGTAGGACTGGAACACCATGCCGATGCCGCGGTCCTTGGGCTCCTCCCAGGTGACGTTGCGGTCGTTGATGAAGATCTGCCCGTCGGTGACGTCGAGGAGCCCGGCGATGCAGTTGAGCAGGGTCGACTTGCCGCAGCCCGAGGGGCCGAGCAGCACGATGAACTCGCCCTGCTCGATGTCGAGATCGAGATGCTCGAGCACCTTCACATTGCCGAAGTTGAGCGACAGATCCCGGATGGAAACGCTGTGCTGCATGTTGATTACCCCTTGACGGCACCGGCGGCGATGCCGCGGACAAACCATTTACCCGAGATGAAATAGACGGCGAGCGGCACGGCGGCGGTGAGGATGGTGGCCGCCATGTGCACGTTGTATTCGCGCACGCCCGTGGTGGTGTTGACGATGTTGTTGAGCTGCACGGTCATCGGCATGTTCGGGCGGCCGGCGAAGACGGTGCCGAACAGGAAGTCGTTCCAGATGCCGGTGACCTGCAGGATGACCGCCACGATGGTGATCGGCACGGCCATGGGCACCATGATCTGGAAGAAGATCTGCCAGAACCCCGCCCCGTCCACGCGCGCCGCCTTGAACAACTCGACCGGCAGCGAGGCGAAGAAATTGCGGAACAGCAGCGTCAGGATCGGCATGCCGAAAATGGTGTGCACGATGATGATGCCGGGGAAGGTGGCGAACAGGCCGATCTCGCGCAGGCCGATGATGAGCGGATAGATCACCACCTGGTAGGGCACGAAGGCGCCGAAGACCAGCAGGCCGAACAGGATGTTGGCGCCCTTGTAGCGCCAGAAGGACAGCGCGTAGCCGTTGAGGGCGGCGCAGATGATCGAGATCACCGTGCCGACGGCCGTGATCCGGACCGAGTTCCAGAAGCCGGGCTTGAGGCCGTTGCAGTCGCGCCCGGTGCAGGCGGTGTCCCAGGCCTTGAGCCAGGGCTCGAAGGTGATCTCGCGGGGCCAGGCGAAGATCTGGCGCAGCTGGATCTCGGGCATGGTCTTGAGCGAGGTGACCACCATGACCCACAGCGGCATGAGGAAGAACAGGGCCGCCAGGACCAGGAAGGCATAGATGCCGACGCGGCTGAGGGTCAACTTCTTCGGCCGCGCGCCGCGCGGACCTTCGAGCAGGCGCGAGCCGGCCGGGACGGAGAGGGTTTCGGCGGTCATTTCGCGGCCTCCTTGGCCCGGTTGGCGCGCCACTGGATGAGGGCCTGGAGGGCGAGCAGCACCACCACGGGCAACAGCATCATGGTGGCGGCGGCCATGCCGAGGCCGACATTGGAACGGTCGGTGATGTGCTGGATGACGAACACGGCCGGCATCTGCGTGGCGATGCCCGGGCCGCCCTGGGTCATGGCGACGATGAGGTCGTAGACGCGCACCACGCCGACGCATTGCAGGATGAAGGCCGTCAGCAGGGCGCCGCGCATCATCGGCAGCACGATGAACAGATAGGTGCGCCATGTGGGAATGCCGTCCACCTTGGCCGCCTTCCAGATCTCGGCGTCGATGCCGCGCAGGCCGGCCAGCATGATGGCCATGGTCACGCCCACGCCGTTCCAGATGCCGGCGACGACGAGGCCGTAGATGGCGGTCTCGGCCCGCACCAGCGGCGCGAAGCTGAAATCGGTGAAGCCCCAGCCCTGCACGGTGGCCTGGATGCCGTAATTGGGATCGAGGATCCAGCGCCAGACCAGGCCGGTGATGACCAGGGACATGGCGAAGGGATAAAGGAAGATGGAGCGGAACAGGTCTTCCTGCTTGATCCTTTGATCCATGAACACGGCCAGCAGGAAGCCCACGGTCATGTTCGCGGCGATGGAGAGCACGCCGAACAGCCAGATGTTGTTGACCGACACCAGCCAGCGGCCCGTGGACCACAGGCGCTCGTATTGCGCGGTGCCGATGAAGTCGAAGGCCGGGAAGATGCGCGAGCTGGTGAAGGAGAGGACGAAGGAATAGATGATGCAGATGACGAAGACGCCGATGGCGGTGGCGATCATCGGCGTGGTGCCGAGAACGGCCATCACCGTCGACATGCGGAAGGCCTTCCGCTTCGTCCGTCCGCCCGACGCGGCCGTGGCGGCGTCCTGATTGGCTGTAGCGAGCTGAGCCATGACGAGGTCCCTTGTGGATCGTTGTGAAGGGCGGGTCCGCACCCAGGCTCGACCGGTCAGCCCCCATGGGGAACCGGGCGCCTCCTCACGGAGGCACCCGGCCCGTCAACGATGGATCAGTCGGCGTTGGCGATGATGTCGACGAAGCGCGCCTGGATCTCCTCGACGGTCAGGTCGGGGTTGGCCCAGGTCTCGGCCCACAGATCGTCGAGCTGGCCGATGGAGTCCTGGCGCAGATAGATGCTGGCGCCCTGGATCACGCTGTCGGGATCCTTGAGGATCTCCAGGCCGACCTTCATGCAGTCGTCGGCAAGGGACATGTCGACGTCGTCGCGCACCGGCAGCGAGCCCTTGGCGTTGTTGAACAGCGCCTGGACCTGCGGGTTGACCATCATCGAGGCCATCTTGAGCTGAGCGGCCTCCACATCGGGATCGTCCTGCTTGGGGAACAGGAAGATGTCGCCGCCGGTATCGAGATAGGGATCCTCGGAGGGACCGGCGATACAGGCGTAGTCGACGCCCGGCTGCTCGCCGGCGACGGCGAACTCGCCGCGGGCCCAGTCACCCATGATCTGCAGGGCCGCCTGGTCCTGGATCACGAGGTTGGTCGTGTCGTTCCAGGTGCGGTTGGCCGAGCCTTCGTCGGTGAAGCTCTTGAGGCTCTTGAAGATGCGGATGGCATTGGCCACTTCCGGGCCGCCGGCGACATCGAGGTTGCGGTCGCGGTAGATCGCCTCGTGGCCGGCCTTGCCGAGCTGGGACAGCATGACGACGCCCATGGCGCCACCGATCTGCCAGGCCTCGCCGCCGATGGCGAACGGGATGATGCCGGCTTCCTGGAGCTTGGGCGCGTTCTCGACGAACTCGTCGAGGTTCTTGGGCAGGGGAACGCCGGCCTGCTCGAAGGCCGGGATCGAGGCCCAGGCCCACTGCCAGGAGTGGATGTTCACCGGCACGCAGTAGATGCGGCCCTCGAACTCGCAGACGTCCAGGATGGCCTTGGGACGGATGAAGTCGCGCCAGCCTTCCTGCTCGGCCAGATCGGTCAGGTCCAGCAGCAGGCCGGCCTCGGCCAGCTCCTCGAACTGGCGGCTGATGTTGAACTGGGCGGCACCGGGCGGGTCGCCGCCGAGAACGCGCTGCAGCGTGGCCGAGCGGGCATTCTCGCCGCCGGCGATGGCGGTATCGACCCAGGTGTCGCCGCCGAGCGCGTCGAACTCGCGGGCGAAGACCGACACGGCGGCCTGCTCGCCACCGGACGTCCACCAGTGGATGACTTCGACTTCGGCGGCGTTAACAGCCGTGGAGCCGAGGAAAGCGGTTGCCATAGCGGCAACCACCGCGAACTTTTTCATAGGTTGTCCTCCCAACGAACACGAAGGGCTTTCGCCCCAGCGATGCCGCCGGCCGTAAAGCCTTCCTCTCTCCGGGAGCTTCGGCCGACCGCGTGTAATCGATTGCATACAGCCGGCCCAAACCACCTGTGCAATCGATTTCAGGAGTTTCATACACGTCTTGCGGACCTGTCAAGATCGATTTAGACAGTTTGGGTAACTGACAGCGGGAGGGGGCGCTGCCAGAGGTGACCGATGATAAAAAAGCGCCGACAATACAAGATGTTGCGCGCTTCGCCGGCGTGTCGGCGGCCACTGTGAGCCGAGCCTTGTCCCGCCCCCAGAGGGTGAGCGAGGGCACGCGCGCGCGCGTTTCAGAGGCGGTGCGCGCAACGGGCTATACGCTCAACCAGGCGGCCCGCTCGCTGCGCCAGCGGAACGCCCGCACCATCCTCGTGGCGCTGCCCGATATCCGCAATCCGTTCTTCTCCTCCATCCTCGACGCCATCGAGCGGCAGGCGGCGCAGCGCGGCTACGGCGTGCTGGTGGCGAACCTCTATTTCGGTAACGAGACGGTGCGCCGGCTGCACGACTACCTGCTGTCCAACCGCGCCGACGGGCTGCTGCTGCTCGACGGCTCGGTGGAGCTGGACGAACTGCGCCTGCTCACCTCCCCGCCCTATTCGGTCCCCATGGTGGTGGCCTGCGAGGAGATCCCCAATTCGGGCTTCCACACGGTATTGACGGACAACGCCAATGCCGCCGAACGGGCGACGCGCCACCTCATCGACCTGGGGCACAGCCGGATCGGGCACATTCTCGGCCCCGAGCACAACATCGTGGCGCGCGACCGGCTCGCCGGCTTCACCCAGGCGCTGCACCGCGCCGGGCTGGCGCCGCGGCCTGAATGGCTGTTCAAGGGCAATTTCGAGATGGAGAGCGGCTTTGCCGCCGCGGCCCGCTTCATGTCGCTGGAGCGGCGGCCCACGGCGGTGTTCGCCGCCAACGACGAATCGGCCATCGGCTTCCTGTCGGGGCTGCGCCAGCACGGCATATTGTGCCCGCGCGACATCTCCATCGTCGGCTTCGACGACCTGGGGGTGGCCCCGCACTACTCCCCTCCCCTGACCACCATGCGCCAGCCCCGCGAGACCATGGGCCGGATGGCCGCCGGAGCCCTGATCGACCTGCTGGAGAACGGGCACGCCCTGCGCGGGCCGCTGCGAATCGTGCTCAGCTCGGAGCTGGTCGTGCGCGAGAGCACCGGCCGGCTCCTCGCCGCGCCCGCGGGCCTGCCGGGGGCGGCGGCGTCCTGAGGCGAGGCGCCCGCACGGCACGCAGGGCGTTTCCTTTGCGGCGAAAAATGCTTATGGAAGGCATCAGGCCGGTCCCGTAGCTCAGCCGGATAGAGCAGCAGCCTTCTAAGCTGTTGGTCGCAGGTTCGAATCCTGCCGGGATCGCCAGAAATTCCAAAAATGTCAATGATTTCAATGGCATTGAGCAGCGTAGAGCGCTCGAATGCCACATCGCCCGCATTGTAGGGGAGCTCACCAGCGCGCCGAACTGGTTGTCGCTGAGCCTGGACCTCACCAGACGCTCAACCACGCCGGCAACCCGCGCCGGCTCCTGCTTGAGCCTTTCCAGCGCCTCGGACTCGGTGATGGTGTCGCCCAGCTTGATCAGTTGGCCGTTGCGGCGGGTCTGGCCGGAACCGATGGTGATGGGGAGGCCGTTGATCGAGCCCGGATCGCGGTAGGCATGGGGCCGAAACCCCTCCCACCGCTTGACGTGCTCCAGCGTCTCCGCGTTGATAGCGCGAGCCATGGTGTTCTCCGTGATGTTGGGGTGGGGGAAGGCCCCGGTGGACGGGGCAGCGCTTGGTGCGCTATACTCAGGGCCGGTCGCTCAAATGGAGGGACTGGGGCGTCGAAACCCCGCATAGGGAGTGGCCTGGATAGGGCCATATTGCCTCTCCACGAGTCGGGGAGGCGCTGGCGTATGTCCAGGCTGCTTTGCGGCTAAAGGTCAGCGCGAACCCACCCTGTGCGGTTTTTCGAACTCCCCGACGCGAGGCGGGGAGCCCAATGAAGCACCTTTTTGCATTGGTGGTTGGCATTGCCGCCCTTCTGTTCTTCTGGAAGGGGGAGGAACAGCAGGAGGACGGCGAATACTCTCACATTCCTGATGACAGGTAACGACGACGCAGGGCTGTTGCCCGCAGCTCTGGCGCTTGTCCTTCTGGCCCTCGCCGCCTATGCTGGTTTGGTGTGCTGCCTGGCGCCCTGGGATAACCCGGTGGGGCTTCGAGACTTCGGAGCTAAGACCGAGCGCCACCAAGCGGCGTCACCAGCCACTGACTCGCCATCCTGACAGCGACGACGCCGGGGTACATCGTGCTCGCCGTGCCGATCTGGATGGTTCCGAGGGGGATATCCGAGGTCGCACCGGGAGCCAGGGTGATGCCGTTGGCGCTGGTGTTGATGATGTAGAGGATCGTCCCCGGCGGCACGGGTGTACCGGAGAACCGTCCTCCGATTGACCCCGGCAGGGTGATCCCGGTCCTCGCCGCGCTGGCGTTGAGCAGCACCGTGTTTACGATGTTGCGGATAACGCTGTCGGAAATCGCCTGGTTGTTGCCCGGGATCGT
>Ga0182793_1000530_pt1 | contig 29080 bp, 27 predicted proteins | sample Passage237A_FD_130498 | JGI IMG/M metagenome (GOLD analysis project Ga0182793, IMG submission 130498) | Cellulose adapted compost microbial communities from Newby Island Compost Facility, Milpitas, CA, USA - Passage2 37A (version 2) (version 2) ... | reverse complement strand
GCCGGTGGCGATCGCGCAGAAGTTGCAGGAGCGCGTGCAGATGTTGCCGAGGATCATCACGGTCGCGGTGCCGCGGGACCAGCACTCGCCGAGATTGGGGCACTGCGCGCTCTGGCAGACGGTGTGGAGCTTGTTGTCGTCCACGAGGCGGCGGGTGGCCGCGTAGCCGGGACCGCTGGGCAGCTTGGCACGGAGCCAGGAAGGTTTGCGCGTCGTCGTATCCATGAAGTCAGGTATGGCCGCAAATAGGCGAAAAAAGCGCAAAAGAAAAACAGGCGCGGATTTTGGCCGAAAAGTGAGCTGTGCGGCGAGTGGGTGCGGAAAGTTATGCGTCTCGGCCGGCGAGAAACGCGGGCCAGAGCGCGGCGAACTCGCGAGCGATCACGGTTTTGACCTCGGCGAGATCGAGCGGACGACCGAGTTCGGCCTGAAGCGAAGTGACGGTGCCGTCGGTGGCGCTGATGCCGCAGGGCACGATGCCGCCGAAGTGGGCGAGGTTGGCGTTCACGTTGAGGGCGAAGCCGTGGTAGGCGACCCAGCGTTTCACGGCGACGCCGATGGCGGCGACTTTGCGCGGGCCGAGCCAGATGCCAGTGAGGCCGGGACGGCGGGCGGCGGCGAGGCCGAGCGCGCCGACGGAGTTGATCAGCACTTGTTCAAGAAAGCGCAGGTAGGCGTGCAGATCCTTGCGCGGCGCGAGCGAGACGATCGGGTAACCGACGATCTGGCCGGGGCCGTGGTAAGTGATGTCGCCGCCGCGATTCGTTTTCATGACCTCAACGCCTTCGCGGGAGAGTTGCTCGGCGTTCCACACGAGGTGCGACTCGGCGCCGCTACGCATGCCAACGGTGAAAACCGCTTCGTGTTCGGTGAACACGAGCACGTCGTCGGTTTCGCCCGCGATGCGGCGAGCGACGGCTTCTTCCTGACGCGCAAAGGCATCGGCATAGCGCGTGCGGCCCCAATCCTCGGTGCGAAGCGGCGCAGGTGCGGTGGTGCTGGAAGACATCGCCGGTAACGATGGCGTGTGTGCGCTGCGCTGCAACTCCGCGGCGAGCGATTAAGGCTGAAGGAAAGGACCCGCGACAGACGCTAATGAACGCGAATTAAAAATTATGATCGGCGACTGCGTGCTCTCAGCGTCTCGCGAAATCACTTCAGGAGTCGCGTTTATTTGCGTCCATTCGCGGGAGGTTAAGCCGGAGCAAAGAGCATCGCGATGCCACCTGCGACGGCGGTGAGACCGAGCACGAGGGCGGTGAGTTTGCGCAAAGCAGGCGAACCCAACCCGATCGCGAGACCGGCCTTGAGCAGCGAGTTGGAAATGGCCGCGAGCACGATGGCGTGCGTGGCGAGACGCAGCGGGATGGATTGATCGGCGGCGTTGCTCGCCATCGAGAGGGCGATCGCCGCCATATCAGTGAGGCCGGAAACGAAGCTCAACGGGAGCGTTCCGCCGGCGTTGCCCGATTCGGTCAGGGCTTTCACGCCGAAGGCGATCGCGGAGTAGAGCAGGGCGAACTTGATCGCGGTGGAGAGTTGGAGCGGGTTGCTCACGACGGGCGTGCCGTTGTCGGCTTGAGTGCGATGGCGACGCGCGAACCACCACCAAACGATGAAGGCGAGGCCCGGCACCGCAGTAATCGCGACGGGCAGAAGAAGTGCTTTTGCGAGCGCGGGGGAAATCACCGCGACGATCACGAGCGTGCGCGGGAGCATCACCGTCGAGGCGGTGACAACCGCCATCGAGTAGTCGAGCGATTGCGACGGATCCTCTTTGCTGCGGCGGGAGAACGTGAGCGTCGTCGCGGTCGACGATGCCACGCCGCCGAGCACGCTGGTGAGCAGCAACCCGGCACCCGCGCCGAGGAGCCGCACGGCGATGTAGCCGGCGAAACCTACGCCCGAAATCAACACGACCATGAGCCAGGTGCCGTAGGGATTGAATGCCGCATACGGCCCCATGTCGCGGTTGGGCACGAGCGGCAGGATCACGCCGGTGATCGCGACGAATTGCAGCGTCGCCCGGATGTCCGCGGCGGTGAAGGCCCGCGTCCATGAGTGCAGTGGCTGTTTCACGCCGATCAGCACCATCGTGGCGGCGGCGAGCACGATCGCGACTTCGCGCTGTTGCCAGAAGACGAGCGCGCCCACGAACACCGTGATCAGCGCCGACGCGAAACTCGTCGACCCGGTGCGCTGCGCGGCTGCGCGCATGACGCTCGCGATCTGCTGCACGCCGACCAGCACGAGCACGACAGCGAAAACAGGCAGGAAAAACTGCCGGCTCGCGTAGGCCGAAAGGCAGCCGAGCAAGGCCCACATCGTGTAGGTGCGCACGCCGCCCAGATCGACGTCCGTCTCCGTGAGCGCTTGTTCGCGCCATTGACGAACGAGACCGATGAGCGCGCCGAGGCAGGCGCTGACCAGAAGCGAGATGAGCAGGGGCGGCACGCCCGTCACGATGTGAACGCGGCGAAGGCTCGCAACTGTTTCTCCCCGCCACGCGCCGAGCGCGAGGGCGCAGACTTTAAAGTCAACCAATAGTTGACAATGTATGAGGGCGGGGAAGGTGGGATTCGAGAGGCCGGAATGGGCGCACAAAATCCGTTTGCCCCGAGAGCGGGCGGGCCACAGCGTGCACGGTTCCATGAGCGATATTCCCGCCGATATCTCCCACGACCAGGTCGCCGTGCGGCGTCAAAAGCTGCAGGACATGCGCGCGGGCGGATTCGATCCGTTCCAAGCCAACGCCGCGCAGACGCATTTTTCGCAGGACGCAAAAGCGCTCTACGTCGATGGCCAGGACTACGCTGTGACCGTGTCGGTCGCCGGACGTCTCGTGACGTTTCGCGTGCAGGGCGGCAGCTCGTTCGTGAAGATCCAGGATCAGCAGGGGCAGATCCAACTCTACTTCCGCAAGGACGTGCTGGGCGAGGATCGCTATACCTTCTTCAAGAAGTCGCTCGATCTCGGTGACATCATCGGTGTGTCGGGCACGCTCTTCAAAACGAAGACCGGCGAAATCACCGTGCGCGTGGACTCCTTCACGCTCGTCTCGAAGGCGCTGCGCCCGCTGCCCGAAAAGTGGCACGGTCTCACCGATCCCGAGCAGGTTTACCGGCAACGTTATCTCGATCTGATCGTGAACACCGAGTCGCGTCAGCGTCTCATGCTGCGCAGCAAGATCGTCTCGAGCATTCGCTCCACGCTCGCAAAGCGCAGCTTTTTCGAGGTCGAGACGCCGGTGCTCGAAGGCGTCGCGGGCGGCGCGGCGGCGCGTCCGTTCACGACTCACCACAATGCGCTCGGCGCCGATTTCTTCCTGCGCATCGCGCTCGAGCTGCGCCTGAAGCGTCTGCTCGTTGGCGGTTACGATCGCGTGTTCGAGATCGGCCGCGTGTTCCGCAACGAAGGCGTTTCGCGCAAGCACAACCCCGAGTTCACGATGCTCGAGGTGTATCAGGCGTATTCGGATTTCCGCGGCATGATGGAGTTGCTGCAGGCGATCTTCGACGACCTCTGCCGCGACGTGATCGGCACGACCGAGATCAAGCACGCCGCGAGCGGGCAGATGATCAACTTCGCCGGCGAGTGGCGCAGCGTTCGCTATTTTGAACTGATCGACGAAGCCGCGGGCTTCGCGCTCAGCGCCCACCGCAATCAGCCCGACTATCGCGAGAAGGCGATCGAAGCCTGCACGAAGCTCGGCCTCGAAGTTCACCCCGGCTGGGAAACGCACGAGATCGTCAACGAGATCTTCGGCAAGCGCATCGAGCCTACGCTGATTCAGCCGACGTTCGTCACGCATCTCCCGAAGGAGCTTTGCCCGCTCGCGAAGCTCAACGCCGCGGACCCCGGTCTCATCGATGTCTTCGAGTGCATCATCGGCGGCATGGAAGTCGCGCCCGCTTACTCGGAGCAGAACGATCCGTTCGTGCAGCGCGAAATGTTCGAGAAGCAGGTCGGCGAGGAGACGCAGAAGATGGACACCGATTTCCTCCTCGCGCTCGAGCACGGCATGCCGCCCGCCGGTGGCATGGGCGTCGGTATCGATCGCCTCTGCATTCTGCTGACCGGCGCCGAGAGCATTCGCGACGTGATCCTGTTCCCGTCGCTGCGTCCGGGCGCGTGAGGAAATTGCGGATTGCGGATTTCGAACGGCGGATTGCTCTAACATCCTCGAATTCGAAGCGATCCGATCATGAGTCACAGAGAACACAGCGCTCGGACACAGAGTTCACTGAGCCGAATTTCGGTTTCATTCTCCGTGTCCTCTGTGTCGGCGCTCCGCGATCTCTGTGGCGAAATGCACACTGAAAAGCAGATGAACCGCACGGAGTAGACCGGCCCGTCACTCCGCATTCCGCACTCACACACTCCGCATTCACCCCGTGCCCTGGTATCTCTACCTCGCGCTGAAACAACTTTTCCCGACCGGGAAACGTTTTCCGTTTTTCACCGCGATCTCGATGCTCGGCGTGGCGCTGGGTGTCGCGCTGCTCATCATCTCGACGAGCGTGATGGGCGGCTTCGGCCACGAGATTCGGCGCATGATCGTCGAAGTGCAGGGCGACGTGCAGGTGCGTGCGAACGGCTTGATGCAGGATCCCGCGGGACTGCAGGCGCGCATTCTCAAAGTCCCCGGCGTCATCGCCACCACGCCGTTCGCCGAGGGCGTCGTGATGCTCCAGCATCAGGACAAGCCTGCGTTTCCCGCGATCCAGGGCGTGGACGTCAACCGCGTCTCGCGCGTCGTGCCGCTCGATTATTACGTGCGCATCGGTTCGCTGAACCAGCTCGACGACGACTCGATTATCTTGAGCGCGCAGCTCGCCTATTCGCTCGGCGCGCGAATGGGCTCCACGGTTGAAATCTATTCCCCGCTGCTGCTCGAGAAACTGAAGAACGACGAAGTGATGCTCCCGCGCTCGCTCACCGTCGCGGGCATTTTCGAAGTCGGCCACCAGCAACTCGACAGCTCCACGGTGATCGTGACGCTGCGCACGATGCAGGATCTCTACGGGCTCGGACGCTCCGTGCACGGCATCAACGTGAAGATCCAAAACGGCCTCGATGCCGACGTCGCCGCCGCGCGCATCAACGCCGCGCTGCCGCCCGATTCCGGCGCCCGCGCTCGCTCGTGGATCGAGGCCAACGAGGACTTCCTCTTCGTCCTCTCGCTGGAGAAGAACATGATCTTCTTCCTGCTCACGTTCATCATCGTCGTCGCCGCATTTTCCGTCACCAGCTCGCTGCTCATCTCGGTCGTGCGCAAAACCCGCGAGATCGGCCTGCTCGGGGCGCTCGGCGGAAAATCGCGTCACGTCGCCGCGTGTTTCTGTTTTCAAGGTCTCTTCATCGGCGTGGCCGGCACCGCGCTCGGACTCGTGCTCGGTTTCAGCGCGCTCTGGTTGCGCAACGACATGGTTGCGTTCTTCACGAAACTCACCGGCAGCCAGGAAGTGCTCGCGCGCTTTTACCAGTTCAGCCGTCTGCCCGCCTACACCGCGACGAGCGACGTCGTGATGATCGTGGTCTGCTCGATCGTGATCTCGACGCTCGCCGGCCTGCTGCCTGCGTGGCGCGCCGCGCGACTCAAACCTGTGGAGGCCCTGCGCAGTGAGTGACGCACCGAACAACGTCCTGAGCGCACGCGCGCTCACCAAAACGTTTCTGAGCGGCGATGGCCGCATCGAAGTCTTGCGCGGCGTCGATCTCGATGTGGTCGCCGGCGAAAGCGTTTCCGTGCGCGGCGAATCCGGATCGGGAAAATCCACGCTTCTTAATCTTCTCGCCGGCCTCGATGTGCCCGACAGCGGCACGCTCGAGTGGGAAGGCTCGCGCGAAATCACGACGGAGCGCCGTGCCACGTTTTTGGGCATCGTGTTTCAGTCGTTCTACCTGATCCCGGAAGTCGACGCGTTGCAGAACGTGCTCATGGCACGCCGCATTCTCGGAAAAGTTGGAAAACCTGAGCGCGAACACGCGCGACAACTGCTCGATCGCGTTGGCCTCGGCGCGCGCGCGACGCATCTGCCTGCGCAGCTTTCCGGTGGCGAACGCCAGCGCGTGGCTGTCGCTCGTGCGCTCATGAATTCGCCGCGCCTGCTGCTCGCCGATGAGCCGACCGGCAATCTCGACGAGCACACTGGCGATGCCGTGATCGAGCTCTTGTTGAATCTCTGCGCGGAAACGAAAACCGCGCTCGTGCTCGTGACGCACAACGCTGCGCACGCAAAGCGCACCGCGCGTCAGCTCTTCCTCCACGAAGGCCGTTTCGCCTGAACTGCGATGCATCATGGTGCGCACCGTGGCTCGCCCCGGTCCGCACCTGCGCTCGACCGTGTTCGGACCTTTGCTCAACCATGTGCGGACGTTCGGTCGACCATGTCCGGACATTGTCGCGACCGTGTTCGCACCTTTGATCGACCGTGTCCCGATCGTTCTCGCGTGAGGGGTTCGAGAACGAGAATGAAGAACGAGAACGATTTTGGGGAGGCCGGGTTCCACCTTGTGACCTCGGATCTTCCGCGCGAGGGTGGGGGCATGAACGTTTTTGTCCGTTGGTTCGCCGCGATGGTTTTGGCGTTGCAGGCGCAGTTGAGTTTTTCCGCGACGCAGAATTCTTCCGCCATGCTCGATCCGCTCGCCCAGGATTACGTGAAGCTCGTGCTCGCGCTCGGGGTGCACGATGCCGACGCGGTCGATGCCTACTACGGTCCGGCGCAATGGCGCACGGAGGCGGAACAGCAGAAGCTTCCGCTCGAGGAGATTCGTGCACGCTCGGAGGCGCTGCGCGAACGCGTGCGTGCGCTCGATCTCGCGGACGCGGAGGAGATCGTGCGGCTGCGTCAGAGCTATCTCGATCACCAACTCGGCGCGATCGTCACGCGGGTGGATTTGTTGCGCGGCGTGGCGATGCGTTTCGACGAGGAGTCGCGTCGCACCTACGACGCGGTGGCGCCGCAGTTCGACGATGAGCATTTCGCGGCGATCCTGCGCGAACTCGACGCGGCGATTTCCGGCGAAGGAACGCTCAGCGAGCGCGTGGAGCTTTTTCGGAAACGTTTCCAGATTCCGGCGGAGCGCGTGGCGGCGGTGTTTGACGCGGCGATCGCGGAAGCACGTAAGCGCACGCAACGGCACATCGCGTTGCCGGCGGGCGAAAGTTTCACGGTCGAGTATGTGACCGACAAACCGTGGGCCGCCTACAACTGGTATCAGGGCGGTTATCACAGCGTGATCCAGGTCAATGTGTCGCAACCGATCACGATCGATCGCGCGATCGATCTGGCGTGCCACGAGGGCTATCCGGGGCACCACGTTTATAACGCGCTGCTCGAGGAAAAACTCCTGCGCGAGCGCGGCTGGGTGGAGTTCTCGGTGTATCCGTTGTTCAGCCCGCAGTCGCTGATCGCGGAGGGCACGGCGAACTACGGGATCGAAGTGGCATTTCCCGGCGACGAGAAACTGGCGTTTGAGCGCGACGTGTTGTTTCCGCTCGCGGGGTTCGATCCGGCGAGCGCCGACGAGTATGCGCGCGTGTTCGGTCTGCTGGAGCGTTTGACATACGCGAGCAACGAAGCCGCCCGGCGGCTCGTGGATGGAGAAATCGACGACGCTCAGGCGGCGGTTTGGCTCGAGCGGTTCTCGCTGAAGTCGCCCGAGCTCGCGGCCCGGCAGGTGCGATTTATCCGCAAATACCGGAGCTACGTGATCAACTACAACCACGGCCTCGATCTCGTGCGCGCTTACATGGAGCGTCGCACGCACGGCGATGACGGTGAACGGTGGCGGGTCTTTGCGGAGCTGATTTCGTCGCCGCGTTTGCCGTCGGGATTGGAGTAGGTGGCAAACATTTCTGTCATTCTGAGCGCTGCTCAGAATGACAGGGTGCGAGAAGATGCCATAGGACTCGATGACGCGGTGTTTTTCCTGTCGCGGTGGGGCGGATGGGCGGTAACGTTCGGCTTCTTCTATGGCAGCTTCCAAGATCAAGTGCGGCGTCGTCGGTGTGGGCTCGCTGGGTCAGCATCACGCGCGGATTTACGCGTCGCTTCCCGGAGCCGAACTCGCGGGCATCTACGAGACGAGTGACGCGCGCGCCGCGGAGATTTGCGGCAAGTTCAACTGCCGACGCTTCACGACGCTCGAAGAGTTGGGCGCGGCGTGTCAGGCGGTGTCCGTGGTGGTGCCGACCGACAAACACGCGGACGTCGCGATTCCGCTGCTCGAGCAGGGCTGCCATTTGCTGATCGAGAAACCGCTGTGCGCCTCGCTCGAGGAAGCGGAGCGCGTGCTGGCCGCGGCGCAAAAGGCCAACCGCCTCGTGCAGGTTGGCCACATCGAACACTTCAATCCGGTGATGAGTTTTCTGGAGAAACATATCGACCGGCCCGGCTACATCACGACCGAACGACTCGCGCCGTATCAGACGCGCGGCACGGAAGTCGGCGTGGTGCTCGACCTGATGATTCACGACATCGGCATCGTGCTCGCGCTCGTGAAATCGCCGATCAAGAAGATCGATAGCGTCGGCATGCACGTCCTCTCGAAGACCGAGGACATCGCGAATGTCCGCATCGAGTTCGAGAGCGGCTGCGTGGCCAATCTGAGTGCGAGCCGTCTGAGCCTGAAAAAGAATCGCGAGATCCGCGTGTTTCAGGACAACGCCTATCTCTCGCTCGATTTCATGAACCAGAAGGGCCATCTGGTGAAGAAGAGCGATCTGATCGCCTACGGCCTGAAGTTGAAGATCGGCCTCGCGAAAGCCGGTGACGCGAGCTCCATCCCGGTGAACGACATCCCGATTGAGAAAGGCGAACCGCTCGCGATCGAACTCGCGCACTTCATCGACAGCGTGGCGAAGCTCCAGCAACCGAAAGTCGGCGCGGCGCTCGGCAAATCCGCGCTCGAGGTGGCGATCGCGATCACCGATCAGATTCGCAACGCGAAGCGCTGAGCAACTCTTCGCCTTTTTGATGAACCACAGAGACGCAGAGGGCACAGAGAAGAATACAGAAGCAACGGCTTGATCGGCTCTGTGCTGTCTGTGCCTCTGTGGTTTCAAAAATGAGCGCTTCTTCCGGTATCCAGCTTTCGCCGCCATCGCGCGGTCGCGTCGATCTGCTGATCGTTGCGGGCGAACACTCGGGCGATGAGCACGCGTCGCGGATGTTGCGCGGATTGCTGCACGGACAACCGAATCTGAGCGTGTGCGCGCTCGGCGGGCCGAAGCTCGCGGCGGCGGGTGCGCAGTTGCTCTACGACCTGACGGCGCAGTCTTCGATCGGTTTCGAAGTGCTGAAAAAGATCTCGTTTTATCGGGCGCTGATCGCGGAGGTCGTGCGCTGGGTGGGCGAACACCGACCGCGCGCGGTGTGCTTTGTCGATTCGTCGGGTCTGAATCTGCGCATCGCGAAAGGTCTGTTCGAACGCGGTTTTTCGGCGAAAGCCGGAGGGCCGACAAAGACGCTTTACTACATCAGTCCGCAGATCTGGGCATCGCGCGCAGGGCGTCGATTCAAGATGGCCGCGCACCTCGATGCGCTCGCGGCGATTTTCCCGTTCGAGCCGGATCGCTACGCGGACACCTCGCTGCCCGTGACGTTTGTCGGACATCCGTTCGTCGCGCCCGATTACGCGCCGCCGGTGCGCTTCGACGCGAATGGACCGGTGATGCTTTTGCCCGGCAGCCGGCGTCAGGCAGTCGGGCGGATTTTCCCGGTGTTTCTCGCGGCTTATGCGAAGACGCACGCGGAGATTCGGCGTCGCGCGGTCGTGCTTTATCCGAGCGATGGCATTCGCGCGGAGCTCGAGCGCGTGCTGGCGCAGGATGAGTTTGCGGACGTGCGTGGCGGCGTGGAGTTGCGACATGTGGGCGAGGGCGGTCCGGACACCGCGGCGATCGGCGCGTCCGCCGTGCTCACGTCGAGCGGCACGATGTCGATGCACTGCGCGCTCGCGGGCATTCCGGGTGCGGTCGCGTATCGCACGGATGGACTCACGTATTTTCTCGGTCGTTTCCTCGTGAAAGTGCCGTATCTCGGAATCGCAAACCTGCTGCTCAACGAGCCGATGTATCCCGAGTTCATCCAACACGCGGCAACGCCCGAGGTGCTCGCGGCGGAGTTGCGGTCTTGTGTGAACGATCCGAAGCGACGCGAGCGGACTGCCGCCGATGCGCAGCGCCTGCACGCGATGCTGGCCCATACGGGCGGACAATCGGCGTCGGAGTGGCTCGCGCGACAGCTGGCCTGACGCGCCTGAGCCGAAGTGATGGCGGACCAAGCGCAAAAAAAACGGCGCCGCCCGAAGACGGCGCCGGTGAAGTAGGCTGGGTTTAGACTCCCAACAGGATCCAGAGCGGCCCGCTGGTCACGAGTTCATCGCTCGTGACGCGGGTGCGGAGTGAGGGCGTGTTCATTTCGCGGCACCGTGGACGGCCGCCTTCTCCACGAACTCGCGGATATCGAGACCGAGCGCTTGCGCCACACCCGCACCATAAGCCGGATCGGCGCGGAAGAAGTGGCAGATGGCGCGGAGCTGAATCTCCTGCGGCACGCCGGCCATGTGGCGGGCGATGTTGCCGCAGAGGCGCTCCTTTTCGTCGGCTTTGAGCAGACGAAAGAGATTGCCCGGTTGCGTGTAGTCATCGTTGCCGTCGCGGTGATTGTAGCGGGCGGCATCGCCTTCGAGCTTGAGCGCGGGCTCGTTGAAGGCGGGGCACTCTTTCGGTCCGTTGAAGGAGTTGGGCTCGTAGTTCGGCGAAACGTCCTTCGAGAAGTCGAAGCGCATGGCGCCGTCGCGTTGATAATTGAACACCGGGCAACGCGGGGCGTTGACGGGCAGTTGCTGGTAGTTTCCGCCGATGCGGTAGCGCTGGGCGTCCGCGTAGGAGAAGATGCGCGCCTGGAGCATCTTGTCGGGCGAGAAGCTGATGCCGGGAACGATGTTCGAGGGAGCGAGCGCCGCCTGCTCGACTTCCGCGTGATAGTTCTGCGGATTGCGATTGAGCTCGAGAATGCCGACCTCGATGAGCGGGAACTCGCCGTGCGGCCAGACCTTGGTGAGATCGAACGGATTGAAGCGCCAGTTGCGGGCCTGCTCCTCGGTCATCACCTGGATGCAGAAACGCCAGCGCGGGAAATTGCCATCGGCGATCGCGTGGAAGAGATCGCGCTGCGAGGACTCGCGGTCCGTGCCGACGACCGCGGCGGCCTCGGCGTCGGTGTAGTTGGCGATGCCCTGCATGGACTTGAAGTGGAACTTCACCCAGTGGCGCTCGCCGATCGCGTTGATGAACGAGTAAGTGTGCGAGCCGAAGCCGTGCATCTGGCGCAGGTTCTTCGGAATACCGCGATCGCTCATGAGGATCGTGACCTGGTGCAGCGACTCCGGCGACAGCGACCAGAAATCCCAAGCGGCGGTGTTGTTGCGGAGATTCGTCTGCGGGTCGCGCTTCTGCGTGTGGATGAAATCCGGGAACTTCAACGGATCGCGGAGGAAGAAGACCGGCGTGTTGTTGCCGACGATGTCCCAGTTGCCCTGTTCGGTGTAGAAGCGAACGGCGAAACCGCGGACGTCGCGCTCGGTGTCGGCTGCGCCGCGCTCGCCGGCGACGGTCGAGAAGCGGAGGAACGTTTCGCAGGTGTTGCCGACCTTGGAGAACAGCTTCGCGGACGTGTATTTGGTGATGTCGTGCGTGACGGTGAACGTGCCGTAGGCGGCGGAGCCCTTCGCGTGCACGACACGCTCCGGAATGCGCTCGCGGTTGAAGTGCGCGAGCTTCTCGAGCAGGTGAAAATCCTGGAGAAGGACCGGGCCGCGCGGACCGGCGGTGAGCGAGTTCTGGTTATCGCCGACCGGGATGCCGGAGGCGGTAGTGAGCTGAGGTGCAGTTGACATGAAGTAACGAGTGGTTGGCCCTGGACGCGGAACCTCCCGCGGGGCGACCGGCAGATTATCAACTGGCGGGCAAAATGAGAAAGACTAAGTTCCGCTATCAGTAATAGGAGACGCCTATGGAGCTGCATCAACTTCGCTACTTCGTTGCGGTAGCGCGCACGCGGAATTTCAGCCGCGCCGCGGAGCGCTGCCGTGTGGCTCAGCCGTCGCTAAGCCAGCAGATCATCAAGCTTGAGGAGGAGCTCGGCGAAAAGTTGTTCGAGCGAACGAAGCGAGCCGTGGCGCTCACGCCGGCGGGCGAGATCTTTCGTGCGCACGCGGAGCGCGTGCTCGACGAGGTGGAGCTGGCGGGCGAGAGCGTGCGCGAGGTCAGCGGCATGTTGCGCGGTCGTGTCGTGCTCGGCGCGCTGCCAACCGTGGCACCCTATTACCTGCCGGCGCGGTTGCGGGCTTTTTCGGAAGCGCATCCGGGAATCGAGGTCGTCGTGCACGAGGACACGACCGATGCGCTCGTGCGCGCGGCGATGGGCAAGGAAATCGATCTCGCGCTCCTGAGTTTGCCGATCGAGAAGGCCGGGCTCGCGTCTGAGGAGTTTTTCGAGGAGCCGCTGCTCGTCGCCATGCCGGCGGGTCATCGGCTGGCGTCGCGCCGCGCATTGACGCTGGACGATCTGGCGGAGGAACCGTTCATCCTGATGCAGGAAGGGCACTGCCTTGCCGGACAGGCACTGCAGTTCTGCCGACTCAATGGCTTCGCGCCGCGGGTGAGTTTTCGCAGCGCGCAGATCGAGACCGTGCTGGCGTTTGTCGCGGAAGGCTGGGGCGTGTCGATCGTTCCCGAAATGGCGCGCAAACCGGACGTGCAGGGCGTGCGCTACCGCGCGCTCGGCGGCATGAAGCGCTCGATTGGCATCGTGCATCGCGAGGCGCGTCCGCTGAGTCGCGCGGCGCGGACGCTGGTGGAGTTTTTGCGCGGGCGGAAACGGTAGGAAGATTTTCGATTTAGGCCGCGCGACGGATGGTCGGGACGTGCAATCGGCGCGCGGTTGTGTAGCTTCGAAGCACGCGCGGCTGTGCTGCGATGAAGCGGCGGATGCGCGGCAAATTTATGGCTACTGCAATCGTGCTCTTGAAGATCGATCACCGGAAGGTGACGGGAACGGCGGAGAAGCTCTTGGAGATCCGCGATATCACCGATGTGTATTCGGTGTCGGGACGCTGGGATCTCATGGCGATCATCAAGTGCGACTCGATCGACAAGATCGAATACGTGATCACCGACGAACTGCTCCGCACCGAAGGCATCGTCGAAAGCGAAACGATGTTTGCTTTCCGCAGCCTCGAAAAACGAGAAGCCGGCCGCGCGATCGACGTGGACTAGCTGAGCACGTCGATTGTGGGATTGAAGGTTTAGCTCGCGATCAGGCCGCGGGTTTGCGGCGACGGACAATGACCCATCCGAGGGCCGCGACGCCCGCGAACGCCGCGTAGGTCGAGGGCTCAGGAATCGCAGTGACGCTCAATGTGCCGGTGGTGTAGATCTGCGAAACGTCCCAAGTGAGACCGATGCCGAGCTCGGGCAGGTCGAGACTGCTAAAGTCGCCGGTGGACGTGCCCCAGTCGAACAAGTCGAAGGAATCGCCCAAGCTCGCGGTGAAGTCGTCGAGAAACTCGATGATGAGTTCGCCGCCGAAGGTGAGCAGGCCGGAAACAACCAACGCATCGTAGTCCGTGCCGCGCCCGAGGCCCCCGATTTCCATGAAGAGATCATTGGTGGAGCCGAAGGTGAGATCTCCGGCGACCGTGACGAGCGCGGGGCTGTCGCCAGGAGAATAGCCGCCGGTGAAGACCGCCAAGCCGCTGCCGGTGAAATTACCTGCGCCGCTGACGAGTCCGTTGAAGGTCACGGACCCGGCGATCGCGACGCTCGAGCCGGCGGCGGAGTGCACATCGCCATTCACGATGGTGTCGACGAGCGTGAGCGTGCCGTAGTTTTGCAGGCCGTCGCCGTTCTTCAGGCCGTCGCCCGCGAACGTCAGCGTGGCGGCGGTGGCATAGAGGGTGGCGCCGCTATTATTCGTGAACGTGCCCCGCTCGCTCTTCAGCGTGCCACCGGTCACGAAAAAGTGCCGGAGTTCGAGCCGCCGTTCGTGTCGAGCGTGGCGGTGGAAGTGATGGTGACGAACTTGCCCGCTGTGATCGTGGTCGCGCCCGACAACTCGAGTGTCTGACCGGGACCGAGCGTGGGGTTTGCGCCCAGGAAGGACGAACCGTCGGTGGTGAGCCCGCTGTCGGTGAGCTGGATCGTGCCGCCGGTCCAATCGAGAAATCCTCCGGGCGTGATGTTGGTCACGTTCAGCGTGCCGCCGGTGATGCGCAGACTGCCGTTGTTGGTGATGTCGCCGGCGATCGAGACTGTGCCGTCGGCGAGCGTGAAGGTGCCATCGTTATCCAACGAGGTCAGTGAGAGCGTTCCCGCCTGCCAGTTCACGGCTCCGCCGTTGGTGAAAGCGCCGTAGGAAAGACTCCCGCCGCTGCCTTTCAAGGTGCCGAGGTTGGTCAGGCTGTCGATCGAGCTGTGTGAGCCCGACTGCACGTCGAGGGTGGCGCCAGATTGATTGGTGAGACTGGCCACGGCGAACGTGCCGCCGCGCAGTTCGATCGTGCCGGCATTGGTGAATTCGTCTGTGACGGACAACGTGCTGTCGGTCACGCGGACGGTGGAAGTGGCATTGGTCGTGAGCGTGGCCGTGGAGAATGAACCGCCGTTGACGTGGAGGAGCGCCCCTGCATCCAGCGACGCGGTGTTCGCCGCGGCGAAGCTGCGCCGGTCAGCGTGTAGCTGGAGTTCGCTTTGCCGTGGTAGATCGGAAATGTGTGGGCGTCACTCGTCTGTGTGAAGCTGGCGTCAGTATCGACGTAGGCGGTGGCTTCGGATTTTCTGGCGACTACGTTTCCCACGCCGAGAGTCCACGACAAGGTGTCAAACTGCGCGGTCGATTGACGGACGGTGAAAACATTGTGGTGCGTGCCGAACAGATAATAGGTCGGCTGTCCCTTATTGATCGGACCCGGGATGAAGAAATTTGCGCCGCCAAGCGGGACAACTTGGTCTTGGTATTCGTTGATGTAACCGAAGGTCACGACGAGCTCGTTGGTCGCGAGGTCGAATTCGTTCCGGTCCAGCGTTGGTGTCATGTCAGCGCCTTGGGCGCGAAGCGCGGGGCTGCTCCCGAGCAAGGCAAACGTTGAAACGAGAACAGCGAAGGCGCGAAGGGGAGGGCGATGCATGGAAATGTGGCCATGCAAAAAGTTTACAACGCCGCCGCCGGCAAGGCCTTTGGCAGCAAGTGGCTTGCGATAGGCAACCACTTGTTGCGAAAGCGCCCGATGCTCGGGCGCTTTCGGTGAAATTTAAAGCGCGTGAATCGCGCTCTTGCTCACGGCGAGAGCGGCTTCCTTGACCGCTTCGCTCATCGTCGGGTGTGCGTGGATCGTGCGGGCGAGGTCTTCAGCGCTGCCGCCGTATTCCATGTGCGTGACGATTTCGCTGATGAGTTCGCCGGCGTTTTTGCCGAGGATCTGCGCGCCGAGAATTTTATCGGTCGCGGCATCGGCGATGATCTTTACGAAACCGTCCGCGCCATCGTTGGCATGGGCGCGCGCGTTGGCGGCGAAGTTGAATTTGCCGACGTTGACCTTGATGCCCTTCGCCTTGGCGGCGTCTTCGCCGAGGCCGACCGTCGCGATTTCGGGATCGGTGTAGATGATCGCGGGCATGAGGTCCCAGTTGATGTGACCGGCCTTGCCGGCGATCCACTCGGCGACGGCGGCGCCGTCTTCCTCGGCCTTGTGGGCGAGCATGGGACCGTCGATCACGTCGCCGATAGCGTAGATAGTGGGCGCGGTCGTCTTGAGCTTGGCGTCGACCTTGATGCGTTTCTTCTCGGTGAGTTCGACGCCGGCTTTTTCGAGGCCGAGACCGTCGGTAAACGGACGGCGGCCGACGGAGACGAGCACTTTGTCGGCTGCAAATTCGAGCACCTTGCCGTCGCGCTCGGCGGTGAGCTTGCCGTTCTTAAAGCCGGTGACCTTCGCGTTGACCTCAATCTTGAGGCCCTGCTTTTGCAGAAGGCGCGTGAAGTTGCGCACGACGTCAGCGTCGGCGGCGCCGGCGATCTGCGGGAGAAATTCGACGATAGTTACATCGGCGCCGAGGCGGGCCCAGACGGAGCCGAGTTCGAGACCGATGGCACCGCCGCCCACGACGACGAGTTTCTTCGGCACTTCGGTAAACGCGATGGCGTGATCGGAAGAAACGATGGTTTTACCGTCGAACTTCAGGAACGGCAGCTCGACCGGCGCGGAGCCGGTGGCGATGACGATGTTACGCGCCTGAAGGCGCGTGGAATTTTCGATTTTCGATTCGGGATTTTCGACTGGGCGGACTTCGATCTCGTTGGCCGAGATGAAGGACGCTTCGCCGGTGAAGACGGTGACTTTGCGGGCCTTGGCGAGAGCGGCGAGGCCGCCGGTCATCTTGCCGACGATGTCTTCCTTCTTCTTGAGCATGGCGGCGACGTCGATCGACAGGCCGTCGATCTTGATGCCGTGCTCCGCAGCGTGGTGCTTGTTGAACGCAAAGTGCTCGGACGAGGCGAGGAGAGCCTTGCTCGGGATGCAGCCGACATTGAGGCACGTGCCGCCGAGGGTGGAGCGCTTGTCCACGAGAGCGACCTTGAGGCCGAGCTGAGCCGCGCGAAACGCGCACACGTAACCGCCAGGGCCGGCGCCGATGACGATGAGGTCGAAGGAAGTGACAGGCATGAGTGGAGAGTTGAGGGTTGAGAGTTGAGAGCGTCGGGCCGCTTGGAGTCTCTCAACTCTCAGCTTTCAGCTCTCAACTCGCGCGGCGCGCCGCGTGTCAGACCGCGAGCAACAGGCGCGTCGGATCTTCGATCGCCTGTTTCACCTTCACGAGGAAGGTCACGGCTTCCTTGCCGTCGATCAGGCGGTGATCGTAGCTCAACGCGAGATACATCATCGGGCGGATGACGACCTGGCCGTTGACCGCGACCGGACGCTCGTTGATTGCGTGTAGACCGAGGATGGCGCTCTGCGGCGGATTGATGATTGGCGTGGAAAGCATCGAGCCGAAGATGCCGCCGTTCGTGATCGTGAAGACGCCGCCTTCGAGATCGTTGAGCGTGATCTTGCCGTCACGGGCGCGCTTGGCGGAGTCGGCGATCGCCTTCTCGATTTCGGCCATGCCGAGCGTGTCGCAATTGCGCACGACCGGCACCATCAGGCCCTTCTCGGTCGAGACGGCGATGCCGATGTCGTAGTAGTGATTCTGGACGATGGAGTCGCCGTCGATCTGCGCGTTGACGCCGGGCACTTCCTTGAGCGCGTGCACGACGGCTTTCGTGAAGAACGACATGAAGCCGAGCTTGAGCCCGTTCTTCTTCACAAAGTCGTCCTGATACTTTTTCCGCAGCTCCATGACCGCGGACATGTCGACCTCGTTGAACGTGGTCAGCATCGCGGCGTTTTGCTGCGCGGCGACGAGACGCTGTGCGATTTTCTGGCGCAGCGGCGTCATCTTCTTGCGCGTCTGGCGCTCGCCAGAGGGAGCGGCGGCGGCCGGCGCGGCCTTCGGCGAGATCACCGGAGGCGTGGACGGCGTGAGCAGCGGCGGCACTTCCTTCGTGGGCTTCGCTTCGCTCGCGGCGAGCATGTCGCCTTTGGTGACGCGGCCGCCCTTGCCGCTGCCGGTGACGGTTTTCGGATCGACGCCGGTTTCCTCCGCGAGGCGGCGCACGGCGGGCGACTGCGCGGTGGCAGCAGCGGCCTGCGCGCTGGCGGGCGGAGCGTAGGGATTGGGAACCGCGGAGGTGGCCGTGGCGTTTTCGCCGGTGGAAACTGTCGGGAGCGCGGCGGCATCGGTGTCGATCGTCGCGACTACGTCGCCGATTTTCACTTCGGCGCCTTCCTCGACCTTCAGCGTGATTTTACCGGCGCTCTCGGCCGTGCCTTCCGACGTGATCTTGTCCGTCTCGAGCTCAAAGAGCGGCTGGTCCTTTTTGACCACGTCGCCGTTTTGGACGTGCCACTTGGCGAGCACGCCGGAGCTGATGGACTCGCCCATGGGCGGAATTTTGACGTCGAGGAGGGGCATGAGGAAAAGGCGCCGAGGGCGCAGGGATGGAAATCGTTGGTGGAGAAAAACAGCCTCAGATGTTGAACGCGTCCTGCAGGAAAGCCGCGAGTTCGAACTTGTGCAACGCCAGCGCGCCGACAGCCGGCGAAGCGGCGGCGTCGCGTCCCGCGTAAAGCGGAACGAAGCCGAAGATCTTCTGGAGGTGCGGGGCGATGAAGGACCACGCGCCCATGTTCTGCGGTTCTTCCTGGCACCAGACGATGCGGGCGCCCTTGTAGTCGTCGGCGATCTGGAACAGGCGATCGGTGTGGAGCGGATAGAGCTGCTCGACGCGCACGATCGCTGTATTCGAAATCTTCCTACGCGCGCGGTGGTCGATGAGGTCGTAGTAAACCTTGCCCGAGCAGAGAATCAGGCGCTCGGCTTTCTCCGGCGCTTCCGGATCGTCGAGCACCTCTTGGAACGAGCCAGAGGTGAACTCCTCGATGCGCGACGTGGCGGCGGGGTGACGCAGCAGCGACTTGGGCGACATGACGACGAGCGGCTTCTGGAAATCGCGCTTCATCTGGCGCCGCAGCAGGTGGAAGAACTGCGCCGGCGTGGTCGCGTTGACGACCTGGATGTTGTCCTCGGCGCAGAGTTGCAGGAAACGCTCGAGACGCGCGGATGAGTGCTCCGGTCCCTGACCTTCGTAACCATGGGGCAGGAGGAGCACGATGCCGCTCGTGCGTTGCCACTTCGATTCGCCGCTGGCGATGAACTGATCGATCACGACCTGCGCGCCGTTGGCGAAATCGCCGAACTGCGCTTCCCAGATGCAGAGCATGTTGGGGTAGTCGAGCGAGTAGCCGTAGTCGAAGCCGAGCACGGCCGCCTCGGACAGCAGCGAATTGTAGACGCAGAACTTCGCTTGCTTCTCGGCGAGGTTGATCAACGGCACGTATTTCTCGCGCGTTTCAGAATCGTAGAGGACCGCGTGGCGATGGCTGAACGTGCCGCGCTCGCAGTCCTGTCCGCTCAGGCGCACCGGCGTGCCTTCGAGGAGCAGGGTGCCAAAGGCCAGCGCCTCACCGAAGCCCCAATCGATCGGGCCGCCTTCCTTGTGCGCCTGCACGCGGTTCTCGAGGAAGCGTTTGATCTTCGGGTTGATCTTGAAGTTGGCCGGAACGCGGGTGAGGCCGGCGACGACTTCGTCAATCACTTCCTGGCTCACGCCGGTCGGCACCGGATGGTGTTTGTAACTCGGCTGGAAGATCGCGGTGGAGCCCTCGAATTTGCCGGCTTCGATTGCCGCGGAGCGGGCTTTGGACTTCACCACTTCATTGCTCTTCGCGCGTTCGAAATTCGCTTCCAGCGCCGCGGAATACTCCATCTTGATGGCCTCAGCTTCCTCGGGAGCGATCGTGCCTTCGCGGACGAGTTTCTCCGTGAGGATCGTGGAGACCTGCGGGTGCTTCGCGATTTTGCGATAGAGCGTGGGCTGCGTGAACGCCGGTTCGTCACTCTCGTTGTGGCCATGCTTGCGGTAGCAGACCATGTCGATGACGACGTCGCGCTTGAACTTCACGCGAAACTCCAGCGCGAGCTGCGCGATCATGCACACGGCTTCGGCGTCGTCGCCGTTCACGTGGAAAACGGGCGCCTCGATCATCTTCGCGACGTCGGTGCAGTAGCGCGTCGAACGCGCATCCGCCGGCTGCGTGGTGAAGCCGATCTGATTGTTGATCACCAGGTGCAGCGTGCCGCCCGTGCGATAGCCGGGGAGCTGGGAGAAATTGAGTGTCTCGGCCACGATCCCCTGACCGGCGAACGCCGCGTCGCCGTGGATGAGCAGCGGGAGCACGCGGCGGCGTTCGTCGTTGTCGCCGCGGATGCGCTGGCGTGCGCGGGCCTTGCCCTCGACGACGGGGTTGACGATCTCGAGGTGCGACGGGTTGGCTGCGAGACGCACTTCGACCTTTTTGCCCGAGGTCGTGTCGAGCACGGCTTCGTAGCCGAGGTGGTATTTCACGTCGCCGTCGCCGCCGACGGACTGGGGAATGTAGTTTTCCGAGAACTGCTCGAACAACAACTCGAACGGCTTGCGCAGAATCGAGGTGAGGACGTTCAGACGGCCGCGGTGGGCCATGCCCATCACGATCTCTTCCACGCCGAGCTCCGGGCACTTTTCGATGACCGAATCGAGTGCCGCGATGAACGTCTCGGCGCCTTCACCCGAGAAGCGCTTCTGGCCGACGTATTTCGTGTGGAGAAACTTTTCGAAGAGCTCGGCTTTCTGGAGGCGGCGCAGGATGCGCACTCTTTGTTTGGCCGTGAAGCTCGGCTGGTTGTCGGTCGCTTCCATCCGGGCCTGGAGCCACTCGCGCGCGTCGTGATCCTGCACGTGCATGTATTCCACGCCGATGTGGCCGCTGTAGATTTTCTGCAGCGCATCGAGGATGTCGCGCAGCTTCATCTGACCGCCGCCTTTGAAATTCGTGAGCGTGAACGATTCGTCGAGATCCGCCTCGTCCAAACCGAAGTGGGCGAGCGCGAGTCGCGGATGAGCCGGCGGCGGTTCGCCGAGCGGATCGATGTGGGCCTGCAAATGGCCGTGTGAGCGGTAGGCGTTGATCAGTCGGCCGACCTGCGCCTGCTTGTAGCTGTCGACGATGCGCACTCCCGACGCCTGCGCCTGGGCGCCGCTGAACGGCGCCCCGCTGTTGCCCAAGGTGAAACCTTGGAAGAAGGCGCGCCACGTGGCGTCGACCGATTCAGGGTTCTGCCGCCAAGCCTCGTAAGCCGCTTCAATGTAGGCGGCGTTCGCATTGGCGGAAAGATTCAATGAATTCATGGAGGGAGAGGGAGCGCTGGCGGAGCGAGGGTCCCGGAGCTGGACGCCACGGAATCCCGAGCCGCCTCAAACAGAAAATGAGGTCGAATAATCCAGCATGGCTTCGACGCGGACTCAAGTCCGCCTGTGCGGAGTCGCGGGGTTGCAATCGCGCTTAACGTCAGTAAGACCCTCATTAGCTACACCGTCCCTCCCGATGGAATCCGAGGTAAAAGCCGCACTCATCACTTTGTTGGATGGTATAAAAGCCACTGATGCTTCCGCTGTTTCGCGGGGCATGGCTCGTCTCGACGAAATCGTCGCCGATCCCGGCGTGCGGCTGCATCCGCAACTTGCTCATTTCCTTCAGAATAGAAGCTACGCCAAGGCGCTCGCCTGGCTGGGCGGCGATTCCGTCCCGGCCGGCCGTTGCGGGGGTGGGGCCACTCACATCTCTCGCGGCTAAATCATGGCGAAGAATCAGAAAATCTCCACCGACGGCGGCCACGGCCTCGCGCAAAATCCGTTCGGGGCGCTTCAAGGACTTTCGCTACCAACTGGCGCTGGCTCAGCATCTAGCTCGCAATCGGTCGCATCAAAACCGGCTCCCGCTGCTCCCGCGTCGCGCAACCGCGGTCGCGTCGATATCAAGCGCGAGACCGGCGGTCGCGGGGGCAAAACCGTCACCGTCGTTTCCGGTTTCACGGGCATCGGTCTCCCCGAAAAGGAAGACCTCGCGAAGAAAATGCGCGCCGCGTGCGGCTGTGGCGGAACGGTGAAAGACGGCCAGATCGAAATCCAAGGCGACCAACGCGAGACCGTCGCCCGCATCCTTACCGAGGCTGGTTTTCGGCCTGTATTTGCCGGAGGTTGATTCTGCATGGAGCCCGCCGCCGCCTATCTGCTCGTTTTGCCGATCTGGCTTTTCGTCGAGGCCGTGCTCGCGGTGCTGTGGTTCATGTCGCGACCGGAACAGCAACTCTGGCGGCTCTATCTCCGCTCGATTCTCTTCTGGTCTTCGCTCGGTTTCATCGTCGCCAATCTCTGCTACGCGACGAGCGCCGGTTGGGCGATGCACGAGTTCGATTCGCCCGCGTTCAAGACCTGGATCACCGCGTGGCTGCTGCTCGGCCCGGTGCTATGCAGCGCCGCCGGGTTCACGGGCGGCACGCTTGCGGGAATCTTTCGTGCGGGTCGTCGCGCCCGCCGCGAAGAGTGGGACGAACTCGAGAACTGAAAACGCAGCCCGCGGCGACGCGTCGCCCTACGCCGCCAGACCGGCCGCGAGCGCGAGTGCGCCCTTGGCGCGATTGAGAATATACAGGTGGTAACCCGGCGCGCCGTTCGCGAGCAGATCGCGGATCTGCGTGAGCGCCCAGTCGATGCCGATCATTTCCACGACTTCGGTGTTTTCGGCCGCGACTTCGAGCCGCGTGATTAACTTCGCCGGCAACGTCGCGCCGCACATCGACGTGAAACGCTGGATCTGCTTCAGCGACAGCACCGGCATGATGCCCGGCACGATCGGCACGTTGATGCCGGCCGCGCGGCAACGCTCGACGAATCGATAGTAGATCGCGTTGTCGAAGAAGAGCTGCGTCGTCACGAAGCTCGCGCCCGCATCGACCTTGCGCCGCAGGTTTTCCAAATCGCTCTCCAGCGACGCTGCCTCGGGATGTTTTTCGGGATAACCTGCCACACCCAGACAGAAGTCCGCATGCCGCGCCTTGAGCAGCGTCACCAAATCCGAGGCGTAACGCAGCCCGTCTTTGTAGGGCGTAAAGGTCGTTTCACCCTTCGGCGGATCGCCGCGCAGCGTCATGATATTGCGGAAGCCGCCCTCGTGGATGCGATCGGCGACGCCTTCCAACTCCGAGCGCGAGTGCCCCACGCACGTGAGGTGCGGCATCACGGTGAAACCAAACTCGCGCCGCAGAATATCGCTCACCTGCGCCGTGCGCTCGCGCGTGCTGCCGCCGGCGCCGTAGGTCACCGAGACGAAATCCGGCTCCATGCGCTTCAGCGCCGTCGCCGTCGCGCGCAGCGATTCCACGCCCGCATCGTCCTTCGGTGGAAAAAATTCCAAGGAACGCAGCGGACGCTTCTGCGCGAACAAGGCTGAGACCGGACGATCGGGCGACATGGACCCACAAAGCCGCGAGAAATCGCCCGCCCTGTAAAGCGCGGAGTGCGTGCACCGCTCTGCCATAATCAGGCACCGACACGGTTTTAGTCCCGACGTGATCCGCACGTTGGCACGAGCCGGTCCGCACCGTGTGGCGACCTTGGACGGACCTTGGCGCGACGTGGGACGCACCTTGTCCCGACCCGGTCCGCACACAGGCGCGATTCACGCCACGGTGAGTTCGCGTTCCTTTTCAGTTTTCAACCGCAACTGGCCGCACGCGGCTTCGATGTCGTGACCTTTTTCGCGTCTCAGCGTCACGGATACACGCGCGGCGCGGAGCACATCGGCGAAACGTTCCTGACGCGTGATCGAGGGGCGCTTCCACGGCAGACCTTCGACGGTGTTGTAAGGGATGAGGTTTACGTGCGCGTGGAGATCGAGCGCGATGTCGCGGAGTTTCTCGGCCTGCTCGAGCGAGTCGTTGATGCCTTCGATCAGAATGAACTCGAGCGTGACCATGCGGCCGTGCTTTTCCGAAAACGTTTTCACCGCCGGCAGCAGTTTCGCGAGCGGGTAGGCTTTGTTCACGGGCATGATCTGCTCGCGCACTTCGTCGGTCGCCCCGTGCAGGGAAATCGCGAGGCGAATCCCGAGCGGCTCCTCGGCGAGCTGAAGGATTTTGGGGACGAGGCCCGAAGTCGAAAGGGTAATGCGGCGCGCGCCGAAGCCCAGGCCCCACTCGGCGTTGACGATCGTCAGCGCGCGGATGATCGCGTCGTAGTTGGCGAGTGGTTCGCCCATGCCCATGACGACGATGTTGTCGAATGACGCCAGCTCCTCGCGAGCGCGCTGCGTGCGTGCGTCCTCGCGGTAGCAAACGTGGAGAAGCTGCGCGACGATCTCGCCGGCGTTGAGATCGCGTTTGAGGCCCAGCAGGCCGGACGCGCAGAACTTGCAGCCCATCGCGCAGCCGACCTGCGTGGAGATACAGATCGTCTTGCGCGAGTGTTCGAGGCCCACGCCCTCTTGCGGCGCGCGAATGATCACCGTCTCGATCAGCGAGCGATCGCCGAGTTCGAGCAGAAGTTTGTCCGTGACGTCGAGCGACTGTTTGCCGTGGACCAATGTGGCGGGCAGCAGCTCGAACGTGTCCGCGAGCCACGCGCGAAGCGTTTTGGGGAGATTGGTCATCTCGTCCCACGAGCGGGCACGCTTCTTGTAGAGCCACTCAAGGATCTGCTTCGCGCGAAACGTCGGTTCGCCGCGCGCGCGGAGCTTTTCCGTGAGCGAGTCGAGCGTTTCCCCCGTCAGGGGCGGTTTGGCCGGCGTGTATTTCATGAAACGGTCGACGATGGTGCGGCTCGCAATACGGTGCAAGAGCAGCCAATCTTCGCGGCGTCGCTGTCATATCCGCAACGTCCTCCGTGCGAGTCCGTCAGCGCCTCTACACACCCCATGAAACCCTTGCTCCTGAACACTGTGGCGGCGCTCGCGTGCGCCGTTGTCCTTCCCGCCAGCGTCTCTGCGGCGGGGCACGTCGAAAGTTTCGATCCGTCGTTTGCGCGGCTCGTGGCGGCCGATGCGAAGATCGAAAAACTCACCGAAGGCTACACGTGGTCCGAGGGGCCACTGTGGTATCAGGGCGGAGTGATCTTCTCGGATGTGCCGGAGAACGTCGCCTATCGGTGGACTGAGGGCATGACGAAAGCCGAAGTCTTTCTGAAGCCGAGCGGACTGTTGAAACCGACGCCCGGCATCCGCGAACCGGGCAGCAATGGTTGGACCGTCGATCGCGAGGGCCGCCTCCTGGTTTGCCAGCACGGCGAGCGTCGCGTGGCACGTTACGAGAACGGGGAATTCGTCGTGCTCGCCGACCGCTACGACGGCAAGCGCTTCAACAGCCCCAACGATCTCGTGGTGCACAGCGACGGTTCGATTTACTTCACCGATCCGCCGTATGCCCTCGAAGGCATCGAGAACTCGCCGTTGCGCGAACTGCCGTTCGCGGGCGTGTATCGCCTTTCCTTGGACGGCACGGTGACGCTCCTTTCTAAGTCGCTGGCATTTCCCAACGGCATCGCGTTTTCGCCGGACGAAAAAACGCTCTACATCGGCGTCAGCGAATGGAACGCCGCGCGCATCGTCGCCTACGACGTGCAGCCCGACGGCACACTGGCCAACGAACGCGTCTTCTTCGATGCGCAGCCGCTCGCGAGCGAAAAAACGCCGGGCTCGTGCGATGGCCTGAAAGTCGACCGTGACGGCAATCTTTGGTCGAGCGGTCCGGGCGGAATTTTGGTGATCAATCCCGCGGGGAAGTTGATCGGCCGCATCAACACCGGCGTGCCCACCGCGAACTGCGCGTGGGGCGACGACGGCAGCGTGCTCTACATTACCGCCAACAAAGCGCTCGTGCGCGTGAAGACGCTCACGAAGGGCGCGGGCTGGTAAACGGGATAAACGAGTAGCACGGCCGGAACCCGACCGTGCTACGTTTCGTTTCGCAAATCTGCGTTAGCGTGCGAGTGCGCGGTTCAGCGCGCTGACGATCGCCTTGATCGAGGCGAGTTCGATATTCGTGTCGACGCCCGCACCAAAGAGCGTGAGGCCGCGCTCGGTCTTGATCTGGATATACGAGACCGCGCGGGCCTCGGCACCCTGACCGAGCGAGTGCTCGGCGTAGGAGAGGACTTCGAATTTCGGCAGTGAGGTCGTGGCGAGCGCGCGCACAAACGCGTCGATCGGCCCGTTGCCCTCGGCGACGAGTTTTTGCGCGACGCCGTCGATCGTGAGCTTGGCCTCGCACTTCACGGTGCTGTTGCGCTCCGAGCTCTTGAACTGCTCCAGCGAGAGCGGCGTCTTGCGCTCAAGATACTCGCGGCGAAACACGTCGTGGATGTCCGCAGCGGTGAGCTCGGTGCCTTTCGCATCGGCCACATCGTTCACGATCTTGCCGATCTCCTTGTGCATGAGCTTGGGCAGCGAGAATCCGAACTCGTGCTCGAGGATGTAGGCGACGCCGCCTTTGCCCGATTGGCTGTTGATGCGGATGATCGCCTTGTAGCTGCGGCCGATGTCGGCCGGATCGATCGGGATGTAGAGGACATCCCACGGCTGCTCGGGCTTCTGCACCGCCCACGACTTCTTGATCGCGTCCTGGTGCGAGCCGCTGAACGCGGTGAACACCAGCTCGCCCACGTAGGGCTGGCGTGGATACACTTCGAGCTTCGTGCAGCGCTCGTAGACTTCGCGCACGTGGTTGATGTCGGAAAAATCCAGATTCGGATGGATGCCGTGCGTGTAGAGGTTCAACGCGACATTCACGATATCGAGATTGCCGGTGCGCTCGCCGTTGCCGAAGAGCGTGCCCTCGACGCGGTCCGCGCCAGCGAGCAGCGCCAACTCGGTCGCGGCCACGCCGGTGCCGCGGTCGTTGTGCGTGTGCAGCGAGACGATCGTCGCATCGCGACGCGTCAGGTGTGTGCACATCCACTCGATCTGGTCGGCGTGGACGTTGGGCGTCGCGTATTCGACCGTGGCGGGCAGGTTGAGGATGATTTTTTTCTCCGGTGTCGGAGCCCAGACATCGGAGACCGCTTCGCAGATTTCCAAGGCGAACTCCAGTTCGGTGCTCGTGAAGCTCTCCGGCGAATACTCCAGGCGCAGATTTGTGCCCTCCGCGACGAGCGGCTGCATCTTTTCTTTCAGGAAACCAACCGCGTGCGTGGCGATACGCACGATGTCGGCTTTTTCCGCGTTGAAGACGTAGCGTCGCTGCGCGGGCGAGGTGGAGTTGTAGAGGTGAAAAATGACGTTCTTCGCGCCGCGCAGTGCTTCGAGCGAACGCGTGATCAAATCCTCGCGGCACTGGCAGAGGATCTGGATGGCGACGTCGTCGGGAATGCGGTTTTCCTCGATCAGGCGGCGGCAGAAATCGAATTCGATCTGCGACGCGGACGGGAAGCCGACCTCGATTTCCTTGAAGCCGATCTTCACGAGCAGGTCGAAATACTCGAGCTTCTCCTCGACGCTCATCGGCTGGGCGAGCGCTTGATTGCCATCGCGGAGATCCACGCTGCACCAGATCGGGGCACTGGAGAGCGTGCGGTTGGGCCATTGCCGGTTGGGCAGATCGACGGGCGGGAACGGTCGGTATTTCGTTACGGGAGCGGACTGCATGGTGCGAAAGAGTTTGAAGACGAATTTTTGGAAAAAGGGAAACTCACACGCCGCAAACGGGGCGGCGGACTGACCTCAGGCAAAAGACGCACGATCGGCCGCTACGCGGCGATTTAGAGATCGTGCGCGGACGTAAGTCGAAGGAGAGCCTGGGCGACAATTCGCATCCGAGTCGGTGGTGATATCGGCACGACGCGCGCGAAGTCAAGGCGCAGGTCGGACATAGCACTCGTGCTCGTGCTCCTGCAGATCGGGCGGGAGAGGCGGATCACGATTATGAGCAAGAGCACGAGCGCGGATATGGTCCCGACGTAATCCGCACCGTGTTCCGACCCTGTCCGCACCTTGGCGCGACGTGGTGCGGACACGGGCTCGACGCGGGACGTAACCGGACGCGGGGCGGGGCGTCTTGCGAGGTGTGGTTGATCATGACATCGAATTCTTATGCCCGACGACGAGACGTTTGACCTCGCCGGTTGCTTGCAACGGGTCCGCGAGCGCGACCAGATCGCGGCGCGTGAGCTGGTGGAGCACCTTTACCCCCTCGTGTCGCGCATCGTTCGCGGACGATTGCCGCGGCGCGTTGCCGAAGAAGACCTCGCCCAGGAGATTTTCCTAAAAATGTTTTCGCGTTTGGAACAGTATCAAGGCTCGGTGCCTTTCACGCACTGGGTGTCGCGCATCGCGGTGACGACGTGCATCGATCACCTGCGTGCGCAACAGCGGCGACCGGAGTTTCGCTGGGCGGATCTTTCGCAGGGCGAGGCCGACGTGCTCGACGCGGTGCTGACCAACGAGCGCGATGTGACGCCGGACGATGCGCTGTCGGCGCGCGAGCTTTTGGGTAAGTTGATGGATCAGTTAAAGCCGGCGGACCGGCTGGTGCTGCAGATGCTCGATCTGGAGCAGCGCTCCATCGCGGAGATCAGCGCGGAGACCGGCTGGAGCCAGGCGTTGGTGAAAGTGCGTGCTTTCCGGGCGCGCCGAAAACTACAGAAACTGTTTAAAACACTGGAGCGAAAGGAGCGGGTATGAACTCGTCGAACAAGGCATGGGAGCGCCTCGTAAACGCGGCGCAGGTGCGCGGCGGGCGTGAAGAGGGCGGCGCGGCGCCTTCGGGTTTCGCGACGCGCGTGGTCGCGCTCGCGTGGAGTGCGCAGCGCGAGAGCGAGTCGCTGTTTGAGCGTTTCTCGTGGCGCGCGCTCGGCACGGCGTGCGCGGTGGCCTTGGTGTGCGTGAGCCTCAACGTCAGCACGACGGCGACGGCCGGCACGACGCCGGGCGAGGAAGAATTGCTGCAGACCGACGCGGTCGTGGCGCAACTTTTGGAGAATTCCTGATGACGACGAAAACGTGGAAAGTCGTGTTGGTGTTTACCGGCGTGTTTGCGGCCGGTGCGGTCACGGGCGCGGCTTGGTCGTGGCGTTTCGGACGCCCGGGTCCCGAGGAACGGCCGCGCTGGACGGGGCCGGGCTTCGGCAACCGCATGATGGAGCGGATGAGCGAGGAACTGAATCTCACCGACGAACAGAAGGCGCGGCTCGAGCCGATCGTCCAACGCTCCGACGAGGAGTTGCAGACGCTGCGTCGCGGCCAGCTGCAGGAAGTCGCGCAGATCATGGATCGTGTGCACGCGGAAGTCGCCGCCGTGCTCACACCCGATCAGCGGACGAAGCTGGAGGAGATGCGCGAACGTTTCCGCCAACGGGCGGAGAGAATGCGCCGCGAATTTCGCGAACATCGCGAGGGCAGAGGGTTTGGCGAAGGTCATCCCGGTTTCGGGCCCCCGCCGGAGCTCGAGCCGCCGCCGCCACTTCCGCCGCCGCCGCGGGAGCGCGAAGATCGGAAATAAAGTTTGCGCGGGTCAGCGGACGTCGCATGGTCCGCGTCG
>Ga0182793_1000527_pt1 | contig 29134 bp, 21 predicted proteins | sample Passage237A_FD_130498 | JGI IMG/M metagenome (GOLD analysis project Ga0182793, IMG submission 130498) | Cellulose adapted compost microbial communities from Newby Island Compost Facility, Milpitas, CA, USA - Passage2 37A (version 2) (version 2) ... | reverse complement strand
TGTTGCAGGCCCAGGGTTTGGTGGTGTTGCTGAATCCACCCGCCATTCCCTTTGCCCAGGGGTTGTTGCAGGCGGGGGTGGATCTGGAGCGGTTGCTGGTGGTGAATGCGGCGGCCAAGGCGGATTTTGTGGCGGCTTGGGGGGAGCTGGCGCGGGCGGCGAGTTGTGAGCGGCTGCTGGCCTGGGAGCCGAACCGGGGGTTGAGTTATACCGAGCTGCGCAAGTGCCATCTGGCCAGTGCCGAGGGGCGGGGGCTTTATTGGTTGTTTCGCCCTTTGGCGCGGCTGGCGCAGTCGTCTCCGGCTCAGTTGCGGTTGCGGTTGTTGCAGGGGGCGCAGTCTCTGAGCCTGGAGCTGCTCAAGCAGAAGGGCGGCCATCAGTCCTGTCTGTTTCGCCCCATCGAATTGCCCCTGCCGCAGGATTGGCAGGGCTTTTTGCCCCACGCTCGTTTGGGTGGTGCGCCGCTGCCAGAGGCGGCCCCCGTTATTCCCTCAAGGCCCCAGGTGCCATGAGCCGCGCCTTTGCTCCTCCCGCTTGTCGCCTTTGGTTGGCGCTGCGCTTGTCCGATACGGTGGACGAGCTGGCGCTGGTGAGCTTGTGCGATCAGGTCTATGAGCTTACGCCCCATGTGCAGTTGCATTGGTCCACGCAGGGATTGGAGAGCGGGCTATTGCTGGAGGTGTCCCGCAGCCTCTATTTATTTGGCGGCTTGGACGCTTTATTGGCGCGCCTTGGCGCACAGCTGGCGCTGGCGGGTTGGGCAAGGGAGCAGTATCAGTTGGGTTGGGCCCATACAGCCTCGGCTGCCTGGCTGGCCAGTTATTTGCCCTGGTGCGAGGCATCTTTGGTGCCGCTTGCGGCGCTCTTGCCCCGTGCGGATGGGAGCGAGGCGTTGCGGCAATGGACTCTGGAGCGCCTGGCGCCCTTGCCGTTGCAGTGTCTGGCGGATTTTCCGCAGGCTGTGTTGGCGCTGGGGCAGATGGGTTTTGTGTGTCTGGGGGATATCTGGCGTCAGGTGCAGGCGCAGGGTTTGCGCAGTTTGGGTAAGCGTCTGGGGCCGGATTTTGCGCGCTATCTGAGCGAGCTGCTGGCGGTGGATGGCCAGTTGCAGCAGGCCAGCCTTTTTACGCCACCGCCGCCCTTGTATCAGCCAGCTGAAACCTTTGTGGAACGGTTGGAGCTGGATTACCCACTGGATCAGTTGCCGCTGTTGCAGCCTTTTTTAGAGCAGTTGTTACAGCGACTGGGGCGTTATTTGCAGCAGCGCCAGTTGCAGTGCCAGAGCGTCGACTGGCATCTGTTAAGCATTGCGGGCGAGCGTCAGCGGGTGCAGGTGTTTTGCGATACACCTCAGCAGCAGGTTCAGGATTTGCTCTACGAACTCAGCCTGATTCAGTTGGAGCGCCAGCCGCTGGCGTTTGCGGTGGATCAGTTGGAATTGCATTGCCCGCATACCATGCCTTTGCAGGCGCAAACTTTGTCGCTGGGTTTTACTGCAAAGGGTGGTCAGCAGTTGGTGCACAGCCGCGACTTTGCCATCACCAGCGCCAGGCTCAAGGCGCGCCTCGGCGAAGCAGCGCTCTACAAGCTCAGCTATGTGGATGATCAGTTGCCGGAGCTGAGCAATCAGCAGATTCCTCTCGATCAAACGTCTTCCGGTATGCCCGACACACAAATGCAGGCTTTGCGCCCGCGCTGGTTGCTGGCCCAGCCGCAAGTGATTGAAGAAAGAAAATCCGGACTTTTTTGGCGGGGCCTCTTGCAGTTGCGCGCCGGGCCGGAGCGAATTCACGCCCACTGGTGGGACAAGCCCAGCGCGCGGGATTATTTTCTTGCACAGCGCGACGATGGTGTGCGCCTGTGGGTGTATCACGACCTGCGACAAAAGGCTTGGTATGTGCAGGGGGTGTTTGGCTGATGTTTGCGCAATTGCACACGCTGACCAATTTCAGTTTTTTAACCGGCGCCTCTCATCCCGCCGAGTTGGTGCAGCGCGCCGCTGAGCTGGGTTACAGCGCTATTGCCATCACCGATGATTGCTCCCTGGCCGGTATTGTTAAAGCTCATGTGGCCGCGCAGGAGTGCGGCATTAAATTATTGGTGGGCAGCCGTTTTTGTTTGTCTTCGGGTGTGGAGCTGATTGCGCTGGCACCTCATCGCGCTGCTTATGCGGAGCTTTCGGGTTTTATCACCCTGGCGCGTCGGCGTGCGCCAAAAGGCGAGTACGAAGCTCACCTGCAAGACCTGCGCTTTCGGTTGCAATCCTGCTTGATGATTTGGGTGTGTTCGCCCAGCTTGCCGCACGCTCAGCAAGCGCTGGAGCTTCACGCCGAGCAATTGGCGCGGGCTTTTGCTGGCCGATTGTGGCTGGGCATTAATCACCAGTTGGGGGCGGGCGAGCAGGCGGCTTTTGGTTTTTGGCAATCGCTCGGTCAGCGTTTTGGTTTGCCTCTGGTGGCAGCGGGTGAAGTGCTAATGCACTGTGCTTCGCGCAAGCCTTTGCAGGATGCGCTTACCGCTATTCGCTTGAATGTGCCTGTTAAGGACCTGGGCAGTCGCCGCCGTGCCAATGGCGAGGCTTATTTAAAATCTCCTGCGCAGCTGCAAAAACTCTATGCCCCCGAGTTGTTGGCACAAACCCGGGTGATTGCCGATTTGTGTGAGTTTTCGCTGGATGAGCTGCGCTATCAATACCCGCGTGAGCTGGTGCCCGAGGGCTTTACCTCCATGAGCTATTTGCGCGAGATGGTCAATCAGGGCAAGCGCCTGCGCTGGCCAGAGGGCACCAGTGCGGATGTAGAAAAAATTATCGAAAAAGAGCTGACGCTGATTGAAGAACAGCGCTATGAATATTTTTTTCTCACGGTGCATGACATTGTGCGCTTTGCGCGTTCGAAAAATATTCTGTGTCAGGGGCGCGGCTCAGCGGCCAACTCGGTGGTGTGTTATTGCCTGGGTATTACCGAAATCGCGCCGGGGCAGATTAATGTGCTCTTCGAGCGATTTATTTCCAAGGAACGCGACGAGCCGCCGGATATAGATGTGGATTTTGAGCACGAGCGGCGCGAGGAAGTTATCCAATACATCTACCAAAAATACGGCCGCGAGCGAGCCGCTTTGGCAGCTACGGTAATCACCTATCGCCAGAAAAGTGCCATGCGCGATCTGGGCAAGGCGCTGGGATTTTCTGCCGAGCAAATCGAACAATTATCCGGCTCCCTTGCCTGGTGGGACAGGCGCAGTCAATGGCGCGAGCGTTTGCAGCAACAGCTGGCTAGCGGCGCTGCGGCTTCGCTTAGCGAACAGCAGATTTACTGGTTTTTTACGCTGGTGGATCAGTTACTGGGTTTTCCGCGTCATCTGTCCCAGCATGTTGGCGGTTTTGTGATTGCCGAGGATCGCATCAGCGATCTGGTGCCGGTTGAAAATGCCAGTATGCCCGAGCGCACCATTATTCAATGGGACAAGGATGATCTCGAATCCATGCGTCTTTTAAAAGTGGATGTGTTGGCGCTGGGGATGCTTACCGCGCTGCGCAAAACCCTGGCCATGATTAATGATTACCAGCCGGGGCTGCGTGCACTGTCAGATATTCCCCGCGAAGATGCTGCCACCTACGCCATGCTCAGCCAGGCCGATAGCATTGGGGTGTTTCAGGTGGAGTCGCGCGCGCAAATGTCCATGCTGCCGCGTTTGCAGCCGCGCTGCTTTTATGATCTGGTCATTCAAATTGCAATTATTCGCCCCGGCCCTATTCAGGGCGGCATGGTGCATCCTTTTTTGCGCCGTCGTCACGGCCAGGAACCTGTCAGCTATCCCAATCCGGCTATTGAATCTGTGTTGGCGCCTACGCTGGGTGTGCCGATTTTTCAGGAACAGGCGATTCGTTTGGCGATGGTGGCGGCGGGTTTCAGCGGCGGCGAAGCGGATCAACTGCGCCGCGCCATGGCGGCCTGGGGCAAAAACAGCCGGTTAATGGAGCTTGAAGAAAAATTTATTAACGGCATGCTCGCCAATGGTTATTCGCTGGATTTTGCCCAGCGGTTGTTTGAGCAGATCAAGGGCTTTGGTGGTTATGGCTTTCCCGAATCCCATTCGGCGAGTTTTGCGCTTTTGTGTTATGCGTCTTCCTGGTGCAAACGTCATCACCCGGCGGCCTTTTATTGCGCGTTGCTTAACAGTCAACCTATGGGCTTTTATTCGCCTTCGCAGTTAATGCAGGATGCCAAGCGTCACGGTGTGTTGGTGTTGCCAGTGGATATTAATGCCAGTCGGTTTGATTCGTGTCTGGAGCTTGTTGAGCGCAATGATCTGGTATCTGAATTTTTTCCCAATCCACAACCGCTGCAGGCTATTCGTTTGGGATTTCATTTGGTGAAATCCCTCGACACACAGGCGGCACAGACTATTGCGCATAGGCGCGGTGATCAGCCGTTTAGCTCTTTGCAGGATCTGGTCAGGCGCGCGGGCTTAAGCAAAAGCGATTTGGAACACCTGGCCGCCGCCGATGCGCTTTTGTCTCTGAGCGGCAACCGCCATTTGGCGCGCTGGCAGGCGGCGGCCATCAAACCCCACAGCCCGCTGTTGGATCAGGCTGAAGCTGAAACTGACCATCTAATAACGCCCGCGCCCGGCATCGAAAAAGATATGCTCGACGACTACGCCAGCACCGGCCTGAGTTTGCGTATTCACCCCATGGCCTTGCTGCGCAATCAGCCACCGTTTAATCGCTGTATAAGCGCACGTGATCTGTTGCAACTGGCTCAGGGTCGCTTTGCGCGGGTAGCGGGAGTGGTTACCGGGCGTCAGCGACCCGGCACCGCCAAGGGCACCGTCTTTGTGACCCTCGAAGATGAAACCGGCAATATCAATGTGGTGGTATGGCAGTCCACCCAGGAGCATTTTCGCGCACCGCTATTGGAGGCGCGCCTGCTGATTGTGAAAGGCGTGGTGGAAGTGAGCCGCGAACCCGGTGGCGCGGCCGTGGTACATCTGCTGGCAGGACATTTACAGGATGTATCGGACAGGCTGGCGCGATTGGCGGTCAGCTCGCGGGATTTTCACTGACTGTCGACATTCGGATCTTCCGGCGTATAGCGCACCATCTCAAAAAAACCTGATCTCGTTCGTGATCAGGTTTTTTTTACTTCCATTTGATATTGCAGCCGAGGCTGGGCTGTTGATTCTGGCTGATGGCCTTGCCTTCCAGCAGTGCATTCATGGCGGCACGCAGATCCTCGCCGGTGACAGGTGCATCATTGCCGGGGCGCGAGCCATCAAACTGGCCGCGATAAACCAGCTTCATATCGCCGTCGTACAAAAAGAAATCCGGTGTGCAGGCGGCGTCATAGGCTTTGGCCACCGCCTGGCTTTCGTCATAAAGGTAGGCAAAACCGAGATTCAGTTCGGGCATTTTTTCCGGTGCATCATCCGGATACTGAGTGGCGTCGTTGGCGTTGATGGCCACCAGACCTATTTCGCTGTTAACGTAATCCCGGCTCAGATCCCGCAGGCCATCCAGCAGGTGTTTAACAAAAGGGCAGTGGTTGCAGATAAACATCACCAGCAGTCCCTTGGATTTGCGCAGCTGGTCGCGGCTCAATTGTTTGCCGGTGGCGGGTTCCAGCAGAGAAAAGTCCGGCGCGATGCTGCCCAGTTCAACCATGGTGGAAGGTGTGCGTGCCATAGTTTTTTGCCTCAGTGAAATTTGATGTAGGGAGAGTTTTGTCCAACCCAGTAACGCTTGCTGGTGTCCGCCTTGCGGTATTCCACCTTGAGACCCGCGTTGCCATAGCCTTGGTAATAGTTGAGCTGGAATTGGTTTTCGCCTTCGGTGAGATTGACCTGACAGGTCTGGGCTGCCAGCGGGCGGCTGCCGTTGAAACGGCAGATTTCCTTGCCGTTGATGGTGAGAATAAAGCCGTCGTCACTGCTGACAAAAAACTGGTATCTGCCCGCCTGTTGCACCTGCATGGTCGCATTGACGTCGACAAAAAATTCATTGCCGTAACCCAGTTCACCCAGCACCGGGTGCATGAAGCGGGATTTCTCGGCCAGATTGAGCACATCCACTTTCACTTCCTTGGTGACTTGAATGTCGCGCGCCTGGCTGATGCTGGTGATGTTAGTGCGGTTCTTGCTGATAACCAGTGTCAGCACCGGATCTACGCCGGGCGGAATCAAACGAATGACGATCAGCGAAGCAATCAGTATCAGCAGTAGTGAAAAAAAACTGTTTTTATTGAGGTATGTTTTCAGCATCAGCGGACTACCTCCAGACGCCAGAAGGCAAACCAGTCGCGCAACTCGAACTGTTCAGCCGTGATGGGAATGGCATAGGTCAGTGGCGAGAAAAATGCGAATACACCTATGACCAGCAGCGCAAATCCGCCCAGATTGATGAGCGTGTGCTTGTTGTTGGCCAGTATTTCGTCGCGGTAAATGTAGTTGAACACCAGCGCCAGATTGATCATGGCAAACAGCAGTGGCACCAGATAGTGATAGAGGTACATGACCCTTTCGATTTGCAGCATGGCGATCATGTAGGCCAGATAAAGCGAGGTGAAGGCGCAAATCCAGTAGAAGAGTTTGGTGTCCTTGGGTTCCTGACCGTAAACAAAACGGCTGATGATCAACCCGCAGGAAAGCACTATGCCAGCCAGCGCCGAGAACCACACAATCGGGTTGCTGACCAGATAGGTGTAATTGGTTTTTACCACGCCGTCGGCGTAGGTGTCTTTGCCCCAGCGATAACTGATAGTTTTTGTGCCCAGCGGCCAGCCCATGACATGGCTGCCGTTTTCACCGGATTTGCACATGTCCAGACGAGGTACGCCGTCAGCGTATTCGCTCATGTAACGCCAATGATCTTTCATGCCGGTGGTGAAGGCCTTGAGGCTGAAGGTTTCACCCTGACGAATAAGATTGAGATATTCGGGTGAGGCCTTGTAGGTGCGATTGTTGATCACCTCTGTGCCCATACCGATGTGAATATAAAAAATGCCGAAGAACACAGCTGCGGCCGGCAGTGTGCCGGAGGGTACGCTGGTTAGCAGCCGCTTGATCAATTCCACAAAGCGCCACTCTTTGATGTTTTGCCACTGATCGACAAAGTAGAGCATGGGCATGAGCAACAGGAGTACCAGGCCGTTGACTTTTACCGCAGTGGCGAGGCCAATCCAGACGCTGAGGATGGCGTAGTGACGCAGAAGTATCTTGTCCTTGCCGGTTATCACGCGCACAAAATAGTAAAGCGCGCCGAGAATAAAAAAGAACTGAATACCTTCAAGCATGGCGGAGCGGGAGTGAACCACCATCGCATTGTCAAAAATCAATGGCAGGCAAAATACTGTGGCCAGCCAGCGGTGGCGAGTGAGGCGGTGCAGGATGCCGTACAGGAAGAGCACCGAAAAGGCCATTAAAAAGGTAGAGGGCAAACGGAAACCCCAGAAGGTAAATCCTTCGGGCACATCGTTGCCGGTAATGTAATCTGTGCGATTGAACGCGGATTTATCCAGATCCTTGTTGAAGCTCACCAGCGTTTCGCCCAGCGCCATGAGCATTTTTCCCAGTGGCGGATGGGGCTCCATGTACATCACTCTGTCGATGTGCTTTTGCGCTGAAGCTACGTGGTAATTTTCATCCCAGAACAGGGAGTTGGGCATGCCGTAATTGATGCCGTAGGTAAGCAGGGCTGCGAGAAGAAGTCCGGCGGGATAGAACCAGGGATGAATTTTTTTTATTAAATCTTTCATGATTTACTCGCATTTCAAATAACAGCGCCATCCGGAAACCGGATGGCGCCACGCAGATACTTGGCTTATTTCTTTTTCAGACCCTTGCCGGTAGCTGCCCAGTAGATGCCGCCGTAAAGGTGCTCAAGGAAGAGCGTATCGCTGAAGCTGGAACCCATGTGACCCAGCGCTGTGTAGAAAGCGCGGCCGCCGTCATAGTTGTGGTACCAGGAGATGGGGTGGAATTTGCCCATGCCCTTGCCCACTTTTTCACCCCAACGCACATTGGGATCGTAGGAGTTTTCGTCAACGGCAAGCAGGTAGTTCAGGTTCTTGTTGCGTGTAACGTCAAATTCGTACCACTCTTCAGTCCACAGGAAGCGATCCGGCATACGCTCCACACCGGGGAACTTGCGATCCAGTACCACCAGTTCGCCGGTTTGAATCATCGGGTGAATGTGGAACATGTGACCAATCATTTTGGTGTACCACTCCCACTCGTACTCTGTGTCAGAGGCGCTGTGAATGCCCACAAAGCCTTTGCCTGACTGGATGAAGCGCATCATGGCGCCTTCCTGCTCAGTGTTGAGTATGTCGCCAGTGGTGTTCAGGAAAATGATGGCTTGATACTGCTGCAGACGCTGATCATGGAAGACGCTGGCATCTTCGTGCCAGTCCAGAGCGAAGTGGTGGAATTTTGCCATCTGGCGCAGGGCAGTGACACCCTCGTTGATGGATTCGTGATGGAATCCCGCTGTTTTGGTAAACAACAGTACTTTGAATTGTTGCGCCTGAACGCTGAAGCAAAGGCTCATCAGCAGGCCAAAAAGGGCAAGCGTTAATTTTCTCATGGTGGTTATCTCATATTGCTGCTATGTAAAAGGCTTGTAGGGGGTCTCCTGACGCCTGGCGCAGGAGACGCCGACGCCAATCTTGCCCTGTTATGTCAGGGCAGGCAAATGGGTTTGCCCAGGTTTACCCAGACGGCGTCTGATTGCACCTGGTGCAGCTGGGGTGCAGAATCCCGGCTTCGCGTAGTCTGAAACCGGGAGTGTTCACCTTGCCGTTATCCTCTTTGCCCAAGTCACTGATGTTACTCATAGCCCTGGTTCAGGGGCTGGCGCTGTTATTACTTCATCAAGCCATAGCGCTGGAGTTTTGGCCCCAGGGGCGTCCCCATTGGCTGTTCGGTTTTTACGCTCTGGCGTTTGTCTGCCCCACCATGCTGCTGCTCTCTCTGGAGCAGGGCAGGGTGATGCAGCTGCTGCGCTGGATACTGCCCTACGGCTTGCTCGTTACCTTGCTGGGCTTTTACCTGGGTTGGCAGGCCAATCCGCTGGGCGAGACCCGTCTGGAGGGCCTGCTGTGGGCCATGGTGCTGACTCTGGGTGTCGCCAGCTTCAAGGCGCTGATTTATATCCAGCAGCGGGTGTCGGGCGAGGCTTTCACTTACAGCCAATTGTTTCGCTATTCCTGGCGCAATTTTTTAACACTGATGCTCTCGCTGTTTTTTGCACTCTGCGTTTGGGGCCTGTTGATGCTATGGGCGGGGCTCTTTCGCGCCATCAAGATCAATTTCTTCCACGATATTTTTACCGAGCGATGGTTTTACTATCCAGCCCTCGCCCTGGCTCAGGGATTTGGCGTGATCATTTTTCGTCAGCAGCAGGGAGTCATAGATACCATCACCCGCATTCAACAGGCGTTGATGAAATTCCTGCTGATCCTGCTGGTGTTTGTGTCGCTACTGTTTTTGGTGACCCTGCCGTTTACCGGCCTTCAACCCCTGTGGGAAACCGGTAGGGGCAGTGGCCTGATTCTGTGGATGCAGGCGCTGATGCTCTTCTTCGTCAATGCTGTTTATCAGGATGAGCCGGATCAGCGACCCTATCCTCTGTGGCTGCACAGGTTTATATCCCTGGGTGTGGCGTTTTTACCGGTCTTCAGTGCCATTGCCTTTTATGGTTTGAGCCTGCGCGTGGGCCAGTACGGCTGGACGGTGGGCCGCTGCTGGGGCTTTGTGATCTGGGGCTTGTTGGCCTTGTTTTCTCTGGGTTACCTCTGGGGCTTGCTGCGTCTGCGCGACCGCTGGCTGGAGCGCCTCAGTTGGGTGAATGTGCGCATGGGGCTGGTGGTTATGGCGATTGCCTTGCTGAGTGCTTCGCCGTTGCTGGACTTCCGCAAAATCTCTCTCGCCAGCCAGCTGCAGCGCGTGGAGCAGGGCAAGATTGCCATTGATGAGCTGGATTTTCGTTACTTTTACCGACAGCTGGCTCGCCCTGGCTATCTGGCGCTGGAGCGAATCAAATCCGAGTATGCCGAATCCCGTCCGGAACTGGTGTTAAAAATTGAAGCATCTGATCACATCTACCGACGCTATGAAAATTCGGCAATTGAGCGAGAGACTTTTTCGCGCAGCCTGCGCCGCTTTGACGATCAGCCGCTGCCACAAGGTCTGGAGGAGGCTCTGCATCTCTGGGCGAAAGACAACCAGTGGCGGTTTATGGACAACAGCGGCCTCTACCTGCAACCGGTGGACTTGAACGCGGATGGCACCGACGAGTATCTGCTGGTGACGGTGGGCAAACACCAAACCTACCTCGAGCTGTTTGTGTCGGGCGAGAAGGGTTGGCAGCAGGCAAGTTTGCATCAGGTAAGTTACCGCGACGACCCGGATACGCCTTTACCCAAACTGCTGGAGGCGGGAGCGGTAGAAGTGGTGCCGCCCGGTTGGCAGCGGCTGAAGATCGGTGAGCGCATCTACCAACTGCAGGAAGAAAGCCTGCGCCAGATTGATGGGACTCGTTGATGAGGGCGGTCAACTGAAACCAGGGTTGCGCATTTCACTGGCATTGTTGGCGGGTCTGAGTCTGGTCAGCCTGGCAGCACTGCAATGGTGGCCACTGCCCGCCGCCCTGGCGCAGCAGGATTACGCCAGGGTATTGCTCGCCAGCGACGGTGAGCTCCTGGGCGCCCGTATTGCTGCCGACGGCCAGTGGCGTTTTGCGCCAGACCAGAAGCTGCCGGACAAGTATCGCCAAGCGTTGATTGCCTTTGAAGACAAACGCTTTTATTACCATCCCGGCATAGACCCTCTGGCGCTGGGACGGGCCAGCTTCGGCAATCTGCGCGCCGGTCGGGTTACCAGCGGCGGCAGTACCCTGAGCATGCAACTGGCGCGGTTGCTGCGTCAGGATGACTGGCGGCTGGCGGGCCGTACGGACATCCCCCCCAGATCCCTCGGCAGCAAGAGCCTCGAAGCCCTGCGCGCCCTGCAACTGGAATGGCACTTTTCCAAGGAGGAGCTGCTGTCGCTCTACGCCAGTCACGCACCTTTTGGCGGCAATATTGTTGGCCTGGAGGCGGCTGCCTGGCGCTACTTTGGCCGTTCCCCCGAGCAACTTTCCTGGGCCGAGGCGGCACTGCTGGCGGTGCTGCCCAACAGCCCGGCTTTGATTCATCCGGGGCGACAGAGGGACAAGCTCAAGGCCAAGCGCGACCGGCTGTTGCATCAGCTGCATCAACAGGAGCTGCTGAGTCAGTTGGACCTGCAGCTGGCGCTGCTGGAACCTCTGCCGGAGCGACCCCGCCCCTTGCCTCAACTGGCGCCGCAGTTGCTGGACAGCCTGATCGCCGAGTTTCCCGATCAGCCAGTGTTTCGTGCCACTATCGACAGTCAGTTGCAAAGGGCTGCACTGGAGCTGGCCCGGGCTCAGGCTCCTCATCTGGCCAACGAGGGAGTGCACAACCTGTCGCTGGTGCTGATAGATCACCGGCGCATGGCGCTGGTGGCCTATGTGGGCAATCTGGCCTGGCAGGAGGATTCGAGATATTCGCCGGGGGTGGACATCGCCCGGCGGCCGAGATCCACCGGCAGTCTGCTCAAGCCCTTTCTCTATGGGCTGATGCTGGACGAGGGCTCCTTGCTACCCACGCAGCTGGTGCCGGATATTCCCACCCAGTTTGGCGGCTATGCCCCAAAGAATTTCGATCGCGAGTATCGCGGCGCTGTGCCTGCCCATAGAGCTCTGGCCCAGTCCCTCAATGTGCCCGCCGTTCGGTTGCTCAAGGATTACGGCATAGGTCGCTTTCAGCATCAGTTGCAGGCCATGGGGCTCAGCCACCTGTTTCGTCCCGCCGATGACTATGGGCTGACGCTGATTCTGGGCGGTGCCGAAGCAAGCCTTTGGGAGCTCACGGGTCTCTACGCCCGACTGGCGGCCAGCGCCAGAGGTGATGCTCTGGGTAGCGAGCGTCTGCCGGGCGTACAACGTTTCGAGGAGGAGCCTCTCGCCCGCTATCCGGCGGTGATCAGCCAGGGCGCTGCCTGGCTCAGTCTGCAGGCCATGATCGAAGCGGCGCGCCCCGGCAATGATTCCCTCTGGCGGGATTTTGCCGGCAGTCAGCGCATCGCCTGGAAAACCGGCACCAGCTACGGTCTGCGGGACGCCTGGGCCATTGGCAGCAATGGTCGCTATACCCTGGGTGTCTGGGCGGGTAACGCCGGGGGCGAGGCGGCGCCCGGCCTGACGGGGCAGAGCAGTGCTGCGCCTTTGATGTTTGCCCTGTTCGATCGGCTGGGAAGTGCCAGCTGGTTTCCCCGGCCGGACGAGGCGCTCAAGTGGGTCAGGGTCTGCGTTGACGATGGCTACCTGGCCAGCGATCTCTGTCCGTCGGTGGCCATTCAGATCCCCCGTCAGGCAGAAACTCGCCAGACCAGTCCCCACTATCGTCGCCTGCACCTGGACGCCAGCGGCAGCTTCCGCGTTCACGGCGACTGTGAGTCGCCCGGCAGCATGCAGATTCGCCACTGGTTTGTGCTGCCCCCGGCCCAGGCGCATTTCTGGAAAAACCACCGCAGCGACTATCGGCCTCTGCCTCCCTGGCGTTCCGACTGTCTGGCTCGCGCCCGCGAGCTGGATGGCGAGGCGCCCATGGCGCTGCTCTATCCCCCTCCGGGTGCGCGTCTGTATCTGCCGGTTGATCTGGATGGCAGGCGCAGTCGTTTGCTGTTGCAGGCCGTGCATCATCAATCAGGCGCGCGCCTCTTCTGGCATCTCAATGACAAATTTCTGGGGGAAACTCGTCAGTTCCACCAGCAGGCTGTGGCGCTGGACCCGGGCTGGCAGCGGCTGAAACTGGTGGATGAGCAGGGGTATGAGGTGGAGGTTTGGTTTGAGGTGTTGGGGGAGGCGGAAGATTGAGAAAGCACCTTCCGCCTATTGTGCAATCTAGCGAGAGTTGAAATACAGCTTCGGCGCCAGTTGTCCATCGCCTTCTTCCGAGTCGTAGATGGACAGACTCAGTGCCCCCAGAGGACGCAGCAGCAGGCCCTTGGTGGTGCCGTCCAGCAATCGCTGGATTACGGGACGCGGCAGGGTGACAAGTGTCTGTTCTCCTGCAGCGGCTATATCCGTATCAAATACCATCTGACCATTGATCAGGGATTGCAATGGCTTGCCCTGGGTAAAGCTCTGGAGGCTGACACTTTCCTGTTGCCAGTTTTCATCGCCGCCAAAAATTTCGAAGACGCGTAGCTTTCCGAATTCAATGCCCAAATCTTCGCCGTAGGCTTGAACGTAGTTTCCGCCTGCTTGCAGGGATTCTGTTGTCAATGACAGGACTCCCGCTCCATCGGCTTTTTGCCCCTTAAACTTTTTCAAATCCCAGCGCAGCAGCGCGTATTGTCCGGCGGTGGCCGTGAGCACCCGTTTGCCGTTGGATTGCCACTGGTGAAAATTCACTTCGGGAAACACTTCGTTAATCACTGCATCCTGACTCACCGCCAGATGATGCTGGAAGCTGTCCAGCGGCGGAATTGGCGGGTGATAAATCAAGGGCTCGCCCAAGTCCGCTTCGGCCTGATCGCGTCTGACTACCTGTGCACGGTAATAATCCACATCCAGATAATATTCACCCGGACCCCAGTCGGTAACGCCCAGTTGCACATTGACATCATCGCCTGGTTTCACGTCCAAATTGCGCGTGGTCATGCTGATCACTTGCCACTCGTCTGTGCTTCTCAGCTCGTATTCACGCAGATGCTCGTGAAAGTCGGTAGTGCGCTGAGTGTTGATCATGAAGTTGACGCGGCGCGGTGCGTGGCTGGGGCGCACTCGCGCTTCCACGCGCAATTCGTAGGCAGGGTCCTGCAATTTTTCCAGATCAAGATGCTGGGCAATATTGCGCTTGATCACTGTCCACCAGATGTTGTGCTTGTCCCTGGTTGCATCCACCTTCATGCGCGCGAAACCCTTCATGGGCACAAAACTCAGTTTGGCTTCGCCATCGCCAACAAGCAGCTGCCAGTCGCCAGTGGATTTTTTGTCAAAGTTGTCGGTGAACTCTGCATGCGCCATTGATGTGGCCGCCAGCAGACAACCGATGGCAAGACTCGCCCAGGAACAGGACTTCATAAAATACCTCTGGCTTATTTGGATGGTGTCAGTTTGCTCAACACCTGTTGCAAGGCGATAAAACAGAACAACAGCAGACCTATAACAATTTTTGTCCACCAGCTGCTAAGTGTGCCGTCAAAGGCGATATAGGTTTGCACCAGACCCATGATAAGCACGCCCACCAGTGTGCCCAGTACATAACCGTAGCCACCGGTAAGCAAAGTGCCACCAATAACCACTGCGGCTATGGCATCCAGCTCCATGCCCACCGCCGCCAGCGAATAACCGGAGAAGGTGTAAAGCGAATAAACGATACCTGCAAGGCTCGCCAACAGACTGCTGGTGGCGTAGATGCTGATGGTGGTGGAAGCCAGCGGAATACCCATGAGTGCTGCGGAATTGGCATCGCCCCCCAGGGCATAAATCCGACCACCGAAACGGGTGAAGTGAGCCATGACCACGGCGATGATCAGTACCATCACGCAGAGAATGCTGGAGGCACCTATCCAGGCGCCGTCAAGGACCTCGAAACCCCAGGCAGAAAAATTGTTGTAAAAGTCATGATCAATGGCGATGGATTCTTCGCTGATCACGCTCGCCAGTCCTCGCGCAAAGAACATGCCCGCCAGAGTGACGATAAACGGCTGCATCTTGTAGTAGTGAATAATGGCGCCCATGCAGGCACCAAAAAGCGTGCCGCCCACCAGTACCACCGCAAAAGCCATGAGCGGATGCCATTGGTATTGGCTGATCAGCACGCTGCACGCCACACCGGTCAGTGCGATAACCGCACCTACGGAGAGATCAATGCCGCCGGAAATAATGACAAAGGTCATGCCCACCGCAGCGATGATCAGAAAAGCGTTGTCGCTGAAAAGGTTGAAGAAAACCCGCCAGGAGCCAAAGCCTTCGAACTGTGTGGCACCCACACCAAAGAGTACAAAGAAGAGGGTGAAGGTAATCAGCAGAGGAATAAATTTACGGTTAAGCACGATCAGCTCCTTTGCGATTCCAGAAGTTGATCTGAGCCAGCTGCTGCTGGAAGCGAGGGGACTGCATCAGCAGGATGATAATGATGGCGCTGGCCTTGATAAGCAGATTGAACTTGGGCGGTATGCCGCTGAGGATAATGGTCACTGTCAGCGTTTGAATGATCAATGCACCTATGATGGCCAGACCAATGGAAAAGCGTCCGCCCATCAGTGAAGCGCCGCCAATCACCACTGCCAGAATGGCATCCAGTTCCAGCCAGAGGCCGGCGTTGTTGGCATCGGCACCGCGAATATCGGCGGCAGCAATCATGCCTGCCAGCGCTGCACACACACCGGTGACACAGTAGACACTGAGTTTGATGGCGCGGGCATTCAGGCCCATATAGTGACTGGCGGAAGGGTTGGCACCCACAGATTCAATATAAAGTCCAAGCGCGGTGCGTCTTGTGAGCAATTGCACCAGCGCAAAGGCGATGATCACCAGAATGATGGGGAAGGGCAGGCCGAGAAAGCTGCCGGTACCCAGAAATGAAAATCCGGCGTGATCAAAGGTCACGATTTGCCCGGCGTTGATCAGCTGCGCAATGCCGCGACCGGCCACCATCAGAATCAGCGTGGCCACTATGGGCTGAATGCTCATGTAGCCCACCAGCAAGCCGTTGATCAGCCCCGCGATCAAACCGGCGGCAAGGCCGGCGCCGATGATAAAGACCAGATTGTCTGATGCCTGGGTAATCACCCAAGCGCTGGCGGCACCGGCAATGGCCATCACCGAACCCACGGACAGATCCACACCCGCTGTTGCAATGACCAGTGACATGCCAATGGCCAGCAGTGCCACGGGGGCAGCGCGGTTCATCACGTCAATAAGACTGCCGTAGAAACGACCGTCCTTGAATTGCAGATGAAAAAATTCCGGTGAAATAATCGCATTGACCACCAGCAGGAGCGCCAGTCCGGCACAGGGCCAAAGATAGCGGCGCAGCAGTGGATTCTTGGTAAAGATCATGATTTCCTCAAATAGAAAAATGTCGACTTGTCAGGCGGAAGCAATGGCCTGCATGATGCGCTGGGGATTGATGTCATCGCCCTGCAGCTCTGCCACCTTCTTGCGATCGCGCAGCACCACCACCTTGTTGCTGAAGGCCACCAGTTCTTCCAGTTCGGAGGAGGCCACTATCAGCGCCAGGCCCTGATCGCAGAGCTTGCGAATCAGCTTGATGATTTCGGCGTGGGCGCCTATGTCGATACCGCGAGTTGGTTCATCGAGAATCAGCAGTGATGGATTGGCTGCAAGCCAGCGCGCCAGAATCACTTTCTGCTGATTGCCGCCGCTCAATTGTTCTATGGGCTTTTCGATATCCGACGTGGCCACATTGAGCTCGCGTACATATTGGTTAGCCAGGGCTTCCTGCTCCTTGCGGCCGATGTACTTCCACCAGCCCTGCTTGATCTGACGCGCGATGATGATGTTTTCGCGAATCGACAACTGCCCCAGAATGCCGTCGTGTTTACGGTCTTCGGGGCAGAGGCCCATGCCGGCAATGATTGCCTGACGCGGTGCACTGAAGTTGACTTCACGCCCTTTGAATTCGATGCGGCCTTCATCTTTTTTGTCGATGGCAAACAGCAGACGACAGAGTTCGGTGCGGCCTGAACCCAGCAGACCTGCCAGGCCGACCACTTCGCCTTTGCGCACATGTATGTCGATGGGCGCCATACGCGTTTTGTGAGTCAGTTGCTGTGCGCTTAACATCGCTTCGCCTTCGGCAGACGTCTGGGCTGGCTTGTGTTCGCTCAGCGCTGCCAGCTCCTTGCCCAGCATATGGCTGATCAGTTGCGGGCGCGGCAGCTCGGCGGCGACAAATTCGCCAACAAGTTCAGCGCTGCGCAACACAGTAATGCGATCGCACACCGCGTAAACCTGATCGAGAAAGTGGGTGACAAAGACAATGCCAATACCCCGAGCCTTGAGTTCGCGCATGATGCGGAACAGGGATTGCACTTCGTCGGCGTCGAGACTGGCAGTTGGCTCGTCGAGAATCAGCACCTTGGCTGACATGGACACGCCGCGGGCGATGGCGATCAGTTGCTGCACAGCAATGGAATAGCTGGAAAGCGGTTGAGTGACATCAATGTCCAGATCGTAGGTTTTCAGCAACGCCGCCGCGTCGCGATTCACCTTGCGCCAGTTGATCAGACCAAAACAGCGCGGCTCTTTTCCCAGAAACAGGTTTTGAGCCACGGTGAGATTGGGCAACAGATTGACTTCCTGATAAACCGTGCTGATGCCCAGTGCCTGGGCATCACCGGTATTGCGGGGATGAATGGGTTTCCCTTCAAGCAATATCTCGCCGCCATCGCGGGCGTAAACCCCGGTCATGACTTTGATCAGCGTTGACTTGCCTGCACCGTTTTCACCCAGCAGGGCGTGAATTTCGCCGGCACGTAAACAAAAATCCACGCCTTTTAGGGCGTGGACTCCGGGAAACTTCTTGTGAATCCCCTTAAGTTCTAAAACAGCAGGTGTGGTCATGAGCAAATCTTTTTAATTAGTTTGTATTCAGCTGTTCGACTTTTACTTGGCTCCGCGTTTGGCCAGTTCTTCGGCTGCATTCTCTGCAGTGAAGACAGCGCCGCCCATGCGAATCCACTTGTCGAAATCTTTTTTGCCTGCGCGGTATTCGTTGAGCACGTCAAAAGCCGGGCCGCCGAGGTGAGGGCTGAGTTCCACGGAAACATTGATGTCGCCAGCCACTATGGCTTTCAGCGCGTCATCTACCGCGTCCACGGAAACCACCAGAATATCCTTGCCCGGTTGCAGGCCGGCTTCGCGAATTGCCTGGGCAGCACCCAGCGCCATTTCGTCGTTGTGGGCCCAGAGAGCGCAGATATTTTTACCACCTGATTCAGCTTTAAGCAGCGATTCCATCACTTCTTTACCTTTGGCGCGGGTGAACTCACCGGTTTGGCTGCGCACAATCTGCAGGCGAGAGTGTTCGCCAATAGCTTGGTTGAAACCTTTCATGCGGCCAATGGCAGCGCTGGAACCTACGGTGCCCTGCAGCTCGATAATGCGGCATTCGCCTTCGGTATTTTCGATCAGCCAGTTGGCCGCTTTTTGACCTTCGAGTTCAAAGTCGGGAGCGATACGGGTGAGATAGAGTGAATCATCAGAGACAGCCACATTGCGGTCGAGGATGATGACCGGAATGCGCGCGCGTTTGGCTTCCATAAGTACAGGCTGCCAACCGGTTTCAACAACAGGCGCAATCAAAATCGCGTCCACGCGCTGGGCGATAAAGCTGCGCACCGCCTTGATCTGGTTTTCCTGTTTTTGCTGTGCATCGGAAAATTTCAGGTCTATACCGCGTTTGGCCGCTTCGGCTTTGACCGAGTCTGAAAAGCTGGTACGCCAACCGCTTTCAGAACCTACTTGAGCAAAACCTACGGTCAGCGCTTGCACGCTGAGGCTGAGGCCGATACCGGCAGCCAGACTCAGGCCAGTGATCAATTTTTTCATCGTCAGTCCTCGTGTTATCTAATTAAAAAAAGGGCTTGTATATGTGGGCCGCTTATCCGGATGCACTCGTTCGCGGCGCTGGCGGTCTGGGGGATCTGGCGGGTGAGTGGCCGGGGCCCCCTTGATTAAATTGTATTATAATATCATCATGTTGTGTCGCGGATCATAACATATTGCTCAGCTTTTTCTTGGCCTCAACTCCCGGGTACAGGGTCGGGATCAGGAGCTGTTTTTCTTTGGTAATTTCTCATCTGGTGTCTCCATGCCTGTTTACGTTCTCGGTCTTGATTACGGTACTGATTCGGTACGCGCTCTGTTGGTGGATACTCACTCTGGTCAGGAAGTGGCCAGTCATGTGGTCTATTACCCTCTGTGGAAAAAGGGGCTTTATTGCCAGCCCGCCCAAGACCAGTTTCGCCAGCATCCGCAGGATTATCTGGACAGTCTGGAGCAGGCGGTACGCGGTCTCTGGGAAAAGGCCCCGGCCGGTGCTGCCCGCGAGGTGGCGGGGCTGAGCTTTGACACCACAGGGTCTACTCCGGTTGCAGTGGATAAAGAAGGTGTTGCTCTGGCGCTCAAACCGGAATTTGCCGATAACCCCAACGCCATGTTTGTACTCTGGAAAGACCACACTGCCATTCGCGAGGCCCAGGAAATCACGGCGGCCGCCAATGCGTCTCCGGTCAACTACTTGCAGTACGAAGGCGGCATCTATTCCTCCGAGTGGTATTGGGCCAAGGTGCTCCATGTGATGCGCCAGGACCCGGCGGTGGCCAAGGCCGCCTATATCTGGGTAGAGCATGCGGACTGGATGTCGGCAGTGGTCACAGGTACCACCCATCCGAGCAAGTTGCGCATGGGCCGCTGCGCCACCGGCCACAAGCTGATGTGGCACGCCAGCTGGGGCGGCTATCCGGCCAATGAATTCTTTGTAGGCATAGACCCGCTGCTGGATGGTCTGCGCGACCGGCTGCCGGCGGAAACCTTTGCCTCCGACCAGGTGTGCGGCCATCTGACTGAAGAGTGGGCCGACAGACTGGGACTGCCGGCGGGCATCCCCGTGGGCTTCTCCGCGTTTGACTGTCACATGGGCGCCGTTGCTGCCAGGGTCAAGCCAGGTGTGCTGACCAAGATCATGGGCACCTCTACCTGTGACATTACCGTGGCCACCTATGAGGCGGTGGGTGACAAGTGCATTCGCGGCATCTGCGGGCAGGTGGATGGCTCTGTGTTGCCGGGCTACGTAGGTCTGGAAGCCGGACAGTCGGCCTTTGGTGACCTCTACGCCTGGTTCCGTCAGCTGCTCAACTGGCCCGCCATCAAACTGCTGTCAGAGTCCAGCCTGCTGGACCAGAACACCCGCCAGCAACTGATTGATGAGCTGGAAGCCAAAACCTTGGTGGAACTGAGTCAGGCAGCGAGCCAGCTGCCGCCGGGTGCCAACGGGCTTACCGCGCTGGACTGGGTAAACGGCCGTCGCACCCCCGATGCCGACCAGACGCTCACCATGGCTATTTCGGGATTGAAAATGGGCAGCGGCGCACCCCAGGTGTTTCGCGCTCTGGTAGAAGCCACCGCTTTCGGTGCAAGAGCCATCATTGAGCGCTTTAAAGAAGAAGGCATTGCGGTGGATTCAGTGGTTGCCATTGGCGGCATTTCCAAGAAGTCGGATTTCGTCATGCAGGTGTGCGCCGACGTGTGGAACTGTCCCATTGATGTGCTCGAAAGTGAGCAGAGCTGTGCTCTGGGCGCCGCTATCTTTGCCGCTGTCTGCGCCGGAATTTATCCCGACGTGGAGTCTGCGCAAAAAGTCATGGCTTCGGGTTTGTGCAAAACCTACAAGCCCAATGCTGAAGCTGCGGCTGTTTATCAGCGTCTCTATGAAAACTATCTGACGCTGGGTGCTTTTGTTTCCTCTACAACCAAAGCGAGTGCGGTGTAATGAGTTATCTTGAATTGAAACGCCAGGTGTATGAAGCCAACATGGAGTTGCACAAGCGCAATCTGGTGGTTTACACCTGGGGTAATGTTTCCCAGATAGATCGCGACAAGGGCGTGGTGGCCATCAAACCCAGCGGCGTTGCCTATGAAGTCATGACGCCCGACGACATAGTGATTGTGGATCTGGACAACCGCATAGTGGAAGGCAAACTGCGGCCATCATCCGATACCAAGACTCACACTCACCTCTATCGTTATTTCGACAGCATCGGCGGTGTAACTCACACGCATTCCACCTACGCCACTGCCTGGGCACAGACACAGCAGCCCATTCCCTGCTACGGCACCACCCATGCGGACTACGCCTATGGCGAAATTCCTTGCACAGCGGTAATGAGTGATGAACAGATAGAGCGGGATTACGAAGAGGAAACCGGTGTGCAGATCACCGATTGTTTCGCTAATCGCAATCCCAGGGAAGTGCCCATGGTGATAGTGGCGGGACATGCGCCTTTCACATGGGGAAAAAATGCTGCAGAAGCTGTTTACCATGCGGTTGTTCTGGAAGAGATAGCACGCATGGCCTATCTCACAAAAACCCTGGCGCCGGAGACCAAACCGCTCAAACAGGGCATTGTGGATAAGCACTATTTGCGCAAACACGGCAAGAACGCTTATTACGGACAGAAGTAAATCGATCGATCAAATCCGGAAGATATTTGTGTTTTAAAATTTTTTGAGGAAAAGTAAATGAAAGTCTACGGCGATAAAGAAGTCTGGTTGGTGACTGGTTCACAACACCTCTATGGCCCCGGCGTATTGAAACAAGTCGCCGAGAACAGTCAGAAAATTGCAGCGGGACTCACCGAATCTGCGTTGATCCCTATCAAGATTGTTGCGCAGGATACCGTTAAGTCACCGAGCGAAATTCTCGCCGTGTGTCAGGCAGCCAACAGCGATCCCAAGTGCGTCGGCTTGATTCTGTGGATGCACACCTTCAGTCCAGCAAAAATGTGGATTGCCGGTCTCAGCGCATTGAACAAGCCCTATATGCACCTGCATACCCAGTTCAATGCTGAGTTGCCCTTTAGCGAAATCAACATGCACTTTATGAACCTCAACCAGAGCGCTCACGGCGACCGCGAGTTTGGTCACGTAAGTACACGCCTGCGTCAGGATCGCAAAGTGGTAGTGGGTCACTGGGCGAATGAATCAGTGCAGAAACAAATTGATTCCTGGTGCCGCGTTGCCATGGGCTGGTACGCAAGCCAAAACCTGAAAGTGGCGCGCTTCGGCGACAATATGCGTCAGGTTGCTGTGACTGATGGCGACAAGGTGTCTGCACAAATCAAATTTGGTTACGAAGTTCATGCCTATGGTCTGGGTGATCTGCAACAGGTGGTGGATGCAGTGACCGATGAACAGGTGGCGGCACAAATTGAAATCTACCGTCAGGAATACGATGTCAATCCGGCCATTTTTGACGATGCACATCAATTCCAGATGCTGAAGAATGAAGCGCGCTTGGAACTGGGTATGCTCAAGTTTCTCACCGATGGCGGTTTCGGCGCTTTTACTAACTGCTTTGAAAACCTCACTGGCCTCACCAACCTGCCGGGTCTTGCCACTCAGCGCTTGATGCAACAGGGCTTTGGTTACGGCGGCGAAGGCGACTGGAAAACGGCGGCCATGGTGCACATCTGCAAGGTGATTTCCAAGGGTCGTGAAGGTGGCTCTTCATTCATGGAAGACTACACCTACCACTTTAGTGCAGTGGATCAGGTATTGGGCGCGCACATGCTGGAAGTCTGTCCTTCCATCGCTGCTGCCAAACCCAAGCTGGAAGTGCATCTGCACACCATCGGTTGCCGCAACGACATCGCGCGCCTGATCTTTACGGGTAAAGCAGGTCCGGCGCTGTGCATTTCTCTGATCGATATCGGCTCTCGCTTCCGCTTTATCATCAACGAAGTGGATACAGTCAATCCGCCGCAAGAACTGCCCAAACTGCCAGTGGCCAAGGCTCTGTGGGAGCCGCGTCCCAATCTGGAAGTGGCTGCCGCTGCCTGGATTCATGCCGGCGGCGCTCACCACAGCGCCTACACTCAGGGCGTGACGGCCGATGAGATTGTGGACTTTGCTGAAATGGCCGGCGTTGAAGCTCTGGTTATTGGTGCCGACACCACAGTGCGCAACTTCAAATCCGAATTGCGCCACAATGCAGTCTACTATCATCTGAAAGATGGTGTTTAATCCGAAGGTATTGGCTGGTCTTTTGTGACAACCCATTCCTGATAAATCGCCCGCTTTTATGCGGGCGATTTTTTACACCTTATTCAGCTACCGAAATCATTTAACGCAAGCGAGAAACTGATGTACGACCATTATGAGGCGCTGATTTTCGACATGGATGGCACTCTGGTGGATAGCGGCCAATTGCATGAGCACGCCTGGACCGCCACTCTGCAGAAATACTCCATTCCTATAGATCGTGCCCTGATGCGCTCGCTCGCCGGAGTTCCCACGAAAGGCACTATTGAAGTTCTGCTGGAAAAATTTGAGATTCAGGTTGCCGCCAGTCTGGATGAAATGAACGATTTCAAAGAGTACTGGGTACACCAGAATATGTCGCGCTTTGTAAAGCCCACGGCGCTGGCAGACGTGGCTCGTCAGTATCACGGACAAAAACCCATGGCGGTGGGCACCGGTGCCTACACGCAGGAAGCGCAGACCATTCTGCAACTCTGCGGCCTGGATCATCTGGTATCCATTGTGGTGGGTGCAGATCAGGTGACCAACCCAAAGCCTGCACCGGATACGTTTTTGCGCTGCGCGCAGCTGTTGGGAGTCAATCCCCGCGCCTGTGTGGTGTTTGAAGATTCAAAGCTCGGCTTGCAAGCGGCGGCCAGTGCCGGTATGGCCGGGGTGGATGTGCTGGAAGTGCATCAGGTGGTCAACGACTATTTTCTCTAGTCAGTTTTCTTCTTTGGCGATCTTCTGTTCGATAAAGTTCAGTGCTTCATCAATCAGTTGATGCATGGCCAGTCGTGCTGCCTGGGGATCGCGGTTCTTTATCGCCTGCAGTACGCGGCGGTGATCTTCCACTATGCCATCGTGGTTACCCTTGATGGGGCTGGTGAGGCTGATGCTTACGCGCAGGGCAGTGGCGATAAAATCTCTCAGGCGAATATAAAAGCGATTTTTGCTGGCGTAGAGAATGCTGATGTGAAATGCAATATCCGCTTCCAGATCTTCCTTGCTGTTCTCCGGCGCTCTGCGCATTTTCTCCAGCGCTTTTTCAATGGCCGCTATTTTGCTGTCATCGCCATAGCGCGCAGCGAGCGCGGCCGCTTCCGGTTCCATGGCAATGCGTACCTGCAGGAATTCCTTGAGCACATTGAGTGTGGGTTTGCTTTCGAGCATCCAGCGCAACAGGTCAGGATCAAAAATATTCCACTGATCTTCCGGCAAGACGCGTATGCCCTGACGGGGCTTGCTGGATACCAGACCCTTGGCCGAAAGCATTTTCACGGCTTCGCGCACGGCGCTGCGGCTAACACCAAAGTTCTCGCACAGGTCTGCCTCGGTGGGCAGGGCGCGATTGGAAAATTCTCCACAGATAATGCTGCGTCCCAGTTCCTGCACCATGCGCTGAGAAAGGTTGAAATTGCGTTCGAGTAGGGCCATGGTTATTCTGCTCGGAATCGAATCTATAAGGCTGATCTCTGGCGAAGATTAACCAGATCCCAATTATATTACAATCGGAAAGCCCTCCGGCTTTATAAGGAAGATAATATGCAAAAGTCCATTCATCCGCTGGCCGCTCTCGGCATTCTCGTATTTTTTGGCGGCTTGTTGTTCGGGTGGTTTTGGGCAAATCAACAGTTGCTGGAGCTGGATCGTCTGAGGTCCATCAAAATATCTCCCGATCAGGAACTGGTCGTGCAACTCGACAGGCGCCTGTATTTTATGGATCCGGATGGTCGGCATCTGCAAAAATTCGATCTTGCGGATCTGGGACTTGGGCGCTTTGTCGGGGACTACGGCTTTTTTGCAAATGGTGATCTGCTGCTCTCCCTCGCTCAGGAACCCCTCTCTTTGCTGGAAAAGATGAAAATATTTTTGCGGCTATCGGCTGCTGAGCGGCAGAGTGAAGATGCGCGCTTGCAGCGCTGTTCGGTTGAAACACGCAGATGCCGCGTGTTTTCAGAGCAGCTGCCGGATTTTTACCGCAGCTTTCGTCTGTATATAGATACTCAACGTCAGCAGGTTTTTATTGCCGATACCAGTCGCCAACAGCTCTGGCTGCTCGATGAAGAAGGGCAGGTACTGGCGAAAAAAGACGGATTCAGGTTTCCCAATCAGGTACTAGTACATCAGGAAAGTCTTTGGCTCGCTGATACCAACCACCATCAGATAAAACGCCTCAAGGCCAGTGTTGATGGCTTTGGTGAAGAGTTGCAGGTCTGGGAAGCGGAGTTGGGCAATAAGCATCGCTGGCCCTTTGCTTTGGCGCCAGTGGGTGATGAATGGTGGGCACTGCTGGCGGATTCAGGTATGAGGGATGCGATTCTGGTGGCTTATAACCAGGATCAACTGCGCAATCTGCCTCTGCCCGCCAAGGCGGATCCTCAGGCGCTGCTGGTTTTGCCAGACAGGGTGTTGGTGGCAGATTACCGCTTGTTTGTCATTCACCAGCTGGATCTGGATGGCAGGTATCTGGGTAACTTTGCGCCCGACGCCATGGCAGAGCCTCTTGCGGAGCTGCGGTCCCAGGCCAGATTTTGGCAATTCACCGGTTACGCCTTCATAGGCATTTTTGTCCTGGCTCTGGTGGTGGGTTTTGTTTTTGCCATTCGCCAGCATCAGGAAGACGCAGAGGTACAACGGGCGAAAATGGCCAGGGAGCCCAAACGCCATGCGGCGCCTCTCAGCGAGTTGCCAACTCAGGGGCTCTGGCTGGAACCCTCTGTCAATGCCCGGGTGCTCCTCGGGATCATGTGTGCAGGTCTTGCGGGTGCCATGGTTTTGCTTGTCTATATGGCTCGGAGTACCGAGATGGGGATGGGTTTCTGGTTCACTCTGGTGGCTTTGGCTTGTTGTTATTTACCCCTGTTTGCCTTGGCCAAGGTCTTTATCAACTACCGGCTGGGCATCTTCGATGAACGGGTGGAGCTGATTTATGCTCCCGGTCAGAAGGTGACCATGGGTTACGGCCAGATAGACTGGACAGATGGCCGATTGAAGATTGACCGCCACTTTATTCCCCTGGGCAACCGGGGAAAACAGATGGGTGTTTTTCCGCTGAAGCCCATCAAGCAGCATCTGCTGCCGCGCCTGCATCCGGAGCGCAAGGTCAGCGAGTTGACCATGAGCCTTATGCAATGGCGTTGCGCCAGCAAAGCCTCCAAGGCATTGACCCTGCTGGGGGGGCTTCTGTGCGTGGTGGCTCTTGTCTGGTTGCGGTAAAGGCCAGCCGTGGGAATCAACTGCTAAACTCACAAAAAATTCTGAAATCAACCGCTGCTTGAGGGCACATCATGATAAGAATTCTTGGCACACTCCTGGCCTGTGCACTGCTGTTGTCCGGCTGCGCCAGCATGAACAAAAATGAATGCATCAACGCCGACTGGGCGATGATCGGCTACGAAGATGGCAGCCGCGGCTATGCGGTTTCGCGCATAGGTCAGCATCGCAAGGCCTGCGCCAAGGTCAATATCCCCCCGGACATGGCGGCCTATGAGGCGGGACACCAGAAGGGTGTCCGCGCCTACTGTACCCGCGAGCGGGGCTACCGGGAGGGCGTCAATGGCGCCAGCTATCAGGGTATCTGCCCGGCAGATCTGGCTCCCGTGTTTACCCGCGCGCACAAGGATGGGCTGGAGCTTTACCAGCTGCGCCAGCGCATTTCTGCAACGACATCGGCGCTGACCGGCTACCGCGACACCATCGCCAGATTGCAAAGCGAGATCAGCGATGCGGAAAAATCCATCGTCGATTCTTCCAGCACCTCCATTTCCCGCCGCGAGAAGCTGCTGGAGATCAAGGACATGCAGCAGCAGATCACCGATCTGGAGGTGAGCAGTGCCGCTGCCGATCAGGAGCTGCAGATGCTGGATCATGAGCTGCAGACCCTTCTGAGACTCCATCGCGAGTGGGGTTACTGATCCCGCGTCGCCAGAGATGCGGGCGCGGCGGGATGGGGTTAGAATGCGCACTTTTTAGCGAAGGCCCAGCATGGAATTTCTCGATCTCCAACCTGTTACCCGCGCCCGGGGCAGCGTTCAGCTGCCCGGCTCCAAAAGCATTTCCAACCGCACCCTGCTGCTGGCGGCGCTGGCCAGGGGTGAGACCCAGATCCGCGACCTGCTCAAGTCGGATGACACAGACCGTATGCTGGAAGCCCTCACCAGCCTTGGTGTGAAGCTCACCAAAACCGGTGAAAACGATTATCTGGTGGAGGGTGTTGACGGCGTCTTCCCCAACAAACAGGCGGATCTCTTTCTCGGCAACGCCGGTACCGCCTTTCGTCCGCTGACAGCGGCCCTGGCCTTTGCCGGTGGCACCTACAAGCTGCACGGTGTACCGCGCATGCACGAGCGCCCCATAGGCGATCTGGTGGATGCATTGCGTCAGCTGGGCGCCGATATCGAATATCTCGGGCAGGAAGGTTTTCCGCCGCTGCTGATCAAGCCGGCACAGATAGCGGCCAGGGGCAGTGTGAAGATTCGCGGTGATGTCTCCAGCCAGTTTCTCACTGCGCTGCTGATGGCGGCGCCCATGATAGGCACAGAGACGCGCATCGAGCTGGTGAGTGAACTCATTTCCAAGCCCTATATCGAAATCACCCTCCGGCTTATGGCCCAGTTTGGCGTGCAGGTTGAACGTCAGGGCTGGGAAGCCTTTACCTTGCCGGCGGGCAGCGGCTACACCAGCCCCGGCACCGTCTTTGTCGAGGGCGATGCGTCTTCGGCCTCTTACTTTCTGGCAGCGGGTGCTCTGGGCGGCGGCCCAGTGCGTGTGCTGGGTGTGGGTAAAAACTCCATTCAGGGCGATGTGGCCTTTGCCGATGCGCTGGAAGAAATTGGCGTAACCATCACCCGCGGCGACAACTGGATAGAAGCTTCAGCCCCTGCCTTGCCGCTCAAGGCGTTTGATCGCGACTTCAACCACATTCCCGATGCTGCCATGACGCTGGCGGTGGTGGCGCTCTTCTGCGATGGCCCCTCGCGCCTCACCAATATCGCCAGCTGGCGTGTGAAAGAGACCGACCGCATTGCCGCCATGGCGACAGAGCTGCGCAAACTGGGCGCCCTAGTGGAAGAGGGGGAGGATTGGATAAGGGTTACGCCGGTTCCCGCGCTTAAACCAGATGTGGCTATTGATACCTACGACGATCACCGTATGGCCATGTGCTTCAGTCTGGCCAGCTTCGGCGGTGTGCCTGTGCGTATCAACGATCCGGGATGCACAGCAAAAACCTTCCCGACTTACTTCGATGTGTTTGGCAGTGTGGTGAGTTGATAACGCAGTTATTGTTGTAATTTTTGTCCGGCGCCTGTTGCAGGCGCCGGACAATCGAAACGCTTAAATAAAACTGTCAGACGTTAATCACACGTTTAAACGTTGATCGGTCGGCAAAGGCTTGTGAACACTAGGTTTCGCGGGGAAATCGGGCCACGGCCTTTGCGGGAATCGCTGGAAGTACCCCCAGTTGTACCCCCATAGGGGTATCGGGATGATAGATCAGTCTGGATGCCGGTGCCAGCGCTGCGCCTGCCGGATAAAACGGGTATAGCGAGACCGCATTGTTGGCTGACGCCTGGAACGGTACGCGATGAGATGCAGGGGAACGGGCCGCTGTGGCCCATACCTTGGAGAACGCTCATGGCAAACCATCACACCCGCCACAACCCGCTGGGGCAAGACGCCCTATTCACCACGCCGGCCTCGCTCATGCTCGATGCCCGCCTCACGCCGCTGGAGCGCAATGGCTGGCAGGTTCTGCGCATGCTGCGCTCTGCCGAGGGCATCAGCCCACTGGCGAATCTGGGGCAGTTGCGCCGCTATCTCACCTCCACCCCGCTGGGGCAGCGGGCCGGGTACGAGACGGCCCGGCGCGTCCTCGTCGTGCTTCGGCTGACGGGGTGGATCAGTCTGGTGGGCCAGCAACGCGACCCTCTGACCGGCCATGTGCTCAGCGAGCTGTATCAGGTTCACGAAAGCACCCTGGACTTCCAACAAGCCTGCGCACTCGATGCCAGCCTGCCCGCGCTTCTGCAATCTTCCATCGGCCGCGAAAACAACCAGGTGGATCGGGTGGCCGTCCACATTCAGGCAACGCTGGCGCAGGCACCTGAATCCGCCTTCATTGCGCCCCACGATCAGCGCCACGATGACGATGATTTGCCCCCTACGCCGCCGTCGCCGGCGAGCGAGGCAGCCGACCCACTGCCATTGTCTGGCGATTCCGCTGGCAGCACGCTTGTTCCGCAACAGACCGAACACGCTCGCCACATGACGGCTGAGCAGGGCAGTACGTATAAG
>Ga0182793_1000525_pt1 | contig 29180 bp, 36 predicted proteins | sample Passage237A_FD_130498 | JGI IMG/M metagenome (GOLD analysis project Ga0182793, IMG submission 130498) | Cellulose adapted compost microbial communities from Newby Island Compost Facility, Milpitas, CA, USA - Passage2 37A (version 2) (version 2) ... | reverse complement strand
TGCTCTACCAACTGAGCTATTCCCGCAATGGCATCCCCTAGGGGAGTCGAACCCCTGTTACCGCCGTGAAAGGGCGGTGTCCTAGGCCACTAGACGAAGGGGACATGGACTACATAACAACAAAAAAATTGGAGCGGGAAACGAGACTCGAACTCGCGACCCTAACCTTGGCAAGGTTATGCTCTACCAACTGAGCTATTCCCGCAATGGCATCCCCTAGGGGAGTCGAACCCCTGTTACCGCCGTGAAAGGGCGGTGTCCTAGGCCACTAGACGAAGGGGACCCAGAAACCTCCTGCACCAGGCGGCGTCAGAAGTGGGGCGCATTCTAAGGAGGCGGGCAGACAGTGTCAACACTTTTAGATCTTTTTTTATCGCAGTGGAAACAAGCACTTAGCAACAAATCCAGGATCGCCGGAGCAATCCGGCATAAGTGCTATACTTGCGGCAGATTCCTGTCAAATGCAGGCCGCCCGCGGTTAAATCCCTGATGTCCATATATATTGTCTTCGGCATTATTGCCCTCATCATTCTTCTGGCTGGTTACGCCTTTATCTCCCATACGCTGGAAAAAAGACGGGTTCGTCGTCAACGGCTGCTGGGGGCCTTGCGGCTGCGCGAGCGCAACTTCAAGGACATGCTCGTCGCCTTTCCTCCCCACTTTCTACCTGCCGAGCTCAACCTGCTGGTGCACAGGGCACTTATCGAAACCTGCGAACAGCTGGTGCAACTGGACCCCAGGAACCCCGGCTATCAGGCGGACGCCACTCATTACGCCGCCCAACTGAGCAATATCAAGATCGGGGCCGAGCGCCAGCGCATAAGACTGGAAAACCCAACCCAGATTAAGGAGTTGCGCCGCCATCTGGAGGAACTCTTCCGCTTTGTCGAACAGCAGGAGCAGCGCAAACTGATCACCCCGCTACAGGCAGCAACCTACCGGGAGCAGGTCAAGCGACTGGCACTACAGGCGAAAGTGGATGCTTACCTGATTCAGGCCAAACTCGCCCGACAGCAACAGAAGTGGCGACTGGCCATTCATTTTTTGACGCTGGCGCAGAAGGCGCTAAAAGGCGAAAACACCAACCATGTTTACGACAAGCAGATTGCGCAGCTGAACGACAGCATTGGCAAGCTTCAGGACAACCTGAGCGCGCGGCCTGAAATAACCAAGGAGGCTGACGAGGTTGCAAGCGAAACCTCAACGCCCTTGAGCAAGGAATGGGAACATCTGGAGCAGGATGAGTGGAAAAAGAAACAGCTCTACGACTAATCCTTGTCGTCCGGCTGCATCTTGATAGACGCTGAATTGATGCAATACCTCAGCCCTGTTGGTGGTGGTCCATCGGGGAATACATGGCCCAGATGACATCCGCAATGACGGCAGAGCACCTCGGTGCGACGCATGCCGTGGCTGGTATCAAACTCTTCCTGAATATCGCCCTTTTCGATAGGGGCGTAAAAACTGGGCCAACCACAACCCGCATCGAATTTGGTGGCGGCATCAAACAGCGGTTTGCCGCAGCAGCGACACACATAGGTGCCTGCACCAAATTCCTGCCAGTATTCGCCGGTAAATGGCCGTTCAGTGCCCTTTTCACGGCAAATGGAATACTGCTCTGGCGTGAGTTTGTCGCGCCAAAATTCATCGTCGTGTTTTTGTGGATGAGACATAAGTATTTCCTTGACACAGCTGCCGACGAAACCGGATGATTTGCGGCTTTACCAGTATTTACGGGGCATACTACTTCAAATGAACATCATTAAGAAATCCGACAAGCTAACCGGTGTTTGCTACGACATTCGTGGTCCGGTGCTTGAGCACGCCTACCGCCTGGAGGAAGAGGGACATCGTATCCTCAAACTCAATATTGGCAACCCGGCGCCGTTCGGATTCAGCGCCCCGGATGAAATCATTCAGGACGTGATACGCAACCTTCCCTACGCGGAAGGTTACACCGCCTCCAAAGGTCTCTTTGCCGCGCGTAAGGCAATCATGCACGAATGCCAGCGTCTGGAAATTCCCGGCGTGGAAATGGAGGATATCTTTCTGGGCAATGGTGCCAGCGAACTTATCGTCATGTCCATGCAGGCGTTGCTGAACAATGGCGATCAGGTGCTGGTCCCCGCTCCCGACTATCCGCTGTGGACTGCGTCCGTCAACCTCGCCGGCGGCAAGGCAGTGCACTATTTGTGCGACGAAGAGTCCGACTGGTTTCCGGATATCGAAGATATCAAATCCAAAATCACCGACAAGACCCGCGGCATAGTGGTGATCAACCCCAACAACCCCACCGGCGCCGTTTACAGTCGGGATTTGCTGGAGCAGATAGTAGCTCTGGCGCGCGAGAAAAATCTGATCATCTTCGCCGACGAAATCTACAGCAAGATTCTCTACGACGGCGCCCAGTTTGTGCCTATGGGACACCTGGCGCAGAAGGATGTGCTCTGTGTCAGCTTCAATGGCCTGTCCAAGGCCTACCGTCTGGCGGGCTTCCGCTCCGGCTGGATGGTGATCAGCGGCGCAAAACACATGGCCAAGAGCTACATCGAAGGTCTGGAAATGCTCGCGTCCATGCGTCTCTGCGCCAACGTGCCTGCCATGTTTGCCGTGCAGACAGCCCTCGGCGGTTATCAGAGTATCAACGAGCTGATAGTTCCCGGCGGCCGTCTGTATGACCAGCGGAATGCCGCTGTGGACGCGATCAACCAGATTCCGGGCATGAGCTGCGTCAAACCCAAGGGCGCGCTCTATCTCTTCCCCAAAATTGATCTGAAGCACTACCCCATCCGCGACGATCAGCAGATGGTGCTGGACTTTCTGATTCAGGAAAAAGTGCTGCTGGTACAGGGCACCGCCTTCAACTGGCCAGCGCCGGATCACTTCCGCGTGGTGTTCTTGCCCAGAGAAGACGAGCTTGAACGCGCCATAGGCAAGTTCAGCAACTTCATCCAGCGCTATCGTCAGATCTGATTCGCTTATGGCTGATTTGCATATTGATGATTTTTACAAGGACGTAGCGCGCAGCCTGACCCTGCTCTACAGCAGTTTTCCCCGCAAGATCATTCTTTATGTTGAAGACATTTGCGGCCCTGACTCACCCGATGAGTTCGGGCTTCACTGTCCCCGCTTTCAATCCTGTTTCAGCACACTGATCTGGCTCGCGGATACAGGTTATCTGCGCTACGACACCTGCATTCGCCAGGAAGCACTGGATCAAACCTGTCTGACGCACAAGGGATTTACCCTGCTCTCCTCGCGCATTCCCACAGCGGACAATCAGACACCACCCTACCCCAGCCGCATCGACCGTTTGCGGGACACACTCAAAAACGGATCATCCTTTGCGCTGGAAGAAGTGGTGCAGGAGCTGCTGAACCAACCCTGAGTTCATCCGGGCAGATAGCGAAAGATCAGCAATTTCAGCAGCTGTTCCGGATTGGTATCGACAAAATCCGGCGAGGGTAGCAGTCGCTGTTCTAATTCAGCCTGCGGACATTCCCGCGCAAAAACCTCCAGCAGAAAATCCGCCGGCAGCTCAGGCGCATTGAGACAAGCCATTACCTTGCCCCCTTCAGGCATCAGCTCCGGAATACGCCGCACCAGACGCCCATAGTCCTTGGTGGCCACAAAGCTTCCCGGTTGAAAGGAAGGCGGATCGAAAATCACCAGATCATAGGGACCGCGCCGGCGGATACGGCCCCAGGATTTGAGAATATCTTCGGCAAGAAATTCACTGCGGGCTTTGTCCAGACCGTTGAGCTGGTGATTGCGTCTGCTCCAGTTGAGCGCGCGGCTGCTCATGTCCACATTCACCACCCGCTCGGCACCTGCGGCCAGTGCCACCACTGACAGGGAAGATGTATAGGCAAACAGATTGAGCAACCGCTTGCCACCGGCCTCCTGCGCCAGCCACTGGCGACCCGGCTCCATGTCCAGAAAAAAGCCGCAGTTCTGCTGCTGGGCAAAGGACAGTTCGAAACGCAGCTCACGCCAGTGGGCATAAACCGATTCCGGCAGTTCGCCCCAGAGCACCTGGCTGGGAGCTCCGCTTTCATGACGTCGCTGCACCAGCAGGCAGGAGATTGCCGGAACCAGATGAGGCGCCAGAATCTGGCGCACCTCTTCCAGCCAGCCTTGCGGCGGCTCAGCATAAAGAGTCAGCAACAGGAGCGGCTCGTACCAGTCGAGACAGGCAAATTCGAGTCCGGGAAAACAGCGGCCACGACCGTGGAACAGGCGGCGGCTGTCCAGAGCTGCCGACTGACAGCGGCGCTGTTCCAGATAGGTCAGGAGAGGATTGATCAAAGGTTTCGATGAGATCATGGGGCTGAGTCCTCAGAGGCACCCAGACCCTGCCCCACGGGATAAAGCAGGGTTTCGCGATAACCGCACACTATGGGCCAGTAACCGCGCCACTGCTGATCCAGCCGGGGATCATTGGTGTCCAGCAGCAGCGGGCGCCCCTGAAGGGCGCGCAGCTTGTCGCGGGTGGCAATCACCTGCACCCGCTCCCTGCCGAGAAAACGCAACAGTTCGGGCGAAAGCTGTTGATTGCCCCGGCCGAACACATGGCCCTGACCACCTATGGCGGTGACCAACAGCCGCACATCACCGCTATGAGCTGTCACTTGCGCCAGAAGCTGTCCGGCGGTCAGATCTTTGGCGATCAGCTCAGCGTCCAGCAGCAGATCCACGCCCAGCAGACTGGCTTCCAGCCCCAGCTGCCGGGCCACCGCAAAGGTGGTGGAACCTGGCCCGAGAATGTAGAGGGTTCCCGGCTCCAGATCTTCCGCCACGCCTGCCGCCAGCTCGTCCTGAGCCAGTTCGTCCACTTGGGCACCGGCATTTTTCACGCCCTGCAGAAGTTCTGGCAGCTCCGGCACCAGCATGCTGGCGTACCAACGGGCGCGCACCTGACTCTGGCGCAGAGCCTCTTCATCTATGTCCCGTACATCCCGCTCCATCAGATCAACCCAATGACGGGTGAGCAGACGGGTGAGAATTTCCCCCGCCGCTTCGGGCGAAACTGCAAAGACTCCCGAGTGCATCTTGACCCCGGCGGGGATTCCCAACACCGGCAGGCTGTGGCCAATAGCATCGGCAATCAGCCGGGCGGTGCCATCGCCACCAGCAAAAAGCAGCAGGTCCACACCCTCTTGTCGCAGGGCGCTGGCGGCGGCCAGGGTATCCTCCGGCTGGCTGGGCTGGTGAGCAGCCTGACCTACAGGCGTATAAGAGAAGCCCAGAGACTGGGCCAGATCCTGCCCCATGTCGCCACCAAACCCCAGAATTTCCAGTCTGTCTGCAAAAGGCCGCAGGGGCTGCAGGGCACGGGACAGGCGCTCGGCAGCGCGGGGTACAGCACCGGCGGCCATGGCAGCCGCGCGGATTTCGTCACCATCGCTGCCCTTGAGTCCCAGGCTGCCCCCTATACCGGCCCAGGGATTAAGAATCAGGCCCAGACGCAGCATCAGTTGCTATCCGCCACACCAAAGCCCAACTGGGTCAACCAGGTTTTCAACCGGGGAGAAAGCGCCTGGCCCTGGGCAGGCTCTACCCGATAATTGTGGAATTCCCGCCGCACCGGATAGTGCTTGCGCAGACCGTCGAAGCCACGACCAAAGCCCTCAACCCCGTCAACCGCCAACTGGCGCAGGGCACTGTCATCGGCGCCTATGTCATAAACGCTGGCTACCAATGACTTGAGGCTCTGCCAGTCGTCTCCCGGCGGACACTGCAAACGGTTGTCCGCCAGAGGCGGTACCAGCTCCCGAAGGCTCAGACCGGGACTGACTTTCAGGTGACGGCACAGCGCCTGATAGATCATCTCGGTACCCTTGAGTTTGCCGTCATGGCTGTAGCCGGCGATATGGGGAGTGCCGATGGCCACCTGGTCCAGCAGACTCAGGGAGATATCCGGCTCCGGCTCCCACACATCCAGCACCACCCGCAGATCCGGCCTGCCCGCCAGCACCCGGTTCAGGGCCTGATTGTCCACTACCGGACCCCGACCGGCGTTGAGCAGTACCGCTCCCGGCTTCAGGCGGCGCAGTTCCGCCTCGCCCAGCAGATGAAAACTGGGATGGGGGCCGGATTTGGTCAATGGGGTGTGCAGACAGATAAGGTCGCAATCCAGCACATCTTCCAGGCTGGTGAGATCGGGATTCTGCTCAAGAGATAAAAAGGGGTCATAACAAACGCATTCAACGCCCTGAAGCTTCAGGCGTCTGTAGAGGAGACCGCCCACATTGCCGCAACCGATAATACCCACCCGCGCTTTCAGCCAGTTGACATCCAGACTACAGAGAGCGGAGTAGACGTATTCCACCACCGAATTGGCGTTGCAACCGGGAGCGCTGGACCAGTTGATCCCTGCCTCGGCAAAGTGGGCCTGATCCAGATGATCCACGCCTATAGTGCAGGTACCGACAAACTCCACCGGGGAACCCTTCAACAGGGCGCGGTCAACCTGGGTTACGGAGCGCACCAGCAGGGCACTGATTCCCTCCAAATCCCCCCTGGTGATCTGGCGTCCGGGACGGGTAATCACCTCACCGAGAGAGTCGAAAAAGGCGTGGACAAGGGGAATATTTTCGTCGGCAAGTATTTTCATTGGGGATTCCGCTGCGGGGTTCTGGCAACGCCTGGGGACTCGGGCAAATATTTCTATCACGAACAGTTGTGCTTTGAGGGATTAACCTATACTTTATCTAGTGATGGCACCTAAAACCATCACGTCTCCCCACAGTTTCCGGGGGCCTGCCCTGCAAGCTCCTGCCTCAATTTAGGGGGTGGTATTATGAAGACCTCAATTCCCGGCCACAACATGAATAATGTGGTGGACTTCTTCACCGGAAAAACCTTCTCTGAACTTCACGATGAGCGCTTTATCCGCCTGGCTCCCGAGCTGGATGGACTGGAAATGCTCTACTCCAACGATACCAGCCCCGACAAACTCTTCAGCCTCAAGATCCTCTGCTGGGGATTGCGAGCCAACGGCGAAGTTGTGGGACTGGTGCCCTGGCTGAATGACATAGTGCCCTGCCCCGAAATCTGCGACCCGCTCAATGGTCACTGGGAAGGCTACTACGATCAGGGGATAGACGATGTCTTCTTCGAAGCGCCCATGCACAAGATTGTCGAGCTGGAAACGGCCGCTGAATACTATGAGCTGCAGTGCGAGCACGACGACGACATAGTGCAGGAGATTCCCGACACCATTGGCACCCACGCAGTACTGGCAACGCCCAATACCAATCGGCTGTCGCTGGTGGAAGTGGTGAGCTGGCGACTGCTGCACGACGGCAGTATCTACGGCATGCTGGTGGATCAGGCCAAAGTGATCAGCACCCCTGTGTTGCCCGGCGATGATTGTCTTTATGCCGCGCAGACAGATGAAAACTTCCGTTACTTCTTCCAGCACCAGATCGCCAACAAGATCAAGGCGGAAGATCCGGAGGCCCTGGCCGCCATTTCCATGCTGGTCGACGGTATTTAAACTTTCAGCTTCATGCGCCCGCCAGGAAAAACGGGCGCATCGCTACTGCTTGCGTATATAGAACAGGTAGATATCTTCCTGCTCCTGTGTTTGCAGCAGCTCATGCCCCAGAAAATGACAAAATTTGGGAATATCTCTCAGGGTTGAGGGATCGGTTGCCGCCACCTCTATCACTTCCCCCGCCTGCATTTCCCGCACCGCCTTGTGCAATAACATCACCGGCTCAGGACAGAGCAAACCCTTAGCATTCAAATATTTATCAATTGCGAAATTCATAGTCCCACATCATCTATAAACAATCAGGCACATAGCAATTCGCTTGCTAAACTTGGATAGAAATCAATAACAACCACACCCCACAAACACACTATCCATACCGGGGAACCCAGTTCGATGTCTCGGAAAACAGAACTTATGCCTTACCAACCACCGGATCTTTTTGCTCGTCATGCGCTGGAACTGACTTTTCGTCTGTTGCGCAACAATCGCCCTCAACTGGCTCAGGCACTGAAACAAACTCTGGATGAACTGCAGGAGCTTCCCTCGCAGCATCAGGGTTATGTCAGTGAGATGCATGCTAACACTGATGTGCTCAGTTTTCTGGGTGCATCCAACATTGTACAAATTGTGGCCGCATTAAACGAAATCGCGCGCGAAGCGCTGCGGAAAAAAAATCTTCCCGGTGAACATATGCGTCTGCTCAGCAGCCTCATCGAAGATTGGGCAGCTCTGGCCGAATGGATTCTCAACCATGTCACCCTTGATCATGTCGCCTCTCATTAAATTAAGTTGCTTTAATGCCAATTAGGATTAACCTTAGTTACAAGCCCTGAGCATTGTTCGGGCGATTCAGTTGTTACACGAGTCATTCTTTTATTCAGGTAAGATCATGATTTACGTGTTGCTGGAACGTTATATAGCCGAGGGCATGGAGTCTACCTATGACAGTGCCTCGCGTCGCGCACTCCACTCAGCCTACAAAGCCCAAGGATTTATCAACGGCGAAACACTGCGCGATCTGCAGCATCCCAATCGCCGTTATCTCCTGTCGAAGTGGCGCTCCGAGCACGACTGGAAACGCTGGCACCAGAGTGATGAACGGCAAACAGCCATGAATTACATCAATCCCACGCTGGTGGAGCCTGAAAAAGTGGTGATACTGGAACACTCCTTTCATCACTTCGTATGACGGCTTGATGCCCTCACCCGCAGATGGCCTGTCACTTCCTCGCGGTCGTGATATAGCTGCTTGAATTGCAGTTCAATATGGATACCCTGGGCTGCCAGTTCATCCGGCAGGCGCTGCTCGCACTTGCGCACTTCGATGTAACGCTGCTTCATCGGTAGTTTGAGATTGAACACTGCCTCGCGACACAATCCCTTGCCCACCCAGCGACTGATCATGGCCGCCACCCGCGCGGGCTTGTCAACTATGTCGCACACCAGCCAATCCACTGGCTTTTTGGGTTCATAAATAAAACCATCGGCGAGGGTATGCTGACCTGACCGCTGTCCATCAGAGCCTGATCCATGGAACCATTGTCTATCGCCTCGACAAACATACCTCGCTGCGCCAGCTGCCAGGTCCAGCCGCCGGGAGCTGCGCCCAGATCCACGGAGCGCATGCCGGGAGGCAGGCGCTGGTCCCATTCCTCTGCGGAAATAAAGTGATGCCAGGCCTCTTCCAGTTTGAGTGTTGCGCGACTGGGAGCCGAACGCGGCATGCGCAAACGCGGTATGCCCATGGGCCAGGCGGAGGCATTGCGTCTGGGGCTGACACCGATAAATGCGCGTGTACCGCTCAGAAATACCAGGTGCTACTGCCAATTACTGCCCGCTTGCAGAAGTTCCGCCCGCATGAGTGCCTTGCTGAAAGGTACGGCAAATTTTTTGCCCAGGGTTGAAAGTTCCTTGCCCTCATTGGTATCAGGTGTTTCCACCAACAGCTCAGCGGCCTGAGGCAAGGCACGCGCCGCCGCCAGCAGCGGTGTCAGCCGATCTTCGGGTGACAGATTCTCCAGAGGTGCAGCGCCGACAAACCACTGGCGAGTAAAAATCAGACAGCGAAAAGGCAGCTGCCTGATCAGACGCAGAGCCGCATCCGGCTCATGAGTGATAAACACCACATAGGCACTATTATCCGTGGTTTTGCTGTAGCCATAACAGCCCTGTTCATTGGCCAGATCGTTGATTTCCGCCGCACATTCTTTTTCGAAGCCGGGACGACAATGGAGGAAAAGATGATTCACCGGAAGTTACTCGAAGGAAGATTGTTGGGACTGGCGCAGTGCCAGCTCTTCTCGCGTCAGGATAGACACGCTTTCAGACAAGGGATCGAAGACAATAACCACCTGACCCCGCTCCAGCTGACGCCGCACCTGCTCCACCTTGGTGGCCAGAGACACTTCGTACAAACCATAGTCTGTACCCTCGCGGGTCACGAAGTCCTCAATAAGACCTTCGAGAGCTTCGGGAGATAAATCCTGATGGGGAATAATCATGAATATCTGATCGCGCTTGTGAGTGAGACAACAGCGTTATACCCTAGCTGCAACACTTCAGAAAGATAAGGTTAAACACGTGAACAACTATCTGGTACTTACCGTCATCAGCGACGACAAACCCGGCGTTGTAGAACTTCTGGCTGGCACCATCAGCCAGCACAAGGGCAACTGGCTGGAGAGCCGCATGTCCCACCTGGCCGGCAAATTTGCCGGAATTCTGCAGGTGGCCGTTACTGCTGAACACCAGGCCGCGCTGATCAACGCACTGGAAGCCCTTGCCAGCAAAGGCCTGAAAGTGGTCGTTGAAACTGCCAAAGCCCCGGATAAACCCGCCTGTCGCAACTACCACTTCAGTGTGGTTGGCGCCGACCGACCGGGCATAGTCTATGAAATCGCCCAGGCCTTTGCGGGGCGCAATATTAACATGGATGAACTGGAAACCAGCTACTCCAGTATGCCCTGGTCGGGGGAGCCATTGTTCGAGGCCACAGGCCTGATCGAGGTGCCTGACGCTGTGGATATGGACTCCCTCTGGGAGCAGCTGGATGTGATTGCCGATGAACTGGCGGTGGATATTCGACTGGAAGAACCCAAGGCCGAAAACTGATCTGCAAGCTGGATTTGCCTGCTCCGGATACGAAAAATCCCGACAGATGCGCGACCTGTCGGGATTTTTGGTTATCAGTAATGCTTCAGATATGAATTCCCAGAATTTGCACCACACCAACCACAATCAGGTAAATCGCCACTACATAATTCAGCAACTTGGGCTGTAACAGAATCAGAATGCCCGCAATGATTGACAGTATGGGTACCAGATCAAGCTGTATTGTCATGATTATCTCCTTATACCGGGGGTTGGAATCCCGAGTGTGCGCTACTGGAAGATGTCTTGCAACCGCCAGAGCATTTTTGGCTGTGCAGCCAACTTACCCTTGATCGAATTTTTCCAGCTCGATATTGATGGCGTTGGTGGAGATATGCACCTCGTAAAATGAATAAAGCAGGGAAATCACCAGCAGAATCAAACTCACTGCAAACAGCCCCTGCCCCACCAGCAACCACTGCAACAAAAGCGCAAACATGGACAGGGTGCAAAACACAAACGACAAAACACCAAATGCCTGCATGGCGCGAATAATCGACAAACGCTTGCGCAAATTGAGAATCTGTCGCCGCACTATGGCTTTTGTCTGAGCGCCATCGGTATTGCTGAGTTGGCGAATCACATTGGTCAAGACTACAAAGCGATTGGTGTAGGCCAGCAACAGCAGTGAGATAGCGGGAAACAAGAGACTCGGGGTGGTAATGGTCATGTCCATTATCAATTCTCCAAAACTTCACGCCAATAAATAATGCGATCGTGACCGCGGTATTGGCCAAAACCTATATTGGCCGCGGGCAGTTCACTGTCGTTATTGTGATTGCCATCCTGATTCCAATCAAAGCGCAGCCAGGGTGTGGATGTCAGATCCACTTTGACCTGAAAACTGCCCGCACCCGGACTGGGTGCAGTGAAAAAATGTCCTGCATTGCCGTTGGAAAAAACAACATCTGTTGGCTGCAGATTGGCATAGTTCCCCTGGGTGGCGCCAGCGCCAAGCGGCACTGTACGATTTGCATCCACAGAAATGGGGCCAGTTGGTACATAGCTGATTGCAGAACGGGGAATCGCTGTACAGCTGTCGCTTGCTGATACCAGCCAAGCACCATTGGACCAGTATTCAGTGGCAAAATTGACCGGCAGACTGACGGTTTCCGGACCAAAGGCATCGTCGAGACGCAGACGACCAAAACGCAACACCCGCGCTGTTCCCAGACTCGTTGCGGAGCAGGCATTGCCCATACAGGCACCTGTGGTGGAAGGATTCATGTTTTTTCCTGAGAGCTGACGATTATCAGCGTCGCCCTGCAGGTTGATCCCGAATTGCAGATTATTCATGGGACCATCCGGCTGGGTGCTGACAGCACGATTGAACACAGCCAGATCTGTGTTCATTTCCAACACGCCTTCTGACCAATCGATATCCTGCAATTGCAGTCGAGATCCAAGATCGACGCCGCTATCCGTATCTTCCGCTGAATAAACCGGCACCGCGCGATTGGCATAAGGCGGCTGATAATTTGCCGTGACATTAGCCTGCAGATTGCGCGCTTCAATGCGGTAACTAACATCGAAAGGCTGTCCCATGTAGCTGAAGCCGGAACAGGCATCAGTTATCTGCGCCGAGGTCAGAACAAACTCTTCCGGATAAAAACGCCCTATGGTACTACTCGGTGTTAATGCTGCCAGATCACCAGCGCCCAGATAATCGTTGCCCGCGAGGCGCGGCACAAGTCTGATACTGCCCACCTCGCTCCAGCGAATTGCCGTGTTCGTCAGAGTTCCCGCCTGAGCGGCAAGCACAAAAGGTCCATCCTGCGCCACTTCGCCACCAAAGCCTCCAGCGGGATACACCAGAGAGTCCAGATCAACCCTGATACCCGTAGCCTGGCTCATCGCTTCGCGACCAAAGTTCGGCGCGACCTGCTGATTGGCATTGCGTGCCTGGATTTCCACACCAAAGGCTTCACCCGCTGCCTTGAACCCTGTTCCGCCACTGGTAGTGCCGGGATTGCCCGCCACCTGGGTCACCACAAGAGAGTGCGGCTTCACCACAAAATCATTGCTGCTGCCTGAAAGAGTGAAGGCCGGTTCCGGCGGAGACGCGGGAATAGGCAAGCGCGCATGCAAACGCAACTGCCCCACATCCGAATAGTCGATGGGCATGGCTGCTGTGCCCGTGTTATCAAACAAAAGGGACACATTGCTGAACGCCAGAGCGGCATTGTTGTTATTGGCCTGTACCTGCATTGATGCAGCATTGAATACTTGTCCGTCGATACAAGTGGCCGGGTTGAGACACTCAAAAGCAAGCTGCACATTGCGCTGTCCCGTGACCCGCGCTTCACAGGCGCCGGTGGAGGAGTTGCTTCTCACCGCACGCAATCTCACGCTGCTGTCAGTCACACCGGCGACCTGATGAGGAATACTGGCAACATTGGGTGCATCGGCAGTGACAAAAGCCAGACCTGCCGAATTGAAAGTGGTTATGCAACTGTTGCTGACACTGCAATTGTTCCCCTGACAGCAGCGGCGAGGATTGATACCTGGTATCTCTTCACTAATCAGACTGACCGTCACTGGCGTGGCATTGGTTACTGCAGCATGAGTCAATGTGGTGGTGGCAATTCCCGCGCTGTTGAAACTTACCTGTGTACTGGCAAGACTGCCAGCGGAAGTTGATAGACTGGCGGACGTACCTGCCACACCTGCAAAACTGTTGGTGCAAGGTGATGAGTTGTCTGCACAGGCTGTAATAGTGACCGGTGTAGCCATACAACCTATGCTGGCCTCAGGCACTTTCAATTCATAATACTGGGGTCCAATCACCGGACAACTGCGCACACGGGTGCGCAGACTTTCAATATAGGATTGACTCAGAACCCCCGAGTAGATTTCCGGTTCATCGATATTGCCGAGAAAGTGAAAGGCACTTTGTATTCCCTCCGCTGATGCCAGTGTTTCTCCCCCGACCGCCAGACTACCTGAACCATCCTGCCAGTTTCCGGAATAGGCCGAACTGGTACGCGCCAGCAGATTTCCCGACTGGTTGTAGACATAAAGCGTAATGACACGCGCACTGGTATCAACAGTCGCCGCAATAAAATACCAGGTGTTATTGGTAATCACCGGGTTGGTATCCAGACAAAAACTGCCGCAGTTGGGATTGCGTCCCTGCCCACTGACGCTGCCGGAATTCTGAATATTGCGATTGAAGAAGCGCAATCTGGGTTCGCCTGTACCCGCCGCCAGACTCAGCCCCCAACCATTTTGTCCATCATCCCTTACCAGTATTCGCTGATGCTGGGCACTGGCATTGGTGGAGCGAATCCAGCCGGTAAAGGAAAAATTGCTGGAAAGCGATGGAAAGCCTGTCAGTTCCACATAGGTAAAAGTACGTACAGGTGCAGTAACACTGTCAAACTGTCCGTAACCACAGGTGCTTTGATTGCCGCTGGTAAATGCAGGAGAAGTCTGCGCTGTTGTCGCCGTGGGAGTTGATCCCGCCGCTATGCGTGCGCGACCGTGATAGTTGTTGCCACTGCTGTCCGCCACCTCGTTGGGCGTACCATTCCAGAAAGCCTCATCCATCCGCCAGGAACCCAGCAGGGTTGGCGCGGCAGAGCAGGCATTGGCAGGAGTCGAATTGGGGATGCAGCTTCCAAAGACGGAACCGCCGTTGTTGACATTAATGGTGGACCAGGAAGGTGCTGTGAGAACACCATACACAGTGGAATTGTTGGTAACAGTAACCGGGCCACTGGTGGATGACACATTGATGGAAGAGCCTGAACTACCCAGTGTACTGCCGCCGGTAATAGTGACCGTACTGGCTCCGGAGATACTGCCACTGGTCATGGTGACCCCACTCAGCGTGATGGGATTATTCTGCGTCATCACAAAATTACCGGCGACAACACCGCCGGTAATACTCATACCTGATCGCGCCAGAGCGCCGTTCTGCAGATTGGTGCCATTGGTAGTAATAGTATTGTCGGTACTGGTGACCTGACCGCTTACACTACCACCAGTGAGAACTACGTGGCCTCCAGTGGTAATGGCGCCAGTAACATTGGTTGAGGTGAGATTAACCTGACTACTGGTTGCGTTGATATTTCCGTTGATAGTGGTATTACCCTGCGCGTCTATGGAGCCATAATTGGATCGCAGACTGACCGTGGCTGAAGCAGAGCCCAAGGTGTTGTTGTTCAAGCTGAAGCCGTTATCCGCCACTATCAGACTGCTGGCGTTGGCCACAATCACTGCACCACTGGGTAGAGTGACTCTGCCATTGCCTGTACAGGTGTAAGTGGTGCCCGACACGCTCCAGCTGGTATTACAGGGCGGATACTGGCCCGCTGACAAATTGTAAGTCTGCGCGTTAGCGCCTGCCGTCAACAGCAGCGCGGTAGAAAGTAAAAACCAGAAGCCGAGAATCTTCATAAGCCTTGCCATTTGAATATCAACAAGTCCGCGCATCAGTTTTGCCTGTTCATGTAAGCGCTTACGCGGATAGTGCGGTTGGCGGAAATCACACCGGCGCCGCAATTGCCAGTACTTTCAATTCTGTAAAAACTGGTGGCCTCTGAGGCACCACAGCTGTCGCAAAAGCAGCTCACACTGGCGCTGCACCCGCCAAGACCAGGTGTAGCATCAAAATCAATCGTCAAATTAACCAAACCACCACAATTGGCATTCACTGTGTCTATGTTGTTGCCCGCCCCCCAGAACAACTGATGCATCCCTGCCTGGGCACCCGACTCGGCAGCGTAAAACGCCTGCACGCTCACCAGTTCCTGAGCGCTGGACATATGGGTCTGCACACCCATGCGCGAAATGGCCAGCGCCAGAAAGCCCAGTACTATGACAATAAACAGCGCCAGGGGAATCAGAAAACCCTGCTGACGACGGGAAACAGTTTGATAGTCAGGGCACATTGCGAATCATCACCTGTTGATCAAAGCTCACAGCTTCACCACCGCTGACAAAACTCATCTCCATCAGCACCAGCGAATTGCGATTCTCACTACCCGGACTGAGTGTGAATGGCTGCACAGCACTCACCTGTTTGGCCAGCAGATCGTAGCTGCTCGCCAGATTGACGTTGGCATCAGCGATATTTTGATTGGCATAGAAACGCAACTCATCGGCCACCACACAGAACGCCTGGGGATTATCCAACAGATAAAAACGCCGGTTGATGGAGTTGCGCGCCCACTGTTTGGCACCACCCAACGTCAGGCTGCTACCACTGCGTCCGGCAAGAGGCGCAAGAGAAGCAGGCCCTGCACCATAAATTTCAGCCGACGACATGGCGCCGATACTCACCCAGCTGGCGTTGCCGAATTCGACCTGATGACTCAACACATTGATATTGGCCGAAGCCGCCGCGCCATTGGCCATATCCGGCACCGGACTGGCGTAGATACCGCCTCCCGCAATAGGCATAAAACGCACGCAACTGCCACCATTGGTAATTTGCACACTATAGGGCAAGGCACCGCGCAACTGACGACTCATGCGTTCAAGTGCTGCACGCCCGCTGTTCACCAACAGGGCTCGGGTACGGGTTGATTCATAAATCTGTGTTGAAGAAACCACAAATTGCGCACCCATGACCGCGAGAATCGACAAGATCACCAGCACCACAATCAATTCGATCAGGGTAAAACCGCGATGGCCGGTACAACTTTTTTGCAAAACCGAGGCGCGCATCAGAAATTGTACCTGTAGGCAGACAGTGCCAGCGACTGTCCATCGGGGGCGGTTACAGTCACCACAATTAACTTGCGATGACCTTCAGTGGTCACTGTCACTTCGCGCAGATAATTCGGATAGGGAAAATCCGTCGCCCCATGATAATCGCTGTCATTATTCAGGCGGCTCGGATTGCTGCCACCACTGCAGGGATCGCATGGCGGCCCACCGCCTGTGGGGGTTGATTCATCGTACTTGAGTGCGATCACCTCATCCAAACGGGACTGGGCGGCTTCCAGCAATCGCAAACGCACTATAGGGTCAACATTGGAAGAAGCCGACTGGGAATAGACTGACAGGAGGGCACCCAGCGCTATGCTGACCACCACAATAAACACAATCATTTCCAACAGGCTGACACCCAACTGGGAAAAACGGCGGTGACTAGTGCGCATAGCCGCTGTTCTCCACGGTGACACTGGCGGATACACCCGCGCTGTTGGTCAGTTGAATACTGGCGCCTGTGGTTCGCCCCAGGCGGTCATAAAAAAACTGGTTGCTGCTCAGGCTGACACCTGTCAGTTCCAGCGGATAGCCCGGCAGGGAAACGCCAGCTTCGGTCACGTTTATTTGATTGCCCTGGGTAACCAGTCGAATATCCGTGCCCCGCGCCATGGCGGTCTGCTGCGCCAAAAACAAAGCCGCGACAAGACTGTCGCGGCCCGCTTGAACATTTGCACTGGATGCACCACCAACACGGGACATAAGCGCGACCGAAAGAATGCCGACAAGAAGGATGACGGCAATCAGTTCAATCAGCGTAAAACCTCGATGTTGATGGTACATGGTCAAACATGGTTATCAGGGAGCACCGATACCCTGGAAGGACGCGGTTTTGCCTGATGCAGTCTGAGTCACTGTGCAAGTAGCTGTAGCACCCAGAGTGGCCAGTGCAGCACTGCCTACTGTGTAACCCGCAGGAAGACCGCCAACCAGAATGTTGCCTACATCGCTACAGTTGGTGATGGCAACGGGTTCCTGGCCTGCCGACAGAGTAATACCCGCGTTTTCGGCAACTGCGGCAGCATAGTTCAAAGACATGGCACTTGCCATCTGACCGGCAATACCATCAACGGCTGCCTGTTCAGCTGCATCAGACAAATCCACAAAGCGCGGCAGAGCTGTCGCCGCCAGAATGCCCAGGATCACAATTACTGCAATCAGTTCAATCAAGGTAAAACCGGATTGTTGTTTCATATTCAAGCTCCGAACTGGATTAGACAAACAAGTTAGTGACATATTTTTACTGGCGACACTCAAGGCGCTTCGCGCAGCACCAAAACCATCCTTGCCTGGCTTTGAGCCCTTAAAGGCCGACACCAGAAATTTGACACACAGCTGAATCCAATATAGTTGAAATCAAGACTTGTGCCAGTTTTACAACACAAAAAACTAGGGCTCCAGGGAGCCGTCGTTTTCGGGTAAATCCAACTTCAACTGACCGGATCTGGTCGCATAGTCGAAAGCGTAAATCTCGCGCTCTCCGATCAGCATCTGATAACGACATACTTCGCCAAATCTCAGGCCGGCTTGATAGCGAACCGAATCTGTTTTCCGGCTTTCCGTTGTGCCCGTATCCAGGCCCAAAATCGGCGGATTCTGCAGAAGTTTCTGCCACAAAAACGCACAATCCTCCACCTTGAGCGGCGCAGACAAGGGCTGACTGCCTCTGGGCCAACCACTGCTATTGATATAGAGAGGCTCGCCATCAATTTCAACCCAATCGCGGCCAGGGGCTTCCCTGCGACTGATTAGCCAGCGCACCTGCACATTGGCCGCACCTGCAACAAAATTGTTGGCCAGCAACTCAAATCCCAGGCGCTGGGTTTCCCGCCCTAAAAACAGATAGCGATCCACCGCCACCAGCACAATCACTCCTATCACTACTGCCGCCAGCAGATATTCAAAGCGTTTTGACAGACGCAAGCTGGACTTCATGGCAGGTTACTTCTGAATCGCATACATATCCCACATGGGCAGGAAAATACCCAGAGCGAGAATGGTGACAAAAGCAGCCATGATCACAATCATGATAGGTTCAATGCGATCGCTGATCTGTTTTACATCGTACTCCACTTCGCGCTCGTAAAATTCGGCCACTTCGGTGAGCAGCGTATCCACCTGACCGCTCTCCTCGCCCACGGAAATCATCTGCAACACCAGCGGTGTAAACATGCCGCTGGTAGCGTGCGTCTGATAAAGACCTTCACCCCGTTCAATGCCTGAGCGAATTGCGCGAATCTTGTCCGCCAGATAGGCGTTGTCGATGGCGCGTGCACAGAGCTCAAGCGCATTGGAAATAGGCAGACCTGCGGCAAACATCAGGCTGAAAGCCCGCGCGTAACGAGCCATGGAGGCGCGTTCGATAATGTCGCCCACCACAGGCAAGCGCAGCTTCTTGCGGCCCCATACCCGACTGCCTGCCTCGGATTGAATGTAGTTGTAGAACCCCAGAAAAAGCAGCGTTACCACACCCAGCAAATAGGGCCAGAAGGCCACAAAAAAATCCGAAGTGCCTATCAGGATACGCGTGGGCAGTGGCAACTCAGCACCAAATTTTTGAAACATGCCGGCAAAGGCGGGAATCACCTTGAGATTGATCACCAGCAGAGCCACTGCCAGTGCGATAAGTACAAAGCTGGGATAACGCAGCGCACTCTTGATACTTTTGATGGTGGCCAGATCCCGCTCCATGTAATCCACCAGCTGACGAAACACCAGATCCAGCCGGCCCGAGTTTTCACCCACACCGATCATGCTGACAAACAGATGATTGAAAATTTTGGGGTGAGCGCGCATGGCGGCGGACAACTCCACACCCTTCTCCAATCGCTCGACTATATCGTTCAGCGCTCGCTGAAAAACCGGATGGCGCAATGAAGCCGAAATACCGCGAATGCCCTTGATCAAGGGCACACCCGCCTTGGTGACCGTGTACATCTGGCGACAGAACATGATCAGCACGACCGTCTCAACCCTCCCGCCGCTGCGCAACTCTGCCCAACGGTCGCTCCAACTCTGCTCAACCGTCAGCTCTTCCAGATTGAGCGGCGTCAGGCCGCGATCCAGCAGCTGAGTGGCAGCGGCTTCGCGACTGGCAGCCTCAACCTGTCCGGTTATCGGACGGCCTTCAGCATTGCGACTGCGATGAACAAAAAGTGTCATAAATCTGATGCACTCGTTCAGAGATTGTGGGTGGATTGCATTTCGTCGTCTATCTGGGCAGTGATACTCATCACTTCACTCAGGGTTGTCAGCCCCTGCTCCGCATATCCCAGTGCCACTTTCGCCAGAGGCACGAAATTGGGATAGTCGTTAGCAGCGCGGGCAAAGGCATTGATATCGTTTGCACGCAGGGCTTCGGCCATGGGTGCATTGAGTTCAAGCATTTCAAATACACCGATACGACCGCGATAGCCGGTATTGTGGCAGTGAGGGCAGCCTGCACCCTGCTTGAACGTCACCGAACTGAAATCCCGCCCTTTGGCAAGGGTAGCGAGCAACTGCATCTCGTTGGCATCCGGCTGATGCTCGTGCGAGCAACTGCTGCAGATTTTGCGCACCAGTCGCTGTGCCACTATGGCCTTGAGCGCGGTGGCCACCAAATAACCGTCCACACCTATATCAATCAGACGCAACGCCGAAGTGATGGCGTCATTGGTGTGCAAAGTAGATAACACCAGGTGACCGGTCATGGAGGCGCGCAGGGCTATCTCGGCAGATTCGGCATCGCGAATCTCACCCACCAGCAAAATATCCGGGTCCTGCCGCAGGGTAGCGCGCAGCACACTCGCAAAGGTCAGGCCGATTTTCTCGTGAAGCTGTACCTGGTTGATGCGCGGCAAGCGGTATTCCACCGGATCTTCCACGGTGATGATTTTTTTCTCCGGACTGTTGAGCTCCGAAAGGGCGCCGTAGAGGGTGGTGGATTTACCTGAACCCGTTGGACCGGTCACCAGCACCAATCCGTGAGGGCGGGTAATAACGCGGCGAAACCTGGCCATAAGATCCTGAGGCATGCCCACCTTGTCCAGCGTCAGCACACCTTCTGTGTGATCGAGCAAACGCATCACCACAGATTCACCAAACTGCACCGGCATGGTGGACATACGCACATCGATATTGTGGTGCTTCACGCGCAGATTGAAACGGCCATCCTGGGGCAGACGTTTTTCCGAAATATCCAGACCAGCCATAAGTTTCAAGCGCACCACCAGCGCCGAAGCGATGCGTTTTTCATTCATCACCTGCTCGATCAGCACACCGTCGATACGGTTGCGAATACGCAGCACTTTTTCATCCGGCTCAATGTGTATATCCGAGGCCTTGGCGGCTATGGCTTCTTCAAAAATCTTTTGCAGTAACTTGACTACCGGCGCATCGGAATCCGTGGCATCGGTGATAAAGTCCGCCAGGTCCAACGCCGATTCTTCGAGTTCTTCTTCCAGTTCTGTCGCCAGGCTGGCGATCTCGCTGGCGCGAGTGTAGGCGATATCGAGAATATCCAGCAGCTCGGATTCACGCACTACCGCCGGTTTGAGGGGCTTTTTGAGAATGCGCTGAAGCTCATCCAGACAAAAAATATCTGTGGGGTCAGCCATGCCCAGCAGAAGACCATCAGCATCTTCGCGCAATACGATTACGCGGTAACGGCGCGCTGCTGTTTCCGGCAGTGTCTGTACCAGCTCGCGATCAAAGCGAAACTGCTTGAGTTCCACGAATGGAATATTCAGTTGCGCCGACAACAGGTTGAGCAGTGAATTTTCTTCCACATAACCCAGTTCCACCAAAGTGGCGCCCAGTTTGCGTCCGGTGAAATTCTGTTCTTGCAAGGCGTGCTGCAGCTGCGCCTCGCTGATCATGCCTTTTTCTACCAGCAGGTCGCCGATGCGAATTCGTTTTACTGGTGCGGACATAGTTTGCTATCTCTTGAATTAACGTGAGAGCGCTTTAATGCGCGTCTCTATGTAATCAGTTACCGCCTTTTCCTGGGCGCCGCTGGCAAGACTGTTCTGGTAGGCTACCAATGCACTGCTGCCCTGCCCCAGCGCATCCAACCCCAGCGCCAGTCCCAGCCAATAGCCAGGCTTTTCGCCAAAACTGTCAAGCAGTCGTCTGTAGCTGGCCACCGCCTGATGGTAGTCGCCTGCTGTGTAATAAAGCTGCGCCAGCAGTGCGCGATAGGCTTCATCCTGCGCTGCTTCTGCCAGATGGGCTTCAAGCAAGCGACGCGCTTCTGCTTCCTGTCCGCTGGCCTGCAACCAGAGCGCGCGCAGGCGCGCATGTTCAACAACTGGCCAGTTGTTCGCCTCACTCAACAGCAGATCGGCCTTTGCCAGTTCGCCTGTTTCCAGATACATCTGGCAGAGCAGTCGCGCACTGACTTGCGCTGCCTCGGGATCCCGCCCGAGATAATCTTCCAGATAGGCAATGGCCGCTGATCTGTCCCCCTGTTGCAGCAATTCCCGCGCTGACTGCACCGCCTGCTGATCGCGCCACTCGGCACTGGGCAAAATAGCCACTGCAGACGAAGCGGGTTGTATCTGCATCTTCGGCTGCTGTGTTTTCACCTTTGCTCGATCAATTTCTTCCTGCAAATAGACCAAGTCTTCATCGGCAGGGGCCTGTTGCAGAGCGCGCGTCAACAGCGCTGCGGCCCGCGATTCATTTCCAGCAACAAGAGATTCGCGAATCAACTGACGGTAGCGAACCACAACCGCCAATTGACCAGCCAGTGCTCGCTCGTTGTCCGGCGCCAGTTGCAATGCCCGGGCAAAGTAGTACACAGCATTATCCTCTGCCGGTGACGAAAGCCTGTCGCGTGCCAGCGCCTTTTCGCCCAACTGCAACCACTGCTCCAGCAGCTTTTCCACTTCTGCTGCGGCCTGTTCATCAGCCTGACTTTTTTCAAGCATCTGCAATACAGGCGCATCAGCTTTTTCCGGCTCAAGCGGAAGTTCGTAGACTTCCACCGGTTGACTATTCTCATCGGCCTGAACAAGGCCCGGCTCAGTTATCTGTGCAGCCGAATCGCGGCTCGGCCAGAGATGCAACAGCAAAAAAGTCAGCACCAGTACCAGAGCAAAAACCGTCAGTGACAGACGCCAGGGAAATGGCTCATCGCGCACCAGGCTGGAATCCACCAGCAGCTCTGTCGAATCCTCCGGCAAGGGTCTGTCTTTCTGGCGCGCCGAGAGATCGCGCAACATGTCGTTGAGCAGACTCATTACCAACCACCCTGCCGCCAATAGCTGATCAAAAATGCCAGAGCTATGGCTGCCATCGCCGCCAGTAGCGGCCAGAGCCACATTTGCTGCCGCGCCAGCCAGCGGCCCCACCAGCGGCTCTCGCGCGTATCGGCGACAGCGCGGGCCATGTGCGCAAGCTCCACTCTGTCACTTGCCTGACCATAGGCAACCAGCAACGCCTTGTGCGCCAATACATTGATCAGGCGCGGCACGCCGCCAGAGGCGCGATACAAGAGTTTGAGCGCCGAACGCGAAAACAGCGGACTGCCTTTGTAACCAGCCACGCGCAAACGCGAATCCAGATAACCCGCCAACTGTTTGCGCCCAATGCCCTTGAGATATTCCGCAAACACAATGCGCTGCTTGAGTTGGCGCAGATCCGGTCTGTCCAGCAATTCGTCCAGTTCCGGCTGGCCTATCAACACCACCTGCAAGAGTTTGCTCTTTTCGGTTTCGAGATTGGTCAGCAGTCGCAGCGCCTCTATGGTTTCGCGCGGCATGGCCTGGGCCTCATCCACCACCAGCACCACCTGCTTGCGCGCTTGTGCCAGTTCAACCAGACGCTGATTGATTTCCCGCAACAGCTGATAGGAGGGGATTTCCGGTGAATAGGGAATACCAATCTCCTCCGCCAAAAACCATTTCAGTTCATCCGGCGTCAGATAAGGGTTGGGAATATAGGCAGTCAAAAAGCCCTCACCCAAACTGGCGAGCAACTTGCGGCACAAAAGCGTCTTGCCTGTACCCACCTCGCCCACAATTTTGATAAAACCTTCACTGTGTTTGAGCGCCAGTAGAAGTGTGCTCAATACCTCGCGGTGGCTCGGATTGTTAAAGAAAAACTGCGTGTCCGGTGTCAGCGAAAACGGATGTTCCTGCAAACCAAAATGCTGACGATACATGGCGTAGTCTCCAGGCTAGGCAGGATTAACGCTGACGATATTCATCACCCAGGCGCTGCATGTTCTGCTGTGTCTCGCGCAACTGCGCATCCCAGGTGCCCTCGTCCACCACCTGTGGGCGCAGCAAAATCACCAGTTCGGTTTTCACACGACTCTTGTTCTTGGTGCGGAAAAGCGCATTGACACCGGGAATGTCCCCCAGCAGCGGACGCTTGCCATCCTGGTTGCTGCTGCGCTCCTGCATCAGGCCACCGAGTACCACCACCTGACCGCTGGCAGCGCGCACAATGGAATCTGACTCGCGAATGCCGCGCAGTGCCAGCGGCAGTGAAAAATTCTCGTCGCCCACGGTAAATACCTTGAGCTGATCGCGCACTTCACTCACCACCGGATGAATGTGCAGAATCACTTCGCCGTTTTCTGAAATCTGCGGCGTCACATCCAGAGAAATACCGCTGAAAAACGGCGAGAGTTCAATGTTGGGAGTAGAGGTCACCGACGTAGCTACCGAAGTGGTGTTGTTGGAAATGCCGGTGACAAAGTATTCATCTGCGCCCACACGAATCACCGCCTTCTGATTGTTGACAGTGGAAACCCGCGGACTGGACAGCACCTGCACCTGTCCCTGGGTTTGCAGGAGCGACAACAGCTTGGTGACATCATTGACTCTCAGTAGTGAGGCGAAAGTGGTACCTGTTGCCTCTCTGCCGGGAATGGACAAATTCTGGATTACGCCATTTGCATCGGTATAAACAAAATTGCGGTTGATCTCACGGAAGCGATCAACAGCAGCACCACTACCTGGCGCTATATCAAAGCCATCTGCAAGGTTGTAGCCGTGCACCAGCTGGCCACTGATCTGCCCCCAGTTGATACCGGCTTCAAAACCTTCGTTAAGCTGTACCTCGATAATTTTTGCTTCGAGAATCACCTGACGCTTGACGCTCAGTTCAGATCTTTCGAGAAAATCGCGCACAGCGTTGAGTTCATGGGGCCGGGCCTTGACCACCACCATGCCCGCCTGTGGCGTCACCATCACCATGCGATCCTCAGTTTCGCCACCGATAATGGCGCTAATGCTGGTGTGCAATGAACTCCAGAAATCCGTGCGATTCAGCGTTTGCACGCGAGAGCCGGGTGTAAGCGCCGCACCGGATTTCTGTTTGTCGTTCGCACCTATTTCCAGCAGATTGGCGGTATCGCTCTGGTTTGAATTCGATTGATTGCCACCCCCACGGTTGTTGCTGCCGCTGGACTGAGCGCGCCCGATCATCACACTGGTATCGGAAACACCCACGCGCTGCACATCCAGATAATTCACATGAAACACCTGGGTGCGCACTTCATTGGCGTAGACGGTGTAAATACCGCGCTCATATTTGAAATCGTAACCGTAGATATCACGCATGATGCGCAACACATCATCCACAGTAACCTGACGCAGATTCAGGGACACACGGCCTTTGACATCCGGGTGTACAACGATATTGGTCTGTGTGCCCTTCACCAGACCGAGAAAGAAATCCCGCGCATCCACGTCCTGCACACTCACATCAAAACGCTCACGCCCGGCGGGTGTGGCGGCAGGGGCGGAACTGGTTTCGGTCAGCGCTTGGGTAACTTCCGGTGGCACCGCCGGCCGTTCGCTCTGCTGGGCCACCAGATCATCAAGCATTTTTTCCGCTTCCAGCTGTTTTTTCGGACCGGCGCAGGCTGCCAGCAGGGAGAGCAGCAAAAGTCCGCCCAGTTGCAGGCGACGAGTAGATCTTCCGGGAGTGAAAAGCTCGATCATGGCTGTGTGTTCCGTGATGACTGTCTTACGTCGAGAGTAGAGAGCGTCAAGCGCCAGGTTTTTGTTCCCTGTTGCACACTGACGGCGTCGGGATAGATGCGTATTACCTTGATATCGGTACCCGGCAGAGTTTCCTGTTCCATGACGGCCTGACCATTGATGTAGGCAAGCTTGCGTGCGTCGCTGTAGAGAATGCTCTGCAGACGCAAGGCAGCTTCACCCTTGGCTTCATGGGCTACAAGGTTCAAGGGGCGTGTGGGATCGCGCAGGCTTTCCTGCGCTGACACCAGGCTCGCCAGCGAACACAGCAACAGGGAAACAATTATTGATTTAACCACCTAATGGCCCTCGGTCAGTACTCAAGGTATAAACGCGAAGTTCAATATCGGCATGGGGATAGTTTTTTACTTGATAATCCAGCCGATCCCAGAAAAAACGCACTCCGGTGGATTCCAGTGCTTTGGCGAAATCCAGCACCTGAAAATAATTGCCTGACAGGCGCAGCACCACTGTGTGCTGATAAACACCCACACCCTGCCCTTCCTGGGTAGCTGCGCGCAGCGCCAACTCCCGCGTTGGCAGAGTTTCCAGACTGATCAGTTTGAGCTTGGTGGTTTGCGCCAGAGTTTGACGCAGCAATTGTGGCAATTCATTGGCCAGCACCAGCCCCTGCGACAGATTGACCAGACTCTGATCCGCCTGCTGTACCTGCTTTTCAAGCTGGGCAATGCGATTTTTTTGTTCGAGATTGGGATCTGTAGCCAGCTGGCGCGTTGCCTGTACCATTTCGGCGGTGAGGCTCTCACTTCTGCTATTTATCTCCGTCAGCTCGCTCTGCAATTGCCGCTGACGTTTGTCCAGATGACTTTGGATCAGCAGACTCCAGCAGAAAAACACCACAGCCAGCAGGCAGATAAAAATCAGAACCCGTTCGCGCAAATTGCGGCCGTCGATGATGTCACGCAGAGGAAGATAGTATTTTTCAAACACGATCAGCGCCCTCCCCTGGTTTGCGAGGGTTCGATACTGGCCTTGCGAATATCAAATTTCACCAGCTGCCCATTGTCGGAAGTGTCCAGCCTGATAACGCCGAAGCGGGTATTGGCAAAACTGTCTTCACCGAGCAGGCGCTGCAAATAGGCGGGTACTTCCTCGGCGCTGCGCGCAACACCGCTCAGTTCCACAAAGCGGCCGCCGCTCTGCAAAGAAAATTGCGCAAGCGATAACTGCTCGCTGGAAGCTCGCGCCAGACTGGTCAACTGGCCGGAGAAACCATTCTGCTGACCTGGCGCCTCAGTATTGATCGCCTGGGCGATATCGTTGCGACGCTGCAACTCGTCTTCCAATTCCTGGATGCGCAGATGCAGCTGCTCGCTTCTGTCCGGCGGCACCTGCATGCGCAAATGTGTCAATTGCTGCTCCAATTGCTGTGTCTGGGCGCGCTTGGCTTGAATTTCGTTCGCCAACTTGTCTGTACGCAAATTTCCCAACACGGAAGCCAGACACAGGAGCACAAAAAAAGCGAGAGCACCCCAGAGCATGTGATGGGTGCGCAGCGGCTCACGATTGGGACGAAATTCCGGCAAATAAAGATTAATCTGCTGCATTTCAGCCTCCCGCCTTGCCGCTATCGGCGGATTGTTCCTGACGCAGGGCAGCGCCCAGTGCGCTCAGACACAGAGGAAGAATATGCGCCTGCACCGAATCGGCGATTTGCAGCCCCTGTTCGAGGGAGAGCAGATCCAGTCCAACGGCGAGGCTGCTGCGAATCTCCGGCGTCAACTTGTCCTGACTCAGATTTTCACCGCACAGATAAATATGACTGGGTGGCGGCTGGCGCAGTTGTCGCTCGAAGTAATCCAGTGAGCGCTGCAACTCCAGCACCAGCGCATCGCCCGGCAGATCGTCGAGCAGGCCAGCGTTATAGGACAGGGAAAACTGCCGCGCCAGATAGAGGTTGCCGCCGCGCACTATCTGCAAACAGCCACCACCCTGTTCAAGGCGCACCAGCGCCACACCCCGGCGGGTATCGCAACAGGTTTCCGCCAGATTGCGCAGCGCCAGTTCGGGAATATCAATGGCCGACAGATTGATCTGCAGTTTGTGCAGGGCAGCCACCTGATCGACGATCAGCGAACGGGGGCTGACAACGGCATAGGCCATGGGATTGCCGCCTCTGGCCGAATCCTCGGGCAGAAAAAAAGCATCCAGCACAGCTTCGGCAATGGGTAGACTGACCAGATCCTTGATGCGCCAGCGCAGCGCCTCCACCAGTTCCTCCGCCGGAACCTTGGGCGCCTCCACCAGCAGCAGCTGGTACTGGCCGGTTTTCAGCACCAGATTGACAGGCAGCTTCTGCAGGCCCAGTTTGGCAATGCGCTGGTGGAAGACCACCAAGCCGTCTTCCCCGGCTTCAAGCGGAAGATATTCGCAGTGCGCCACTAGAGGCTGCTGGTTGGCGGGTCGCTGGATATGGGCAAATGCCAGGCCTTCCGGTCCCAGTTCGAGACCAATGGCGGCGTTTTGACGGGATCTGGCTCTAAAGAGGCTCAACAAGTTGCTGCTCCAGCCGGGTTTTCCATGAGTCTAGCTTAAATTGTTGTTTTATGCGCCAAGTACAATGTCAGAGAACAAAATATTTTTCCTGGCGAAATCCCCGGAATCCGAGAAGCGGCTTTTAGCCTCTCGCCCGAGAATCAAGCGTTGGGTCTCGGGTATTACTTATAATCAAATTTTAAAAATTCAGGGATTTGTACTGACAATAGACCATAAAGAGAAAAACGCCAGATGCTCCATATTGTTTTATTTGAACCGGAAATCCCGCCCAACACCGGCAATATCATCCGCCTGGCCGCCAATACCGGCTGCCAGCTGCATCTGGTAGAGCCGCTGGGCTTTGAACTGGATGATAAACGGCTCGCCCGGGCGGGTCTGGACTACCGCGAATGGCAGAGTCTGGAACGCTACACCCACTGGGATGACTTTCTGGCCCGCGCCAAACCCGGACGGATCTTCGCCCTGTCTACCAAGGGGCAGAGGCACCACAGTCAGGCCAGATTTGCATCGGGCGACTATCTGGTTTTCGGCCCCGAATCCCGTGGCCTGCCTGCCTGGCTGAGGGAATCCCTGCCGCAGGAACAGGTACTGCGCATTCCCATGCAGGCGGAGAGCCGCAGCATGAACCTGTCCAACGCGGTGGCAGTAATGGTCTACGAGGCACTGCGCCAGCTGGATTATCCGGGGCTCAACTAGTCCCGGGCTTCGCCTTGAAGGGCCAAAACCACTATCATGCGCGGCGCATCCAACAGAGGTAATACCATGGCGAAAATTCACATACTGGTGGGCAGTGTTATGGGCACAGCCGAAGGCGTGGCCGCGGCCATGGACGCCGAGCTGCGCGCCCTGGGCCACAGCAGCCGTGTCAACTTCAGCCCCGAGGTCGCCGATCTGCTGGGGGACGCGGAAGAAATCCTGCTGGTCTGCACCTCCAACACCGGCAGCGGTGATCTGCCGGACAATATCCAGCCCCTCTATCTGGCGCTGACCCGGGACTATCCCGCCATCGCCGGGCGTCGCTACGGCATGGTGAATCTGGGGGACTCCAGCTACGTCAGTTTTAATGAAGGTGGCCGCGCCCTGGACGCTGCTTTTGAAGACCTTGGCGCCCGGCGCCTGGGCGAACCGCTGGTGCTGGATGCCAGCGAAGGCGAGGACCCCGAGGAGCTGGCCCGCACTTGGGTCAAATCCTGGGCCGAGGCCCATCTGGGGGCCGCATGAGCCGCGCGCCTATAGGCCTGTTTTACGGCAGCTCCCCCTGCTACCCCCAAAAGGCGGGGGGAAAAAACCCGGCGCCGGGGGGGGGGGGGGGGGGG
>Ga0182793_1000522_pt1 | contig 29307 bp, 31 predicted proteins | sample Passage237A_FD_130498 | JGI IMG/M metagenome (GOLD analysis project Ga0182793, IMG submission 130498) | Cellulose adapted compost microbial communities from Newby Island Compost Facility, Milpitas, CA, USA - Passage2 37A (version 2) (version 2) ... | reverse complement strand
GCCGAACCGGATGTGCCGCCGGCGATTTCACACCGCTATGACAGCGCACCCGCCGACGTCGCGCTGCTGCGTGCGGGGGCCGAACTGGCTCGTGAGCTCGCGGGCGATCATGCCAAGTCGCCGACCGCGTCCTGGTCGACGTCACAGCACCTGGCAGGCACCGCGCCGATGGGCCTCGACGGTCAGGACGGGGCCGTCGTCGATCCGCAGTGCCGGGTGCGCGGCGTCGAGGCGTTATCTGTGCTTGACGGCTCGGTGTTTCCCGCCCTTCCGACGCGGGGGCCGCACGCCACCATCGCCATGATCGGTCACCGCGCCGCCGAGTTCTTCGGCTGAGCCGTCGCTTCCGGTGAGCCGCCGCACAACCCGCAGCTGCCGCCCGTCGCGCCCGGGCGCCCACACGGCGACGAACGCCGCCGCGACGAGGGCCACAGCCGATAGCGCCACCACGGACAGGTCCATCGACTCCATGAACGCTTCCTGAGCGCGAACCGCCAGCTGCGCGCCGTGCGCGCCGGCGCGTTCGGCCACCTCCAACGCCTGCGCCAGGGAATCCAGCGCGGGGGCGCGCAGCTGCTCGGGGAAGTTCTCCAGCCTGGGTGCCAGCGCGTCGGAGTACTCGGCGGCCACCACGGAGCCGGCCACCGCGATCCCCAGCGCCGCGCCCACCTCGCGGGTGGTGTCGTTGACCGCGGACGCGACGCCGTGCTTCTCTTCCGGTACCGCGTTCATGATCGCCGAAGTCGTTGGCGCCACGCATAATCCGATGCCGGTGGCCACGATGAGAGTCGGCCAGGCGAAGTCGAAGTACGGCGACTCGACCGACAGGAACCGCAGTATGAACAGGCCGGCGCCGATGAAGAACAGGCCCGCGGCGACGGCAAAGCGCAGCCCCACCTTGGGCAGGTAGAGGTGAAGCGTCGCGCCGAGGATCATGATCGGCGCCGCGATCGGGGCCAACGCGAACGCGGTGCCCAACGGGCTGTAGCCACGCACCAGCTGCAGGTATTGCATGACGACGAAGAAGAATCCGAAGTTCGCGAAGAACAGCACGGTGATCCCGACCGCGCCGGTGGCGAAGTCCGGCCTGCCGAACAGCCGGACGTCGAGCAACGGATGGCGTCGTCGCAGCTCGACCACGGTGAACACCGCCGCCAACGCGACGCCGCCCGCCATGCAGCCCCAGACCAGCGGATGCGACCAGTCCCGCTGCGGCGCCTCCAGCAGTCCGAAGACGAACACCGCCACGGCCGCGCCGATCAGCACCGCGCCCACCCAGTCGATCGGAGTGCCGGTGTCGTCGCGTGACGTGCCGGTGGTGCAGGTCATGACGAACAGCACGACCGCGGCGGCGGTGAACCCGTAGAAGATCGACTCCCACGAGAAGTACCGCAGCAGCACGCCGGAGCAGAGGAAGCCGATGACCGCGCTCGAACTCGCGGCGCCGGCCCAGATGCCGACGGCCTTGTTGCGCTCGTCGGCCGGGAACGCGGCCGTCAGCAGCGACAGCGTGGCGGGCATGATCAGCGCCGCCCCGACACCCGCCATCCCGCGGGCGATGATGATCTGCACGGGCGAGTCGAAGAGCACCGGGGCCAGCGAGGCCGCCCCGAAGATCGCCAGGCCGACCAGCAGCGCCCCCCGCCTGCCGTACCGGTCGCCGAGCGCACCCGCGGGCAGCAGCAGGCACGCCAGCACCAGGGTGTACCCGTCGACGATCCACGTGAGCTGGCCCTGCGTGGCCCCGGTGGCCACCGCGATGTCGGGCAGCGCGGTGTTGAGCGCCACCATCGACGCGATCACGAGCACGACGTTGAACCCCGCGACGGCGAGCAGCCAGTACCGGGCGCGCGGGGACAGGTCGGCCACGTCGGCGCCGATATTCTGGTCAGACCGGACAAGGGTGTTGACCATGGATGTCGCTCTCTTTTCGGAAACTGATTTTTGAGACTAACAGTCTTGTAGCGAGACCAATAGTCTGAATTCCCAGCAGGGAGGTGTGCAGACGGTGGCGTCGAGTTCCGATCCGCGGCCGGCCCGGTCCCGGGCGCGGCTGCTGGAGGCGGCGGCGTCGCTGCTGCGCTCCGGCGGCCCGAACGCGGTCACCATCGACGCCGTCACCCGCACCGCCAACGTCGCGCGGGCCACGCTGTACCGCCACTTCTCCAGCGCCAACGACCTGATGGCCGCGGCGTTCACCAGCCTGCTGAGCCCGGCGCCGATGCCGCCCGCCGAGGGCAGCCTGCGCGACCGGTTGATCGCCGTGGTGGAGGGTTGGGCCACCTCCATCGCCGAGGTGCCCGCGATGCTGACCGCGATGACGTGGATGGCCTCGGGTCCCGACGTCGGCTCCGCCGACATGCGGCACGACTCAGACGCCGTCGGCACACTCCGGGCGAGAATCATTCAGCTATATTCGGCGCCGTTTCAAGCGATCTTCGACAGCCCGGAGGCGGCCGAACAGCTCGGGGACGTCGACGAGATCCAGGCGATCGCGCTGCTGATCGGCCCGCTGATCCTCGGCAAGCTGTCGACGGTCGCCGACTTCGACTACCGCGGCTGCGCGGAGGCCGCCGTCGACGGCTTCCTCGCCACCCACGCCAAGAAGAAGGGCGAAATCACTTCACCGAGTAGCGAATCGGCAGGTGCTTGAGCCCGCCGACGAACACCGTCGCGGCGAGTTCGGGCTTACCCGCCAGCTCGATGGATTCCAGCCGGGACAGCAGCTCGGTGAACAGGGCGGTCATTTCCATGCGGGCCAACGCGGCGCCCAGGCAGAAGTGCACGCCGTAGCCGAACGCCAGGTGCTTGTTCGGGTCGCGGCCGACATCGAAGCGAAACAATTCGTCGAAGACGTCCTCGTCGCGGTTGGCGGAAACGTATGACAGGTAGACCGATTCGCCCTTCTTGATGGGCACGCCGCGAACCTCGGTGTCCTCGGCGGCGGTGCGCATGAACTCCTTGACCGGCGTGGTCCAGCGGATCATCTCCTCGACCGCCGTCGGCATCAGGTCCATGTCCGCCTTGAGCCGGGCGAGTTGGTCCGGGTGCTCGATCAGCGCATGCAGCCCGCCGGAGATAGCGTCCTTGGTGGTGTCGTGTCCGGCGGTGGCGACGATGACGTAGTACGACAGGCAGTCGGTGTCCGAGAGCAGTTCACCATTGACCCGGCCGTTGGCGATCGCCGACGCGAGATCCTCGGTGGGATTGGCGCGGCGGGCGACGGTGAGTTCGTTGAAGTAGTTGAAGAAGTCCATCAGGACCTGCAACTGCTCTTCGGGGGTGGTGCCGCGCTTGTACTCCTCGTCGTCGCCGCCGAACAGCTCCTGGGTGAGCTTGAGCATGCGTCCGAAGTCCTCCTCGGGCAGGCCGAGCAGCGACAGGATCACGTACAGCGGATAGTGCTTGGCGATGTCCTCGACGAAGTCGCACTCCGGGCCCAGCTCGGCCATCCGGTCGACGTAGCGCTTGGCCAGCTCCTCGATGCGCACCTTCAGATCGCGCATCGCCTTGGGGCGGAACCAATCCGCGCCGATCTTGCGCACATCGCGGTGATGCGGGTCGTCCATGTGCACCAGCGTGCGCAGCCCCAACCCCGCCGCCAGTTGCTGCTTGGCCAGATCGTCGGCCTCGGCGGTGGCCAGCAGCGGACGCGGCTCCGACAGCCACAGGTCGTTGGCGCGCTCGATCTCCATCACGTCGGCGTGCTTGTGATCGCGTAGAACGGCCGGTACGGCGGGTGGTCGACGTAGGGCACCGGCTGATGGGCGCGCAGGTGAGCGAGCGCCTTGTGCAACCGCTCGTCGTCGGCGTAGGCCGTGGGATCGGCGAACACCCGGGCGGCTTCGGCGGATTCCCGGTCCATCATCGACGTGCTCATGGGCGCTCCTCAGGGCTGAACTTGACGGGTGTCAAGAACAGTCTATGTGACCGCCGCCACTACTAAGGGACGCGGGTGGGTCAGCGCACCGAGTAGCGAATCGGCAGGTGCTTGAGCCCGCCGACGAACGTCGTCGCCATGAACTCCGGCTTGCCGGTCAGCTCGATGGACTCCAGCCGCGGCACCAGCTCGGTGAAGAAGCTGTTGATCTCCATCCGGGCCAGCGCGGCGCCCAGACAGAAGTGCACGCCGTAGCCGAACGAGAGGTGCTTGTTCGGGTCGCGGCCGACGTCGAAGCGAAACGGCTCGTCGAAGACGTCCTCGTCGCGGTTGGCCGAGACGTAGGACAGCAGCACCGACTCGCCTTCCTTGATCGGCACACCGCGCACCTCGGTGTCGCGGGTGGCCGTGCGCATGAACTCCTTGACCGGGGTGGACCAACGGATGATCTCCTCGACCGCGGTCGGCATCAGGTTCATGTTCGCCTTGAGCCGGGCGAGCTCGTCCTGATTCTCGATCAGCGCCAGCAGGCCGCCGGAGATCGCCGCGCTGGTGGTGTCGTGGCCGGCGCTGGCGACGATCACGTAGTACGACAGGCAGTCCACGTCGTTGAGGTATTCGCCATCGATCTTGGCGTTGGCGATCGCCGATGCCAGGTCCTCGGTGGGATTGGCCCGACGGTCGGCGGTCAGCTTGGTGAAGTAGTTGAAGAAGTCCAGGATGACCGCGCTGAGCTCCTCGGCGCTCGTGCCGCGGCCCAGCTCGTCGTCGTCGTTGCCGAACATCTCCTGCGTCAGCTTGAGCATCCGGTCGAAGTCCGACTCCGGCAGGCCCAGCAGCGACAGGATCACGTACAGCGGGTAGTTGACCGCGACCTCCTGGACGAAGTCGCACTCCGGGCCCTTCTCGACCAGCTTGTCCACGTAGACCTTGGCCAGCTCGTCGACGCGCTCCTTGAGGGCGCGCATGGCCTTGGGGCGGAACCAGTCGGCGCCGACCTTGCGGACGTCGCGGTGTAGCGGGTCGTCCATGTGGATCAGGGTCCGGATGCCGCCGCCGGCCGCCAGGTTCGCCTTGGCGGTGTCGTCCTTCTCCTTGGTGATCAGCATCGGCCGCGGGGCGTTGATCCACAGCTCGTTGTCCCGCTCGATGTCCAGGATGTCGGCGTGCTTGGTGACGGCCCAGAATGGGTAGTAGCCGGGCACGTCGACGTAGCTGACCGGCGCGTTCTTGCGCAGGTGGGTCAGCGCGGCGTGCAGACTCTCCTCGTCGGTGTAGGCCTTCGGGGTGGCCAGCACCTTGGCGGCGTCATCGATGATCGGCGTGCTCATGGTTACCTCGCTCCGGGCCTTCTTGACGACTGTTTGACAGGTGTCAAGTTCTGCTTGACGCCATGGTAAGCGATCGCGGGTGCCGGCCCAAGGGCCGGGCGTGGTTAGGCTCGCGGCGTGCGCGGGATCGTCACTGTCATCCTGGTCGCCGCCCTGGTGGCCGGGTGCGGGCGCGGGCAGAGCGCCGCCAACCGCGAGGCGCTCGACCTGCCCGCTGATCCGGCCGTCGTGCACACCAGCTACGGCGCGCTGCGCGGCACGGTGGCCGACGATCATCGCTACTTCGCCGGAATCCCTTATGCCGCACCGCCGCTCGGCGAGGGGCGGTGGCGCTCGCCCGCGCCGCCGCCGCGGTGGTCGGGGATGCGCGACGCGACCCGGCCCGGGCCGCGGTGCGTACAGGACGTCAACCACGACGTCGATCGCCGCCCCACCAGCGAGGACTGCCTGACCCTCAACGTCTGGACCCCGCCGCCGTCGCAGCAGCCGCGCGCGGTGCTGGTCTGGTTCCACGGCGGCGGCTTCCTCAACGGCAGCAGCGACTTCTACAACGCGCGCCGGCTCGTCGGCCGCGGCGACATCCTCGTCGTGACGGTCAACTACCGGCTGAGCTCGCTGGGGTTCCTGGCCCACCCGGCATTCGGGCCGGACAGCGGCAACTACGGGCTGGCCGACCAGCAGGCGGCGCTGCGCTGGGTGCGCGACAACATCGCGGGCTTCGGCGGCGACCCGGACAGGGTCACCATCGCGGGCGAATCGGCGGGCGGCATGTCGGTGTGCGACCACCTCGTCGCGCCGGGGTCGGCGGGGTTGTTCGCCGGTGCGATCATCCAAAGTGCCCCGTGCACATCGCACTACGACCTGCCCGCCGCACAGCGGATCAGCGAGCGCTACGCCGCCGACGTCGGCTGCCCCGATCCGCAGCAGGCGCAGGCCTGCCTGCGCGCGCTGCCCGCTGAGAAGCTGGCCGCGCCGCTGGTCTACGACCACCTGGGCACCGAACCGTTGAGCGGCCCGGTGACCGGGACGCCGTCGCTGCCGAGTGACCCCGTCACTGCGATGGCTCAGGTGCGGGTTCCCGTCCTGATCGGCACGACCGGCGACGAGTTCAAGCTGTTCGCCGCCCTGCAGCTGATGAACGGAAAGCCGATCGACGCCGCGCGCTACCCGGCGCTGCTCGACGAGGCGTTCGGGCCGTCCGCACGCGCCGTGGCCGACCAGTACCGACCCGAGCAGTTCGGCGGCGACGTGGCGCTGACATACGCCGCGGCGATGACCGACGGCGACTTCGCCTGCGTGGCCGACGACATCGCCGACACGCTGACCTCGCCGGTGTACGCCTACGAGTTCAACGACCACCGCGCGCCCGCCCCCGAGATGTTCGACGACGCCCCGTTCCCGATCGGCGCCAGCCACTCGCTGGAGCTGCGCTATCTGTTCGACGTCGGCGGGGCGCCCCCGCTGAACCCGGCGCAGCTGCGGCTCTCGGAGCAGATGATCGACTATTGGAGCCAGTTCGTCCGGACCGGTTCGCCGAACGCGCCGGGCCTGCCGCTCTGGCCCGCGGTCGACGCCGTGGCGGCGGGCCCGCGGATGTCGTTGCAGCCCGGCGGCAGCCGCGTGATCACCGATTACGAGCAGAAACACCGGTGCGCGTTCTGGGCCGGCCTGAGAGGCTAGGGCCTCACGCCGAACCCCAGGGCGCTGGGCCACGGCACCAATCTGGACGAGGGCGTGCGCGCCGACCTGGCCGCCTGGTCGCGCAACGACGTCGACGAGGTGATGAGCCATTTCGCCGAGGACGCCACGTTCGACATCGGGCCGTCGCCTTCTTCGCCCGCGGCACCGGCGTTGACCTGGAGATTCGTTATCTCGAGGTGGACGGCGACGTGGTGCTCATAAAGCGCCGGGGGCCTACCAGGTGCGCGGTGGCAAGATCACCGCCTGGCCGGAGTACTTCTGTCCGCCCATATCCGCCCACCGCTCCTGCGTGACCAGGTCAGAGGGATTTGGAGCAGGCCGCACCTCTAGGGCATACTGTTCGGGTTGCCTTGAGCCAGGTTCGCGCCTGGCCGGGCCACGACTCCAAAACCTCGATCGCGACGGATTTCCGATGCGGGCGAGTATGCGCGAGGGCGACACACCCGAGCGCGGGGGTCGGTGAACCACAGACAGGAAAACAGCGGCGGTAATGGCTGCGCGACCGGGTTGGTCTCGGCGCGGGGCCACAACAGACCAGGTCCGGTAGGGGCCCGTAAGTAGTGAGGTAGGAGAAGCGTGGCGGGACAGAAGATCCGCATCAGGCTCAAGGCCTACGACCACGAGGCGATCGACGCCTCGGCGCGCAAGATCGTGGAGACGGTCACCCGTACGGGCGCCAGCGTGGTCGGCCCGGTGCCGCTGCCGACCGAGAAGAACGTGTACTGCGTCATCCGGTCCCCGCATAAGTACAAGGACTCGCGGGAGCACTTCGAGATGCGCACGCACAAGCGACTGATCGACATCCTCGACCCGACGCCGAAGACCGTTGACGCCCTGATGCGCATCGATCTGCCGGCCAGCGTCGACGTCAACATCCAGTAGGAGAGCTGCAGAACATGGCTAGGAAAGGCATTCTGGGCACCAAGCTGGGCATGACGCAGGTGTTCGACGAGAACAACCGGGTCGTTCCGGTGACCGTCGTCAAGGCCGGGCCCAACGTCGTGACGCGGATCCGCACTCCCGAGCGCGACGGCTACAGCGCGGTGCAATTGGCCTACGGCGAGATCAGCCCGCGCAAGGTGAAGAAGCCGGTGGCGGGTCAGTTCGCGGCCGCCGGGGTCAACCCGCGCAGGCACCTCGCGGAACTGCGTCTGGACGATCCGGAGGCCGCCGCCGAGTACGAGGTCGGTCAGGAGTTGACCGCCGACATCTTCACCGACGGCAGCTACGTCGATGTGACCGGCACCAGCAAGGGCAAGGGTTACGCCGGCACCATGAAGCGGCACGGGTTCCGCGGCCAGGGCGCCAGCCACGGCGCGCAGGCCGTGCACCGCCGTCCCGGTTCCATCGGCGGCTGCGCCACCCCGGGTCGCGTGTTCAAGGGCACCCGCATGTCGGGCCGGATGGGCAACGACCGGGTGACCACGCAGAACCTGTTGGTGCACAAGGTCGATGCCGAGAACGGCGTGCTGCTCATCAAGGGCGCCATTCCCGGCCGCAACGGCGGTCTGGTGATGGTGCGCAGCGCAATCAAGCGAGGCGAGAAGTAATGACGTTACAGATTGACGTTCACACCCCGGCGGGCAAGAAGAGCGGCACCGTCGAGCTGCCCGCCGAGTTGTTCGATGTCGAGCCGAACATCGCGCTGATGCACCAGGTGGTCGAGGCGCAGTTGGCGGCCAAGCGCCAGGGCACCCACTCGACCAAGACCCGCGGCGAGGTCCGCGGTGGCGGCAAGAAGCCGTACCGGCAGAAGGGCACCGGCCGGGCCCGCCAGGGGTCGACCCGCGCCCCGCAGTTCACCGGCGGCGGCACCGTGCACGGTCCGAAACCGCGCGACTACAGCGAGCGGACCCCGAAGAAGATGATCCGCGCCGCGCTGCGCGGGGCGCTGTCGGACCGGGCCCGCAACGGCCGGATCCACGCGGTCACCGAACTCGTGGAGGGTCAGACCCCGTCGACCAAGAGCGCCAAGGCGTTCCTGGCGACGCTGACCGACCGGCCCAAGGTGCTGGTGGTCATCGGCCGCACCGACGAGACCGGCGCCAAGAGCGTGCGGAACCTGCCCGGGGTGCACATCCTGGCCCCCGATCAGCTCAACACCTACGACGTGTTGAAGGCCGACGACGTGGTGTTCAGCGTGGAGGCCCTCAACAGCTACATCGAGGCCAACACCAAGGCCGCCGAGGAGGTAACGGCGTAGATGGCAACCGTGACTGACCCCCGCGACATCATCCTGTCGCCGGTGATCTCGGAGAAGTCCTACGGGCTCATCGAGGACAACGTGTACACGTTCATCGTGCACCCCGACTCGAACAAGACGCAGATCAAGATCGCGATCGAGAAGATCTTCGACGTCAAGGTCGCGTCGGTGAACACCGCCAACCGGCCGGGTAAGCGCAAGCGCACCCGTGCCGGTTACGGCAAGCGCAAGGACACCAAGCGCGCCATCGTGACGCTGGCCGCGGGCAGCAAGCCGATTGACCTGTTTGGAGCACCGGCCTGAGCCGGCGGGATAGCAGAGAGACCTAGACAGACATGGGAATTCGCAAGTACAAGCCGACGACCCCCGGTCGCCGCGGTGCCAGCGTCTCCGATTTCGCCGAGATCACTCGCGACCATCCGGAGAAGTCACTGGTTCGTCCGCTGCACGGTAAGGGCGGACGCAACGCGCACGGCCGTATCACCACCCGGCACAAGGGCGGTGGCCACAAGCGCGCGTATCGCGTCATCGACTTCCGGCGCCACGACAAGGACGGCATCAACGCCAAGGTCGCGCACATCGAGTACGACCCGAACCGCACCGCCAACATCGCGCTGCTGCACTACCTCGACGGCGAGAAGCGCTACATCATTGCGCCGCAGGGGCTCTCGCAGGGCGACATCGTGGAGTCCGGCGCCAACGCCGACATCAAGCCGGGCAACAACCTGCCGTTGCGCAACATCCCCGCGGGCACGCTGGTGCACGCCGTGGAGTTGCGGCCCGGCGGTGGGGCCAAGCTGGCCCGGTCGGCCGGCTCCAGCATCCAGTTGCTGGGCAAGGAGGGCAGCTACGCCTCGCTGCGCATGCCGTCCGGTGAGATCCGCCGCGTCGACGTGCGCTGCCGCGCCACCGTCGGCGAGGTGGGCAACGCCGAGCAGGCCAACATCAACTGGGGCAAGGCCGGCCGCATGCGGTGGAAGGGCAAGCGTCCCACCGTCCGCGGTGTCGTGATGAACCCGGTCGACCACCCGCACGGCGGCGGCGAGGGCAAGACCTCCGGCGGCCGTCACCCGGTCAGCCCGTGGGGTAAGCCCGAGGGCCGCACCCGCCGGGCCAACAAGCCCAGCGACAAACTCATCGTCCGACGCCGGCGCACCGGCAAGAAGCACCACCGGTAATAGAGAGCAGCCAGGGACTAAGAGATGCCACGCAGCCTTAAGAAGGGTCCGTTCGTCGACGACCATCTGCTCAAGAAGGTCGACGCGCAGAACGAGAAGAACACCAAGCAGGTCATCAAGACCTGGTCGCGTCGGTCGACCATCATTCCCGATTTCATCGGGCACACCTTCGCGGTGCATGACGGTCGCAAGCACGTTCCCGTGTTCGTCACCGAGGCGATGGTCGGGCACAAGCTCGGCGAATTCGCACCCACTCGCACGTTCAAGGGTCACATCAAGGATGACCGGAAAGCGAAACGGCGGTAATGACTACGACGACTGAGTACCCGTCCGCGACCGCGAAGGCGCGGTTCGTGCGCGTGTCGGCGACCAAGGCGCGCCGCGTCATCGACCTGGTGCGCGGTAAGTCGGTGTCCGACGCACTCGACATCCTGCGGTGGGCGCCGCAGGCCGCCAGCGAGCCGGTCGCCAAGGTGATCGCCAGCGCCGCGGCCAACGCCCAGAACAACAACGGCCTCGATCCGAGCACCCTGGTGGTCGCCACGATCCACGCTGACGAGGGCCCGACCGGCAAGCGCATCCGGCCGCGCGCGCAGGGTCGTGCGTTCCGGATCCGCCGGCGCACCAGCCACATCACCGTGGTGGTGGAGAGCCGGCCGACCCGCGAGCAGCGCGGTGGGCAGGCCTCGGCCGCCGCCGCACGGGCGCGTCGGGCGCAGGCCAGCAAGGCCGCGGCGGCGAAGAAGGCCCCGGCCACCAAGGCGGCGGCGGAGACGTCGGCGCCGGAGAAGGCCGCCAAGAAGGCCGCGCCGGAGAAGGCGGGCGCACAGAAGGCAGCCGCCAAGAAGGCGCCGGCCAAGAAGGCCGCCAAGAAGGCCGAAACGACTGAAAAAGCTTCTGCCGAAGCGAAGGAGGGCTCGGAGTAGTGGGCCAGAAAATCAATCCCCACGGCTTCCGGCTCGGGATCACCACCGACTGGAAGTCCCGGTGGTATGCCGACAAGCAGTACGCCGACTACGTCAAGGAGGACGTGGCGATCCGTCGGCTGCTGGCCACTGGTCTCGAGCGTGCGGGCATCGCCGATGTGGAGATCGAGCGCACGCGCGACCGGGTGCGCGTCGACATCCACACCGCGCGGCCGGGCATCGTGATCGGCCGCCGCGGCACCGAGGCGGACCGCATCCGCGCCGACCTGGAGAAGCTGACCGGCAAGCAGGTGCAGCTGAACATCCTCGAGGTGAAGAACCCCGAGTCACAGGCCCAGCTGGTGGCCCAGGGCGTCGCCGAGCAGCTGAGCAACCGCGTGGCGTTCCGCCGGGCGATGCGCAAGGCGATCCAGTCGGCCATGCGCCAGCCCAACGTCAAGGGCATCCGGGTGCAGTGCTCGGGTCGCCTGGGCGGCGCCGAGATGAGCCGTTCGGAGTTCTACCGCGAGGGTCGGGTGCCGCTGCACACGCTGCGCGCCGACATCGACTACGGCCTGTACGAGGCGAAGACCACCTTCGGGCGGATCGGCGTGAAGGTCTGGATCTACAAGGGCGACATCGTGGGCGGCAAGCGTGAGCTGGCCGCTGCGGTGCCTGCCGGTGCCGAGCGTCCGCGCCGCGAGCGTCCGTCGGGCAGCCGGCCGCGCCGCAGCGGTGCGTCGGGCACCACCGCCACGGGCACCGAGGCCGGCCGTGCCGCCAGCGGTGCCGAGGAAGCGCCGGCCGTCGCCGAGGCGACTGGGGGCACCGAGGCGGCCGCGGGCACTGCGGCCCCAGAAAGCACGGAGAGCTAAGACATGCTGATTCCCCGCAAGGTCAAGCACCGCAAGCAGCACCACCCCCGTCAGCGCGGCATCGCCAGCGGCGGCACGACGGTGAGCTTCGGTGACTACGGCATCCAGGCGCTCGAGCACGCCTACATCACCAACCGGCAGATCGAGTCCGCTCGTATCGCCATCAACCGGCACATCAAGCGTGGCGGCAAGGTGTGGATCAACATCTTCCCGGACCGTCCGCTGACCAAGAAGCCCGCCGAAACCCGCATGGGTTCGGGTAAGGGTTCGCCAGAATGGTGGGTGGCCAACGTGAAGCCGGGTCGGGTGCTGTTCGAGCTGAGTTACCCCGACGAGGGCATCGCGCGGGCGGCGCTGACGCGCGCTATCCACAAGCTTCCGATCAAGGCACGCATTGTTACCCGAGAGGAGCACTTCTGATGGCAGTGGGTGTGACGCCGGGCGAGCTTCGCGAGCTGACCGACGAAGAATTGAAGGAGAAACTGCGCGAGTCCAAGGAAGAGCTGTTCAATCTGCGCTTCCAGATGGCGACGGGGCAGTTGAGCAACAACCGCCGGCTGCGCACGGTCCGGCAGGAGATCGCGCGGGTGTACACCATCCTGCGCGAACGTGAACTGGGTCTGGCTTCCGGGCCGGTAGGTGAAGGATCGTAATGGCTGAAACGAAAGACAAGGCGAAGGCGAAGGGTCCGGCCCGCACGCCGCGCAAGGAGACCCCGCGCGGACGGCGCAAGACCGCCATCGGCTACGTGGTGTCGGACAAGATGGAGAAGACCATCGTCGTTGAGCTGGAGGACCGCAAGTCGCATCCGCTCTACGGCAAGATCATCCGCACCACCTCCAAGGTGAAGGCGCACGACGAGGAGGGCATCGCCGGCGTCGGCGACCGCGTTTCGCTGATGGAGACGCGTCCGCTGTCGGCCACCAAGAGGTGGCGGCTGGTTGAGATCCTCGAGAAAGCCAAGTAACTCAACGTCGAAAGAGGCTCCCGCGCCCGGTGGCGTCGGGGGCCTCTTCGCTTTGACCAGTCCGTTTGGATTATTCGCCGGGATGATTAACCTGGGAGCGGATGAGGGTGGGAATTCAGCGGATACTGGGTGCGGTCACCGTCGGCGTCGTGTGTGCGGTGGTCACAGCGGGACCGGTGTCGGCACAGTCCGGTGGCGCGGGCCAGCCGGCGGAGGCGCCGACGTTGAGCCTCAGCTCGCTCGGCGCGGACGGCGACATCGCCCTGTACGGGTTCTCCGGCTCGCACTCGATCACCGTGCCGGTGCCGAAGGGGCTGACCCCCGGCGCGTTGACCGCCGATCTCGAGCTACCGCCGTATGTCGGCGGCGGGACTTTGATTGTCACCCAAGAGGATCGGACGCTGTCGCGGGTGGAGTTGCTGGCCACCGACACGACGCCGATCACTATTCCGCTGACGGGTGCCAGGGTGGTCGACGACACGGTGTCGTTCACCGTGCGCAGCAGGCTGCTGCCCGAGGAGGGCGAGTGTCTGTTCAACCCGACCGTTCCGCTGAAACTCACCGACGCCGCGATCGCCTACACGGGTAGCGAAGAGGTGACCGACACGGTCGCCGACTTCCTGCCGCCGGTGCTGGCGCGCCTGACGATCTTCGTTCCGAAGACGCCGTCGACCGCCGAGTCGGACGCCGCGGTGAAGCTGACCACCGCCGTCGTCTCGCGATACGGCGACCAACACCCCGAGGTCCGCCTCGCCGCGTTACCCGGGAACGGGCAGCCGCCGCCGTCTGGGCCGTTGGAGCGCAACGTCGTCATCCGAGAGGGCGGCGATCCGGGCGTCGCGGTGCAGGGTGATCGTGCCGGGGTGCCCGCTCTGCTGATCACCGGTAGCGGCGCCGAACTCGACGACCAGGTGCAGCTGCTCGACAGTGAGCTGTCCAGATTGGCATTAGCGCGCAAGGCCGTTGCCGGGCCGACGAAGTCGTCGTCGGATCAGACCGCCAAGCAGGCCTCGCTCACCGATCTCGGCCAACCCACGCTCAGCGCCACCGCCTTCGAACCCCGGGTGGTGTTGCCCATCGACCAGACCCGGCTCGGCGGCCCGGTGCGCGATGTGCGTGTCGATCTGAAGGGTTCCTACACCCCGTTGCCGTCCACGGTGGGCGGTCAGATCGTGGTTTCGGTCGGCGATGTGACGCTCGACAGGTGGGCCGCGGAGTCCACTGGTACCATCGACCGCTCTGTCACGATCCCCAACTCCGAACTGGAGCGGGTGACCGACTTGTCGATAGCGCTGGAGATCGCGGGCAATACGGGGCAGTGCGGCGAATTCCAGCCGACCACGTTGCGTATCGATGGCTCGACGACGATCAACAGCGCACCTGATCCGGCCCAAAGCGTTGGCTTCCAATCGATTCCGCAGTCCCTGCTGCCGAAGACGCAGATAGGTCTCGAAGAGGGATCGCTGGAGGCGACGTCCGCCGCGGTAGCGATCGGCGCCGGCCTCCAGCGGCTGAGCGGCCCGCGAATCGACACCGAGGTGACGTCGCTGGACGATGCGATCGCGGGATCGCTGCCCGCCGTGTTGATCTCAACCGACTCCTGGGACAGCGAGAATGTGGTGCCGCCGGTGCGCAGCGACAGCGACGGGCAGCTCACCGTGTCACCGGTCGGCGGCAGCGGTGGCGCCAGCCTTGAGCTCGATCCCAGCCTGAAGTTCGCCTCGCTTCAGGTCGGCCGCAGCGGGAATCGCACCCTGCTGTTCGCGATCTCGGATACTGGACCGAAAGACCTTGTGGCACTGCTTGATTGGTTAGACTCCGAGCCAAGTCGGTGGGCCAATCTGACCGGCACCGCGCTGCTCGCGCGGCCCGGTGCCGAACCGGTGCATGTCGACACCGACGAGGTGCTCGCCGCGCCCACAGCTACCACCACCAGCCCACTGTGGTGGATCGCCATCGGTGCCGGCGTGATCGTGCTGGGCGGCATCGCTGTTCTGGTGGTGCGCCGCGTTGCTCACAAGTAGTAACCCCCGCTTGTGAGCTGAACCACCGTCTTCGGTTCATGAAGAGTCAAACACTTATCGCGCTCCTGTGCTGCGCATACCGTCGCTCCGGTCACATGCCGAGAATCAGATGCAGTAGGAGCGTTGATGGTCGCCGTCTCATTGCGGGACGTGAAGGTGGGCGCACAGGATGTGCACCGCTGGATTCAGGAGATGGGTTGGACCTCGGAGTCGATCCGGTCGAAGTACCCGACTAAATATCAGTTCGACGGCGGTACCCGCGAGCAGTTCAAGCTGATCGTCGGCGAGTACTGCCGGATGGAGAACGAAAAGGACGACCGGCAATACGGCTCGCTGGTGGACAGTTTGGCCCGGTTGCACGCCGGTGGCCGCATCGAGCCCCGCTGGGCGGAGATGATGAAGTTCGTCAGCTCGTTTCTCGAGTTGGGGGAGTACGCGTCGATCGGCGGTTCGGCGATGCTCTACGACGCGGTCGTGTCTCCGGAACAGCGCAACGGATACCTTGCGCAGGTCGAGGACGAGGTGCGCCACACGAACCAGCTTGGCTACCTGAAGAAGTACTTCGCCTCCCAGTACTACGACCCGGCCGGGTTCACCGGTCCGCGGCAGCACCGACACGGCAACCCGCTGTTCTGGAACAACCGCCAGCAGGCCTGCGAGACATTCGTCTCCGGCGACCCGGTGCTGATCTCGCTGAATCTGCAGATGGTCGCCGAAGCGTGCTTCACCAACCCGCTGGTGGTCGCGATGACCGAGTGGGCCGCCGCCAACGGCGACGAGGTCACCCCGACGGTGTTTCTGTCGATCCAGTCCGATGAGTTGCGCCACATGGCAAACGGCTATCAGACGATCGTGTCGGTCATCGAGAACGACCACAACATGCAGTACCTGCAGACCGATCTGGAGAACGCGTTCTGGATCCAGCACCGCGGATTCAGTTCGATGATCGGCCGCGCGTTCGAGTACGGCGCCGTCAACCGCGCCGAACCGTGGGCCGAGACCTGGAACAAGTGGGTCATCGAGGACTGGGGCGGCATCTGGATGGGGCGGTTCGCCCGGTTCGGACTGGAGTCGCCGCGCAACCTCGCTGACGCCCGGCGCGACGCGTACTGGGCACACCACGACGCGTTCGCGATCGCCTATGCGCTGTGGCCGTTCGTCGGATGCCGGCTGGAACTGCCGCGCGATACCGACAAGGAGTGGTTCGAACGGCATTACGCGGGCTGGCACTCGTCGCTGGGCTGGGCGTTCGACCACTGGCGCGACATCGGGGTCGAGGATCCCGCGAACCGGACCAGCCCGATTGAGCACCTCATCGAACTCGGCAAGGTGCTGCACTTCTGCCGGGTGTGCCAGTCGCCGCTGCTGCAGTTGCGCACCGAACCGCACGAGTCGAGCGCGAACGCCACGCCCGCCTCGGTGCAGACCCGCATCATCGAGTACGGCGGACGCAAGCACGCCTTCTGCTCGGACTGGTGCGAACGGCTGTACCTGCAGGAGCCCGAACGCTACACCGGGGAGAACTTCCTGGAGATCTTCGACGGCTGGGAGCTGTCCGAGATCGTGCGCGCCACCGGTGGCGTGCGCAGCGACGGGAAAACCCTGGTCGCCCAACCGCATCTGAACAGCGAGCGGCTGTGGACGCTCGATGATCTGGCCGCGCTCAACATCGTCGTGCGTGATCCTCACGTCGCCGGTGTCAGCTTCGAGAAGTTCTGACGGCAGAAGAGGCATTCGACGTGAGCAACACCTACCGGCGCAGTCTGCTCAACCCCGAGCACGATACCGAGCGTGAACCGCTCGAGACGCAGCGCACCGCCGTTCATTTCGCCAACCCGTACCGCAGGCGCATCTCCGAGTACGAGCAGGTGCTGCTGCACACCCAGCCCAACCCGGACTGGGTGCGCGGCGGCATCGGCGTCGGCGGCTGGACCACCCGGTTCCCCGGCGGCCGCGGTCCGTGGGAGAACTACTTCACCGAGGTGCGCTGCACCGACTGGTTCGCATTCCGCGATCCCGAAGGCCGTTGGCAGCGACCCTATGTGGCGGAGAAGGCTGACCAGTGGCGCAACACGACCCGGCTGTTCACCACGTTCAGCAGCCACGGGCTGCACCGCAGTACCGATCGCGAGTGGTTCGAGACGATCATCGCCGAACACCTCGGCGCGCTGGTGCTGCACGACTACGGCATCTTCATGGCGCTGGGCGCACCGATCCGCGACGTTCTGGTGGATACGCTGCGGGTGGCGGTGGTCAACTACGCCGTCGACTTCCTGGACAGCGCGCAACAGATCCAGGCCGAGAAGGTGTTCTTGAGCCAGGTGCTCGACGAATCGGCGGGCGAGCTCGAGCCGGCGAAGCGCCGATGGCTTTCGGATCCGCTGTTCGCCGGCGCGCGCAGGTTCGTCGAACGGCTGTGGGCGGATGGCTACGACCATGTCGAGGTGGTCTTCGCGCTGGCGTTGATCTACGAGCCGCTGTTCGGGCGGTTCGTTCGCCGCGAGTTCTTCTACCGGCTCGCGCCGCTGCACGGCGATCAGCTCACCCCGCAGGTGCTGTGGCCGTTCTTCCGATCCACCGAGGCCGCCGACACCTGGGCCCGCGAACTGTTCGGACGCCTGCTCGGCGGCGACGCGGAGTTCGGCGAATACAACAAGCGGGTCTTCGACTGGTGGACGCGGCGGTGGCTGCCGCGCGCGATCGAGGCGGTCGCCGACATCTCGCCGCTGTTCACCGCGACCGAGCTGCTGCGCAGTTCGCACGTCGTCTCTCCGCGGGAGATCTTCGAAAAGGTTGCGGCCGAATGGCTCAGCGACTACGCGCCGATCTGGGAGTCGAAGGTGACCCTCGACGAACTGCTCGACGCCTACGACAACGCGACGAAAGTGAGCAGTGCCGCATGACCGCACCCATCCCACACCACGTAGCCGTCGACCGTCGCGTCTCCAGCGTCGACAAAGACGAGCTGCGGGCCAAGCTCTTCAGCGAAGAGGGGGTGTCCGAGTCCCGCCGCGTGGTGCTGACGCTGACCAAGGCCGACGAGATCGAGGCCACCGTCGAGTGGCTGGCGGAGCGCTACGCCGACGAGCCCGGCTTCACGATCGAGGACAGTGGGACCTACTACCGCATCGACGCCGACGAGGGTTTCGAGATCGACGCCGACGAGATCGCCGAGATCCTGGGCCATCCGTTCTCGGTGTACGACCTGCTGGTCAACGTTTCGACGACGATCGGCCGGGCCTACGTGAACGGCAACGTCTTCGCCATCACCACCGACCTGTTGGGCTGGGAGCGTGAGGTCCCGCGGTGAGCACCGAGTACAAGGTCGCGCTCACCTTCGAAGGCGCCGACCGGATCGACATCGTCTGCCGTGACGACGAGGACGTGGTGACGGCGGCGTTCCGCCAGGGGCACCTGCTGCTCACCGAATGCCGGGAGGGCAGCTGCGCCACCTGCCGCGGCTTCCTCGTCGACGGCGATTACGACGAACTGTTGCCGCACAGTCCGCATGCGCTCACCGACGCCGAGGAGGAGGAGGGCTACATCCTGGCCTGCCGACTGCGGCCGACCAGCGACCTGGAGATCGACTTCGACTATCCGGTCGACCGGGTGGGCCGCTACGAGGACGAGGAGCGCACCGGCCAGATCGTGACTGTCGAGAAGATCTCGAACACGGTGGCGCGGGTGGTGGTGCGTACCAACGCCTCACAGGAGCCGCTGACCTGGGAGCCGGGCCAGTACGTCAAGGTCACCATCCCGTCGATCGGGGTGACCCGCGACTACTCGATGGCCAACGTGGCCGGCGGCGGACGGGACCTGGAGCTGCTGGTGCGGCTGCTGCCCGACGGCCGGTTCTCCGGGCATGTGGCCAGCGGACTCGCGCTGGGGGAGCCGGTTCGGCTGCGGGGTCCCTTCGGTGCCTTCGGTTTTCACGGAGAATCCACACCGGTGTTCGTCGCGGGGGGTACCGGGTTGGCGCCGATCCTGTCGATCCTGCGGTCTCTCGATGGTTCCGATGTGCGGGCGCGACTGATCTTCGGCGTCGCTTCCTCCGACGATCTCTTCGAGACCGCCGCGCTTGCCGACCTCGCCGGCGCGCTGCCGAACCTCGAGGTGGTCACCACCGTCGAACGGCCGGGCGACGACTGGTCCGGCGCGGTGGGCCGGGTGACCGACCACCTCGGTGCCGTCGACCCGACCAGCGCGTATTACCTGTGCGGACCGCCCACGATGATCGACGCCGTCGAGGCGGTGCTGAGCCGAGAAGGCGTGCCGCGCAACCACATCCATACCGAGCGATTCCTCGAGACGGGAGAGCAGACATCATGAGCCGGGCCGACAGGGCCACCGCGGTGGCGGGTGCGAAGCCCAGAACCGAATATCCACCATTCGGCGACCAGTCGTTGCGCCAGGAGTGGACCGAGCGACTCGCGGGTGTCGAGAGTCTCGATGCCGCGGTGCAGTTGCTCACCCAGTGGCGCAGCGAGCACCTCGCCGGTGCGCTCGAGGAGTCCGACGCGCTGTGGATCGAGGCGCGCATCGAGGACCGGGTCGCGGTGCTGCGGCTCGCCGAGCGCACACCCGAGGAGATCGACTCCACCGCGCTGACCGGTGAGTCGATCGCCGAGGTCACCGAACGCGCACTGGCCGAGGCGCGCAGCACCGACGACGTGGTGCGCCTCGAGGAACTGGTCACGCAGTTCCGGCGCAACTACAAGCCGCCGGTGATTCCGACGGTGCCGTTCATGCGCACCGAGACCGAACTCGTCGAAATCCTGATCAAACAACGGTCCAAAAACTGGTTCGACGAACCACTCGACGAACTGCGTCGGCGCCGCAACGCCGCACTAGTCCCAGCCCCGAAGGAGAACTGACCCATGCCCACCCTCGAATTCATCCAGCAGTCAGGAACATTGGGCTATGCCCTGCTGTTCGGCCCGGGAGTCGTCCTGCTGCTGATCGCGCTCGCGGTCAAGGGCGCGGTCAAGACCACCCATAACTTCGTCATCTCCGGTCGCCTGCTCGGCTTCGGCTTCGGCGTCGCGTCGCTGATCTCGGTGTGGACGTGGTCGATGGCGGTGATGCTGTCGTCGGCGCAGGCCTACACCTGGGGCACGTCGGGTCTGGTCTGGTTCATCGTGCCCAACGGGCTGGCGGTGATCATCATGGTGCCGTTCGGTCTGAAGGTGCGGCAGAAGATGCCCGCCGGCTACACGCTGGCGGAGTTCATCCGCGCCCGGTTCCAGACCGGCATCAGCAGCGTCGCCACGCTCGTGTTCCTGATCGGCGCGCTGCTCGGCGTCATCATGATCAACCTGGCCGGCCTGGTGCTGGTCATGCACACCATCTTCGGGCTCACCCCGATCAGCATCGTCATCACCGGCATCATCGTGGTGACCGTCTACTCGTACTTCGGTGGCCTGACCACCTCCGCCGTGACGGGCACCCTGAACACGCTGCTGCTCGGCGTGGGTTCGTCGGTCGTCGTGCTGTACGCGCTCGCCAAGGCGGGCGGTGCGCAGTTGGTGTTCAACGAGGTCGACAAGCTCGACACCCAGCACCTGAACCCGTTCAACCCGGTGACGGCGGCGAGCTTCGGCCTGGCGTTGGCGCTCGGCCTGCTGACCAACGTGATCGCCGATCAGTCGTTCTGGCAGCGTGTTTGGGCGATCCGGCCGCGCGATCTGGGCCGCAGCTTCCTGTGGGCGGGCATCTGGTTCTACCCGATCCCGTTGGCGCTGGGCCTGCTCGGCTTCATCGGTGTGGCCGCCGGGGTGACGCTGGACGACCTCGGTGACCTGGGTGCGGGTGCGGTCGGCCCGCACGTCATCGCCAGCCTGGGTCTGCCGGTGATCATCGTCGCGCTGTACACGCTGGTGGTCGTCAACGCGTGCTTCGCGGCCATCGACGGTGCGCTGTCGGGGGTGACGTCGCTGGTGGCGGTCGACATCGTGCACCGGTACTTCCCGAAAGTGTCCGAGCGCACGCTGCTGGGCATCACCAAGACCAGCATGATCGTCGCGGCGGCCATCGCGGGTGGCGTGGTGCTGACCGGTATCGACTACGTGAATCTCGTTACCACCGTGTACTTCTACGGCACCAGCCTGCTCATCCCGGTGACCCTGAGCATCTTCTGGGACCGGATGACGGGCCCGGCCTACGTGTGGGGTGTCATCGCCGGCATCGCGGTGGGCGGCCCACTGCGGGAGACGCTGGGGCCGACGTACGGTCCGCTGTTCGGGATCATCGGCCTGATCGCGGCCTCGGCCATCGTGTCGGTGCTGGTGAGCCTGCGCTCCAACACCCGGTTCGACTTCGACAAGTTGGCTGAGGGCAACTCCGCTCTGCTCGAGCGCGAGGACACCTCGGCCGGCGCCAAAGAGCCCGAACCGGCCGGCCAGCAGTAGACGTCCAATTCAGAAAGGCCAGACATGACCATCTTCTACATCGGCGCGGCGGTCGGTGCCGTCCTCGCCGTCGTATACCTGATTGTCGGAACCCTCAGCTTCCTGAGGATCCGGCGGGAACTGTTGAACAACAACGTGATCGCTTCGATCGAGGCCGAGGATAACGATCCGGAAGGCGTCGCGCTGGTGCCCGGGTTCGGGTGGAAGGCGACGCTGGCGGTGCTGACGTCGTTCGTGCTGTTGGTCGTCGCCTCCTACAGCGGCGCGTTCTGGTACGTGCTGGCGCTCAGCGGACTCGGCACCGCCGCGGCGGTCATCGCGGCGTTCGTGCTCGAGCTGCGCAACGATCGAGTCGAAACGCTGGTGCCATGACGAAGAGGAAGGCACATCTGCTCGGCTTCGTCCAGCACGGCGTGATGAATCACGCGTCCACGATGTGGGCCCATCCGCGGGACAAGGTCGGCTACCACTGGTCGCGCCCGGAGTACTGGCGCGATCTCGGCCGGATCATGGAGCGCGGCCTGTTCGACGCGATGTTCATCGCCGACGAGCTGGCGCCGTATACGACCTACAAGGGCAGCTCCGACCCGGTCGTCAAGTACGCCGGCCAGTGTCCGGTGCACGAGCCCGCGACGCTGGTGCCGCTGGTGGGCGCGTTCACCAAGCATCTGGGGATCGGGATCACGCTGTCGACGTCCTTTATCCCGCCGTACATGATGGCCCGGCACCTGTCCACGCTGGACCACCTGACCAATGGTCGTGTCGGCTGGAACATCGTCACGTCATACTCCAAGAGCGAGTTTCAGGCGATGGGCAAGGAGAACCTGACCCCGCGCGACAAGCGCTACGAGGTCGTCGACGAGTACATGCAGATCCTCTATCAGCTGTGGGACTCGTGGGACGACGACGCGATCATCTACGACCGAGAGACCGGCGTGTTCGCGGATCCGTCGAAGGTCCGCGAGATCGACTTCCAGGGACAGTTTTTCCGGTCCAAGGGCCGTCACTTCGTCGCGCCGTCGCCGCAGCGTCGTCCGGTGCTGTGGCAGGCCGGCTCATCGGATCAGGGTCGCGAGTTCGCCGCGAAGCACGCCGAATCGGTGTTCGGCATCTTCCCGACGCCCAAGACGATGAAGGCCTACGCCGACGACATCCGAAGCCGCGCCGACAACAACGGCCGCGATCCGGAGTCGGTGAAGCTGATCTACGGCCTGCAGACCGTCATCGACCGCGACAAGTCCAGGGCGAACGACCGGTACGCCGAGTTCGTCGAGAACATCCAGATCGAGAGCGCGCTGGGAATCCTGTCCGGGCACACGGGATTCGACTTCTCCACGCTGGATCTCGACGACAACGTGGTCGACGCCGATGTGCAGGGCATCCGCGGTCTGTTCGACGCGATTCTGGAGGCCAAAGACGGCGCGCCGGTCACGGTGCGCGAGGCCGCGCAGATCTACGGGGTGTCGATGGGCGCGCCCGTGGCGGTCGGCACGCCGGCGGATGTGGCCGATCAGATGGAGCAATATCTCGACGAGGGCGGCTGCAACGGCTTCATGATGCTGGCCACCGATACGCCGGGCTGCTTCAACGACATGACCGAACTGCTGGTGCCGGAGCTACAGCGGCGGGGTCGCTTCCGTACCCGGTATCCCGGAACGACGCTGCGGGAGAGCCTGCAGGAGTACTAGTCCGGGCGGACGCTGGTGAGCTGACTGATGCGCTGCGGCGACACGTGCAGAAGCTCGGCGGCGTCGCGCACGGGGATGCCTGCGCCGGTGAGGTCGCGAGCGAGATTCCTGACGGCGGTCGCGGCCTCCTTCTCGGCCATCTCGGCGCGCTGGCGCAGAACCTCGACCTGACGCGCGGAACCGAGAACATCGCCGACGCCGGGCACAGTTGATGCGGACGATATGCGCGGTGACCTCGGACGGCTCGCTGTCTGTGCTGATCGCGATGAGGTCGCGCGCCATCTCCTCGACCTCGTTTAACCGACGAGCCTGAGTGATCTGGTCGATCTCGGGCACACGGATCATCCACCAGCGGCCTTCACGGGCGACCTCGACCTGGTACTCGCGCTTCACTTCCCCTCACTCTCCTAGCGAAAAATATCAGCAGGTCAGGACCTGTGGATAAGTTCTTCGGGTGTCGGTGGCGGCTGGCATAATCGAATGCATGTTCGACTCCGAGTTCGCCGACGCCGATGACGCGGCCGTCGTCGCGGCGATCGAGGAGCACACGCGCCTGGCGGCCGTGGCGGATGCGCGGCGGTTGGCGGCGACGGCGGAGTTGGAGCGTCGTCGGGTCGTCCGTGGTGCTGAGCGGGAGACGTGGGTTTTCGACGGCTGGGCGGGCGCGGCCGCGGAGGTAGGCGCGGCGATGACGGTGGGGCAGAGGCGGGCCTCGGCGCAGATGCACATCGCGGTCGCACTGCGGGACCGGTTGCCCCGCGTGGCGGCACTGTATATGCAGGGCCTGATCAGTTCGCGGATCGTCGCGACGATCACGTGGCGAACCACGCTGGTCGAGGACCCCGAGGCGATGGCGTTGATCGACGCCGCGATCGCCGACCATGCAGGCAAGTGGGGGCGGTTGTCGGACGACCGGCTTGACCAGGCCGTTGATGTATGGGTCGCCCAGTTCGATCCGGATGCGTTGCGCAACAGTGAAAGCGCGGTACGGTCGCGGGATTTCGTCATCGGCGATATGGATGACCCCGCGGGTGTGGTATCGGTGTGGGGCCGGATATTGGCCACCGACGCCAAGACGGCCAAGAAGCGCATCGCGGACATGGTCGAGGCGGTGTGTGAGGACGATCCGCGACGAGCGGGGGAGCGGCGCGCCGATGCGGTGGGTGCGATCCTCGCGGGCCGCGATGTGCTCGATTGTCGGTGTGGGCGCGAGAACTGCGCGGCGGCGGGTCGACGGCCATCGTCAAACGTCGTGATCCATGTGGTGGCCGATCAATCCGCGGTCGAGGCGGCGTCGAAGCCGAAGCCGGGGGCGGCCACACCTGCAGGGACAGCCGTTCTGCTGGGTGGAGACGTCCTGCCGACTCCGGTGCTCGCAGAGGTTGTTCGCGGCGGCGCCAAGGTGAAGCCGATCCTCGTGCCGGACGCGGAACCCGAACCGCACTATCGACCGTCGGCGCGGTTGGCGGAGTTCGTCCGGATGCGCGACATGTTCTGCCGGGCGCCGGGCTGCGACGTGCCCGCCGACCGCTGCGAACTGGACCACACGATTCCTTATCCGTTCGGGCCGACACATGCGTCGAACATCAAATGTCTCTGTCCGACAAACCATCTGGGCAAGACCTTCGACGACTGGCAGGACATCCAGCTAGCCGACGGCACGGTGATCTGGATTTCGCCCAGCGGTCAGAAGTACATCACCAAACCGGGCAGCACGCTGTTCTTCCCGACGTGGGATATCACCACCGCAGACCTGCCGCCACCGATCGTAATACTCACCTCTAACGGGGACCGCACCGCGATGATGCCGAGGCGACGACGCACCCGCGCCGCCGATGAAGCCGCACGCATCCAAGCCGAACGCGCGCGCAACCAACGGCAGCTCCCGTTCTGATTACCCGACGCTGACCGCGATCCCGTCGAGTAGTTGGCCTAGCCCCGACCGGAATTCGGCGGTCCCGCCGACGCCTAGTAACGCAGCCGTCAATTTCCGTCTAGCCCGGCGACCCGGCGGGGTAGTCTCCCGCCATGGCTACGGACTTCAATGGCAAGATCGAACTCGACATTCGCGACTCGGAGCCGGACTGGGGTCCCTATGCCGCGCCGACCGCGCCCGACGATGCGCCCAACGTGCTCTACCTCGTCTGGGACGACATCGGCATCGCCACCTGGGACTGCTTCGGCGGCCTGGTCGAGATGCCGACGATGCGCCGCGTCGCCGAGCGCGGCGTCCGCCTCTCGCAGTTCCACACCACTGCGCTGTGCTCGCCCACCCGCGCCTCGCTGCTGACCGGGCGCAACCCAACCACCGTCGGGATGGCGACCATCGAGGAGTTCACCGACGGCTTCCCCGGGATGAACGGCCGCATCCCCTTCGAGACCGCACTGCTGAGCGAGGTCCTCGTCGAGCGCGGCTACAACACCTACGCGATCGGCAAGTGGCACCTGACCCCGGTGGAGGAGACCAACCTCGCCGCCACCAGACGGCACTGGCCGGTGGGCCGCGGCTTCGAGCGGTTCTACGGCTTCCTCGGCGGCGAGACGGACCAGTGGTACCCCGACCTCGTCTACGACAACCACCCGGTGCCCCCGCCCGGCACCCCCGAGGACGGCTACCATCTGTCGAAGGACCTGGCGGACAAGACGATTGAGTTCATCCGCGACGCCAAGGTCATCGCTCCCGACAAACCGTGGTTCGCCTACGTCTGCCCGGGCGCGGGCCATGCGCCGCACCACGTCTTCAAAGAGTGGGCCGACCGCTACGCCGGCAAGTTCGACATGGGCTACGAGCGCTACCGCGAGATCGTGCTCGAGAACCAGAAGAAACTCGGCATCGTCCCACCCGACACCGAGCTCTCCCCGCTTAACCCGTACTCCGACGTCAAGGGGCCCAACGGTGAACCGTGGCCCGCGCAGGACACCGTGCGGCCGTGGGATTCGTTGAGTGACGACGAGAAGCGGCTGTTCGCGCGGATGGCCGAGGTGTTCGCCGGCTTCCTGTCCTACACCGACGCCCAACTCGGCCGCATCATCGACTTCCTCGAGGAGACCGGCCAACTCGACAACACGATCATCGTGGTGATCTCCGACAACGGCGCCAGCGGCGAGGGCGGCCCAAACGGATCGGTCAACGAGGTGAAGTTCTTCAACGGCTACATCGACACCACCGAGGAGAGCCTCAAACGCATCGACAAGCTGGGCAGTCCGGAGACCTATAACCACTATCCGATCGGCTGGGCGATGGCGTTTAACACGCCGTACAAGTTGTACAAGCGCTACGCCAGTCACGAAGGCGGGATCGCCGACCCCGCGATCATCAGCTGGCCCAAGGGAATTACCGCGCACGGCGAGATTCGAGACCACTACATCAACGTCTGCGACGTCACCCCGACGGTGTACGACCTGTTGGGCATCACGCCGCCCGAGACCGTTCGGGGTATCCCGCAGAAACCGCTCGACGGCGTGAGTTTCAAGCCGGCCCTCGATGATCCGAGCGCCGACACCGGCAAGACGACCCAGTTCTACACGATGCTGGGTACTCGCGGGATCTGGCACGACGGTTGGTTCGCCGACACCGTCCACGCCGCCTCGCCCTCGGGCTGGTCGCACTTCGACAAGGACCGCTGGGAGTTGTTCCACATCGCGTCCGACCGCAGCCAGTGCCACGACCTCGCGGCCGAGAACCCGGACAAACTCGAAGAACTCAAGGAACTCTGGTTCGCCGAGGCCAAGCACTACAACGGTCTGCCGCTCAACGACCTCAACATCCTGGAGACGATCGGGCGCTGGCGCCCGCTCATCGCGGGTGGCCGCGACTCCTACACGTACTACCCGGGCACCGCCGACGTCGGACTCGGCGCGGCGGTCGAGATCAACGGCCGCTCATTTGCCGTGCTCGCCGAGGTGGCCATCGACAGTCCCGACGCCGAGGGCGTCATCATCAAACACGGCGGCGCCCACGGCGGCTACACGCTGTTCTGCCAGGGCGGGAGGCTGCACTTCGTCTACAACTTCCTCGGCGACGAGGAACAGCTGCTGACCGCGCCCGACCCGCTGCCGGTCGGTCAGCACACCTTCGGCGCGTCGTTCACCAGGACCGGCACCATCGAGGGCGCCCCGACGCCGATCGGCGACGCCGGCCTCTACATCGACGGCCAGCAGGTGGCGTCGAAGTCCGGAATGCGCACTCACCCCGGCACATTCGGGCTCGCATCGGCGGCGCTGTCGGTCGGCCGCAACAGCGGATCGCCGGTGTCACGCGCGTACCGGCCGCCGTTCCCGTTCACCGGTGGCACCATTGCCAAGGTGAACGTTGACGTGTCTGGCAAGCCGTATGTGGACGTGGAACGCGAGTTCGCCCGCGCCTTCGCGAAGGACTGACGTCCGCACCATGACGAGACTGCTCGCGGCGGTTGCGCTGGTGCTCGTCGCGGCTGCGTGCACGCGGACCAGTCAGGGTGCGCCGGTCGCGGTCGGCACCGCGGCGCCGTCGTCGTCGATCACGAAGACCATCCCCACCCCGCAGGCCGACCTGACCGAACCCGGCATCGTGCCCACCACGGCGCCGGTGCCCGCCTGCCGCAACCCCGACCCGCCGCCGGTCAGCGTCGTCGCATCCGTCAACGATCCCGCGGCTCCGAAGATCACCGTCGCCCTGCCGGAAGGCTGGTCGACCACCGCGGGATCCGGTGATGTCGGCGCGAAACTACAAGGACCCGACGGTGTCTCGGCCACCGTGACGATCACCAGGACCGCACTCGACCCAGCCGCGGCCTTCCGGCAGTACGCCGACGATGCGATGGCGAGATCGCCGATCAGCAGCATCAGCGTGTTGCCTGCGGAGCTGTGCGGGTTCAGCGGCCAGAAGTTGATCGGGTCGTGGGCGGACGCGCCGGAGCAGGCCGTCACGTTCGGCGACCGACTCGCCCACATCCCGTCCGGCGACGCCGCATATCTGGTCGTGGTGCACGTGGAGGCGCCCGCGGCCACACCGGGTTTCGACCCGTTGACCTCGCCGTTGCTGGACGACTTCACGGTCGACCTACCCTGAGACCGTGCTCACCGATCTCGTCGAACTGCCTGCCGGACGATTCCGGATGGGCTCGACCCGGTTCTATCCCGAAGAGGCGCCCGAGCACACCGTGACCGTCGCCGCGTTCGCCATCGAGCGCCACCCGGTCACCAACGCCCAGTACGCCGAATTCGTCGACGCCACCGGCTATCTCACCGTGGCCGAACGGGAACTGGACCCCGCGCTGTACCCCGGCGCGGACCCCGCCGACCTGGTGCCCGGCGCGCTGGTGTTCCGGCCCACCGGCGGGCCCGTCGACCTGCGCGACTGGCGGCAGTGGTGGCACTGGGTGCCCGGGGCGTGCTGGCGGCACCCGTTCGGCCCGGACAGCGACATCGCCGACCGGATGGACCACCCGGTGGTCCAGATCGCCTACCAGGACGCGGCGGCCTACGCGCAGTGGGCCGGGCGCCGCTTGCCCACCGAAGCCGAATGGGAGTACGCCGCCCGCGCCGGCACCACGACGACCTATCCATGGGGTGACGACGCCAGCCCCGACGGCCGACTGATGGCCAACACCTGGCAGGGCGACTTCCCGTACCGCAACACCGGCGCGCTCGGCTGGGTGGGCACGTCGCCGGTCGACACGTTCCCGCCCAACGGGTTCGGGCTGCTCGACATGATCGGCAACGTGTGGGAGTGGACGACGACGCGGTTCGAGGGCCACCACCGACTCGATGACGCGAAGGGCTGCTGCACCCCGTCGCTGACCCCCGACCCGACCGTGAACCAGACCCTCAAGGGCGGGTCGCACCTGTGCGCCCCCGAGTACTGCCACCGCTACCGAGCGCCGGCACGGTCACCGCAGTCGCAGGACAGCGCGACGACGCACATCGGCTTCCGCTGCGTCGCCGATCACATCTGACGGCCGAACCGCACGGACAGCCGGCGGAACGCGCCCGGTGCCAACGCGCACCGTCGACGCGACGCGCAGCCAGGGGGCGGCGCCCGGCGATGGACGTCACGAAGCAGACCGCGCCGTGCCCGTGGGCCATTGTCTGGGGCAGCAGCGCCCTGGTCAGCTCGACCGGGCGTTGTTGACCAGCACATTCACCCGGCCGAACGCCGCGACCGCCG
>Ga0182793_1000521_pt1 | contig 29470 bp, 13 predicted proteins | sample Passage237A_FD_130498 | JGI IMG/M metagenome (GOLD analysis project Ga0182793, IMG submission 130498) | Cellulose adapted compost microbial communities from Newby Island Compost Facility, Milpitas, CA, USA - Passage2 37A (version 2) (version 2) ... | reverse complement strand
GCCGTCGCGGTAGGCGCGGTACTCGGCTGGCGTGGCGGGGAGCGCGGGCCCGTCGAAACCGGTGAAGGGCAAGAAGAAGGCGACCGTGCCGTCGGCGTGGAGCAAGTCCTGGAGCAGGAAGAACGCGACGTAGCCACGAAAGTCTTCGAACAGCGCGAAGAAGTCGGCGTAGGCGGCGAGCGTGCGATCCAGTGGGCTGGCGGCGCCCGCGTAGTGGAGGCAGATGCACTCGAGGGTGAGGTCCATGCGGTCGGCGATGGCGGGGTTTGTGCCGCGCGCGCCGTTGATGGTGAGCACGCCGGGGCGCCTGGTGCCGGGGAAGATCATCATGCCGCCGATGGTGTAGCCGACGCGCTGGAACTCGTCGAGTTCGGCGGCGGGGATCTGGGCGGTGATGTGCGCCATGCGGGTCCACGAGCGGTACGAGTGGACCACCGAGTCGCTGGTGAGCGTGAACTCGCCGCGGGCCGATGCGTGGTGAAGGTAGCGGTCCTTCTGTGCTGTCGAGAGTGTGAAGGGTGTGCCGTCTGGCAGGGGCTTGGACCAGAGGAGCTGGTGGTAGCGGCGCAGGGTGGGGCTGTGAGAGTCGGGATCCTTGCCGGGAGGGGTGTCGGTGCGGACGTCGAAGGTGGTGTCGATCAGGAGTGCCTGGCTCGTCATGGGATCAACCTAGCGTTGACGGGCGCCTGTGGCCCGAGCAGGAGTTCATGTTGTGCCCGATCGCGGTCCTCGAGCAGTGACGTCAGCGTGTCGCGTGCCTCGCGTTCGGGCGCCAAGCCGGAAGCGAGGATGAGACGTTGCAGGTCGATCGCCTCGTCGAAGGCGCGCATCGCGGCAATTGGCCGAGCGGCGTCTGTGAGCGCGTGACCAAGGTTGGCAAGCAGGTAGACCAGGTCCTGCCGATGCTGGGGTTCCGCGGGTTGGGCCGACTCCGCCTTGCGAATTGTGTCAACGGCAGCGTGAGACGCGGCAAGTCGCGTGCGGGTGTCGCGTTGCTGGCCAGCGGTGTTGGCGAGACTGCTCAACGCCCAGGCGAGGATCACAGGGTCCTCCTCCCGGCCGTGCGGGGCAGTGATGAGCGACCTCACGGCCTGGCCCGCTTCCGTCTGGGCGAGGTGCCCGGGGAGCCAGGTGAGGTCGATGTCAGCCACATGCTGAGGCTACGGCGGCGGTATGACAACTCTGGTCGCGCGGGTCAGTGAGTGTAGGCATGTCCTTAGCGCCACGGTGCGCTTGCGCATTAGGGGGAATGTACGTCTAGTGTCGAGCGCACAACCGCGCCAGAAGGACTGAAGCCGCCCGAGCATGCACGGAGTTGGCTTGGCGACCGCGAGTTCACCGCCATGAACCAAAGATTTACGGAGGAGTACCTCGGGCTTGCCTGGTGGGACGGCGCACTGGCCGCGCGTGGGGCCGAACCGGTCGCCTGACAATTTGACCCGTTCGAGCAGGTATGGAGCGCAGAGGGCGGACGTGACAATCCGGGGACAGCATTCCGGACGGGGCCTGCGATACGAGCCGAGGACGAGGCGTTCTTGAACGCAGTGCGTGGTCACCTCAAGTGGAGTCCTTGGACGAAAACTCGCTACCTGTGGCAAAAATGGGGGTCACGTGTCAAGCGCGGCTGATGAAGCGTTCGAGCTATTTCATGATGCGGTCTATCTGACGGAGACTCAGCGCAACCGCCTGGACGCGGCAAGGCGTGGCGTGACGGACACATTGGTGAGAGGGCCCGGCGTGCGCGCGGCGGGTCGCATCAACAGTGAATTCCATGCGTGCCGCTTTGACTTGCGGCGAGGTACCGCACGTTGAGAATCCTGTACTGCAGTCAGAGAACCTTGCGCAGAACTGGGCTCTGGCGGAATGCAACCTCTTTGTCGACATGCGTCGATGACGCATGTGCCACGGCTACCGCCGCCATCGATGCTCCGACCTGGCCTGAGGCCGCCAGCCTTTGGCAGGAACTTTTCGGGCCGCGCTTCCCGCTCGCTTCCCGAGAAGCGCTTGGCGTGATTCTCGGAGACTATTCCCACCGCAGGGGATCTGCCTCGAAGGGCTGGAGAGCCCGGATTGATAACCGAGTCAAGGTCAGTGTCTCTGGAGCTCGATCCAGCCGCACCAATGGGCATCGCCGCCCCCGTCACGTCGCGGGGCACTGTGCCTGCTGGACAACATCTGTGGTTTACGGCGGAGGTCACGTCTCCAGACGGTGGCCAGGTGTGGTGGAGAATAACGAACACAGGGGGACCACGCGGACCGCAATGGCGCGCTGCGCGGAGAGATCATCGCTGCAAAGACCTCGGGCGGCGGGCAGAGCACCGACAAGGTCCACTACGAGGGGGCCCTTTACACGGGCGTGCACTTGGTTGAGGCGCTCTTGGTGTCGAATGGCGTCGTTGTCGGGACGAGCGAGCCTTTCGAGGTGGCGATCTACAACAGCGGATCGGACCCTCGGCGACGGGCACAAACGTTCCCCCACCACGGCATGCGTCGATGAGGACATCCGTTCTGAAGTTCGTCTATGGAGACGCCCTCCGTGTCCACTCTGTGCACCCGGTTCCGTGGTGAGCGCTCGGTTTTCCCAGCATGCGAGCGGTAGTGTGCAGAAGCGCACGGTGCTGATGGATCTGGGGGTGCGTTGGCGATGGAGATGCCCGCTACTTTGCGAGTCAAGCTCAGTTCCGGCGCGCCCAAGGATCAAGAGGTGCACTTCTATCCCGCGACCTGGCGTCGGTGGCTCGGAGACCTGGAGGGCATCCAGCCGATCTCCGGCGAGGGCAAGGCATTCATTACTCGCCAAGCGATTTGTGACGCCGTGTCCGAGCACGGACGCGCACGCCCTGCGGATGCCTTCATCACCGTGCTCCAGTGGGGTTTCGGCCCGGGCGGGCGGGGCGCCAGCCGTGCGCGACGCATGCTCACCGGTGGCGACCACGACCCAAGGCACGAGAACGGCTTCGACGCCACGGTTGCGGACAGGCTTGCGGGCTCGATCGATCCGATCCTCACGGGCGATCCAAGCACCGCCTACGCCTACTTCCGTGGCTCCGACACCGCGATCAAGGGCCTCGGCCCGGCCTTCTTCACCAAGTGGATCTACGCCGTGTCAGCGAGGGGGGAGTGGCGCAGCCCCCAGGCGCTGCCAATCCTCGACGATCTCGTACAAAGGTGGCTCCAGCGCGAAACGGAGGGCCAAGTGGTGCTCCAATACGGCTCCACCGGCGACTACGCCCGCTACGTCGCACTCCTCGACGATTGGGCGCAGATGGAGGCGGGCCTCGTGCGCGTCGACATCGAGTCGGCGGTCTTTGGCCTCGAGCGTGAGTACCGCAGAGCCGCGCGTAGCGCGAAGAAGGTGAAGGCAGGCGCATGACCCCCACCAACCTCGCCATTGCCCCGGGCTCCACGGTGGTGGTCCGCGACGCCGAGTGGCTCGTGACCAACGTCTCCGAGACAAGCGACGGCCCCCTGCTGCACGTGCAGGGCCTGAGCGAGCTCGTGCGTGGCACTACAGCCCAGTTCTTCGTGAGCATCGAGGAGCAGCACGGCACTGGGGTGCAGGTGCTCGACCCGACCGAGGCCCAGGTGGTCGCAGACACCAGTAGCAAGTACCGCGACGCGCGCCTCTGGGTGGAAGCGATGCTCCGTAAGACTGCGGTGCCGATCACCAGCAATGAGCTCACGGTCTCGCCGCACATGCTGGCGGACCAGCTGCCGTACCAGGCGAAGGCCATCCGCCAAGCCCTTGACCCGGACAACCTCCGCCCCCGCATCCTGCTTGCCGATGCGGTCGGCCTGGGAAAGACGGTCGAGATTGGCATGATCCTCGCGGAACTCGTCCGCAGGGGTCGCGGCGAGAAGATCCTGATCGTGACGCCGCGGCACGTGCTGGAGCAGATGCAGCACGAGATGTGGACCCGGTTTGCGCTGCCGTTCGTGCGCCTGGACAGCGCCGGCATCCAGCGCGTGCGGCAGCAGCTCCCTGCCACGCGCAACCCCTTCACGTATTACAAGCGTGCGATCATCTCGATCGACACCCTCAAGTCGGATCGCTACCTCCAGTACCTCCGCAACCAGAAGTGGGACGCGGTGGTCATCGATGAGTCGCACAACGTGACCAACGAGGGCACGCTGAACAACCGTCTTGCCCGCACGCTTGCGCCCACCACGGATGCGCTGATCCTCGCCTCGGCCACCCCGCACAACGGCAAGACCGAGTCGTTCGCCAACCTGATCCGCCTGCTGGAGCCGACGGCGGTGCACCCGGATGGCGAGCCGGACAAGGAAGAGACGGCGCGTCTGTTGATCCGCCGCCATCGAAACAGTCCCGAGGTGGCATCGGTGGTGGGAAACGACTGGAAGCCCCGGAGCGAGCCGCGCCACGAACTCGTGCCCGCGAGCCCGCAGGAGGATGCGGTGGCGCGCGAGCTGGAGCAGACGTGGCTCCACGCTCCGGGCGGTAGCCCGTACTCGGGCAAGACCGACGCACTGTTCGGGTGGACGCTCGCCAAGGCCTTCCTTTCCAGCCCGGTTGCTCTCGACGAGTCGTTGGGTAATCGCCTCGCCACCCTCGCCAAGGGGCAGGGTAGCGACGCCACGCGACGGGAGCAGGAGGCCCTCGAGCGCCTGCGGGACCTCAACAAAGCATCAATCCAGCACTCCGCCAAGTACGCCGCGCTGGTGGGGTATCTCAAGGAGATCGGCGTCGGCAAGGCCAGCGCGACGCGCGCGGTCGTCTTCGCTGAGCGCGTTGCCACCTTGAACTGGCTCACCAAGGAGCTCCCCAGCGCGCTCGGCCTCCCCAAGGATGCCGTCGAGGTGATGCATGGCGGGCTGTCAGACGAGGAGCAGATGCGCCTCATCGACTCCTTCAAGCAGGAGTCATCCCCCATTCGCGTGCTGGTGACCGGCGATGTGGCCTCCGAGGGTGTGAACCTTCACGCGCAGTGCCACCACCTGGTGCACTACGACATCCCGTGGTCTCTGATTCGCATCGAGCAGCGCAACGGCCGCATCGACCGCTACGGCCAGCGGCACTCGCCTCAGATCACCACGCTGCTGCTCTCGCCCTCCTCGGAGCAGTTCCAGGGCGACCTCAAGGTGCTGCGCAAGTTGCTGGACCGCGAGCACGAGGCGCACACGGCGCTCGGCGACACGGCCTCCCTGATGGACAAGTTCTCGGTGGGTGACGAGGAAGACACGATCAAGCAGATCCTCGCGGGCAAGAAGGACTTTGACGCGGAGGTGCGCACGGTCGAGATGGCGTCCCACGCTGACCTGCTCCACTCCATCCTGGCGCTGCCCACGCCAGACGGCCCGGGCTCCAGCCCCACGGACGGCGCGCAACAAGTCGCGTCCCCGACGCATCAGGCATCGCCGACCACCCTCTACCCCGACGCCCTGACCTACCTGCGCGACGCACTCGACGCGGCCTTCCCCAACAAGGCCGACGAGGTTGTGGACAGGCCCGGCGAGGGCGGCGTCAAGTGGCGTGAGTACCCGCAGAGCGGCATCGTGGAGTTCTCGCCGCCGCGGGACCTGCGCAAGCGTCTCGAGGCGTTGCCGCAGTCGTACCTGAAGGATCGCGCGGTGCAGTCGACGCTCAAGCTGGCGATCACGCCGGATCAGGGCCGCCGTGAGCTCACGCGCGCGCTCAATGACTCCGGGGGATCGAGCTGGCCGGAGGCCCACTTCCTGGGCCCACTTCACCCGGTGCTGGACTGGGCAACCGACCGGGCACTCGCACGGCTCGATCGCAACCACATCTACGCGGTCCGTGGCGACGTGGAGCAGCCCACCGTGCTGCTTGTCGGCACGCTGACCAACAAGCGCGGGCACGTGGTGGCCGCGAGCCACCTCAGCGCCTTCCGTCTCACCCCCACGTCGCCTCAGTGCGTTGTCGCACCGCACGAGTCGGCGGCTCAGATGCTCGCCGAAGCCGGGGTCTCCGGGGCGCGTGCGAACACCGGGGCGGTGCAGCAGGCGGCCGCCTTGCAGCCGCTGGTGCGCGCTGCGGTCACGGACGGCCAGGCCTACGTGGAGAACCTCCTGGACGGTGCGCGCGAGGCCACGATTGCTCGCGTGGAGCGGTGGGCGGAGCGCGCCAATTCGTGGGAGCACGAGGCAAGCGCCCTGATTCAGCGCGATGAGATCAAGACGCGCCGCACCACGGTGCAGCGCCTTGAGCAGTTGATTGAGGAGATGCGTCCGGACCGCTTCCTGGTACGTCCTCTCCTTGTGGTGGTGCCCGAGGACTTCACCGGGGAGGGAGCGTAGATGGCCACCTTTGAGTCGATCATCAACGAGGGCGACTTTGTCGCCGAGCACTTCCTCACCAGCGACGGCAAGGCATCGTTCGCGTCGAGCGTCACAGCGCGCGTCAAGGCGTGGCGCGAGGCCGAGGAGTCGCCGCTGACGCGCTTTGCCGCGGCCCGCGGCGACCTGGAGAAGCTGTTCGTGCGCCTCGGTGAGAACCCGGAGGACCGCGACGCGGCGGCAGCGACCCGGGAGTCCTTGCTGCACGCGCTCGGCTACCGGGGTCAGGGGTACGCGCTCGCGGAGTCGGGCCCGGTGCTCAGGGTCGCCTCGCCCGGTCTCGGCAGCGCCGCTCCGCTCGCCATCGTGGACGCCCGCCCGGCCGACGCGATTGAGGACCTTCGCGACAAGTCCCGGCTTGGTCTGTGGGAGCCCTTCGAGCTCGCCGATGGTACCGAGTCGTCATCATTGCCGGCCTTCGTCTCGGGGCTCTTTGCCGAGGACGACGGGCCCGCGTTTGCGGTGGTGCTTGCCGGACGCTGGGCGCTGCTCGCCGAGAAGACTCGGTGGGCCGAGGGCCGCTTCTTGGCGGTGGATCTGCAGCTCGTGGCAGAGCGCAACGACGCGAAGCGCGGCGGCGAGATCGAGACGGCGCTCACCATTCTTGCGGCGGATTCCTTGGCGCCCGATGCCGAGGGTGACGTGTGGTGGCAGGGGGTCATCGAGGAGTCGGTCAAGCACACGGTGGGTGTGAGCAAAGACCTGCGCGAGGGTGTGCGACTGTCCATCGAGATCATCGCGAACGACGTGGTGCGGCGCCGCGCGGCGATGGGTCTTGAGCCGCTGCCGCAGTCGGAGGCCCAGCCGCTGGCGATCCAATCGCTCAGGTACCTCTACCGCATTCTGTTCCTGCTGTACGCGGAGGCCTCGCCCGAACTCGGTGTGCTCCCTGCGGGGGCTCAGGAGTACGACGCGGGCTACAGCCTGGACAGGCTCCGCGAGCTGGTTCTGGGTGACATCACGTCCGAGGATGCCGCAGGCAAGACCCATCTGTACGACTCGCTGGCGGTGCTCTTCGCCCTGGTGGACCGGGGGCACCGGCCCGCGGGGTGGCCCACGGAAGACCAGAACGATGCGCTGACCTTCAACTCGCTCAGCGCGGACCTCTTCCAGCCGCGCGCGATCGCCCACATTGGCGAGACCAAGCTATCCGATGCTGCTCTCAAGGAGGTCTTGGAGCGCCTGCTTCTCAGCAAGAAGGAGGGCAAGAGGCAGCGCGGCTTCATCTCGTACGCGGAGCTCGGCATCAACCAGCTCGGTGCGGTCTACGAGGGCCTCATGAGCTACACGGGCTTCTTCGCGGAGACGGACCTTTACGAGGTCGCCAAGGGCGGGGACAACGCCAAGGGCTCGTGGGTGGTGCCTACTCACCGGGCCGACGGCATCTCGGCCGACGACTTCGTGAAGGCCGAGGACCCCGTCACGGGCGAGATGAAGCCCGTGCTCCACAAGACGGGGACGTTCGTCTACCGACTCGCTGGCCGCGAGCGCCAGCAATCCGCGTCCTTCTACACGCCCGAGGTTCTCACCCGATTCACCGTGCGCCAGGCGCTTGAGGAACTGCTCGATCAGGACGACACCACGACCACCGCCGAGGAAGTCCTCGCACTGACGGTCTGCGAGCCCGCGCTCGGCTCGGGTGCGTTCGCCATCGAGGCGACGCGGCAGCTGGCCGACGAGTACCTGCGCCGCCGTCAGAACGAGACCGGCGAGACGATCCCGCCCGAGGACTACCAGCGCGAACTCCAGAAGGTGAAGGCGTACATCGCGTTGCACAACGTGTACGGCGTGGACCTCAACGGCACCGCCGTGGAGCTCGCGGAGATCTCGCTGTGGCTCGACACCATGGTCGCCGGACTCGAGGCACCGTGGTTCGGCCTCCACCTCCAGCGCGGCAACTCGCTCATCGGCGCACGGCGCGCCGTCTACACGCGCGACGCGGTGAACTCGCGGGCATGGCTGACTACCCCGCCAACCGATGTTCCAGTCGCCGAACTGATGCAGAACGCAGCCAACGGAGTGGTTGCCGGCGAAGTATCCGGCAAGATCTTCCACTTCCTGCTGCCCGCCGAAGGCTGGGGTGCCGCGGCCGATGCGAAGGAGGCGAAGGCTCTCGCGCCCGGGGCCACCGCGAAACTCAAGGAGTGGCGCAAGGCGATCCGCCACAAGCCCACCAAGAAGCAGCTCGACGACCTTCAGGAACTGACGTATCGCGTCGAGGCGCTGTGGCAGATGGCGGCCAAGCGGCTCACCGTCGCGAACGAGCAGGCACGGCGCAATCTGAAGGTGTGGGGACTCGAACCCACCGGGTCCGCAACCGTCGTCACTCGCGCACAGATCGAGGAGTTCCTCGCCGACGAGGATTCCGCCTACCGACGTCTGCGCACCGTCATGGATGCGTGGTGCGCGCTGTGGTTCTGGCCGATCGAGGCCGAGGTTGAGCCGCCGACCCTCGACGAGTGGATCGCTACCTGCTTCGACCTGCTCGGCCGGGCCCCCGAGGCACGGTCGCGCAGCCGACTGAGCACGACCACTCTTGCGTCGAGCGACGACTGGGATGAACTCGGCAATGCAGAGCAGACCGACCTTGGGCTGGCCATGGCGATCAGCACCTCAGCAGCGCGCTCCCGCCACCCGTGGCTCAACGTGTCCACAGCAAGATCCAAGGATCAGGGCTTCTTCCACTGGCAACTCATGTTCCCGCAGGTCTTCGCGGGCGGCGGGTTTGATTTGCAGGTCGGAAACCCGCCGTGGGTGCGGCCGCGGTCCGATGTCGATGCGCTGCTCGCCGAAGGCGACCCGTGGTGGCAGCTCGCGAACAAGCCGTCCGAGGCAGAGCGCGCCGAGCGACGTGAAGCCACCCTCGCGATCGAAGGCATCCGCGAGCTGGTGGTTGCTGGAACGTCGGACGTGGCCTGCACCGCTGAGTACGTGGGCGCATCGGTGAACTACCCAGAACTCGCTGGGCTGCAGCCTGATCTCTATCGATGCTTCATGGCTCAGACGTGGGCACACGTGTCGACGCGAGGTTCCATCGCGTTAGTCCACCCTTCGACACACTTCTCGGACGACAAAGGCGGCACTCTCCGCGGCTTTACTTATTCACGGCTTCGGCGCAATTGGAACTTCCAGAACGGCCTGCGGCTATTCGAGATTGACTCCAAGATTGAGTACGGGATCCATGTCTACGGTCACGCGCAGCAAGAGATCGGGTTCACTCACGCTTCCAACCTCTATCATCCGGAGACGATCGAACGGTCACTCCTCCACGATGGCTCTGGGACTGAGCCAGGGCTGAAGGGCGATGACGGAAAATGGGACCTGCGCCCCCACGCCTCGCGTATTATCCGTGTCGACGAGACTGTGCTACAAACCTGGCACCAGGCGCTCGAATCAGACAGTGTTCCAACACGACATACCCGCATGCTCTTCACCGTCAATCGTGCAGTGGCTCGCGTGCTAAATACGCTCGCGGCCGCGCCGCGCATAGGGGACCTGAATCTCGAGTTCTCTTCTGGCTGGCACGAGAAAAGTGACCGCGTCAAGGGCTACTTTGTCCAGCATTGGGGGCGCCCCGACACTTGGAATGATGTAATTCTGCAAGGACCCCACCTCCACGTGGGAAACCCCGCCTACAAGCAGCCGAATAAGTCGATGAAGAACAACGCCGACTGGACGGTCGTCGACCTCGAGTCATTACCCGAGGACTATACGCCCGCGACGTCATATAAGCCCGCCGGTGACTCCGCGAGGTACAACGCCGATTACACACATTGGGTCTCTGGACCCTACCGCACTCCAGCGCGCGACCACTATCGCATCGCCTGGCGCAACATGGCAGCCAGCACTAACGAGCGCACCCTGATAGCTGCGGTCATTCCTCCCGGTGCTGCGCACGTCCATCCAGTGTATTCTGCAGCCGCCCCCCGCCAACAAGCAGGCGACCTACTGACCGCAACTGCTTGTCTATCCAGCCTCCTGAATGACCTGAGTGTGCGCTCCGCTCCCCAGAATATTGGCGCACCCACGATCCGGAGAATGGCGCGCGTTGCCAACCCTGCGATAAGTAGGTTGTTGACACACTATGCCGCCCGACTTGTTTGTGTATCGGACGCTTACTCGGACCTTTGGAACTCCGCGCTCCCCGATGAACCACGCTGGACCAAGGACACTCCGGCACGTAATGCCCGCGAACGCCGGCAGCTCCAGGTCGAGATCGACGCACTCGTCGCGCTCGGGCTCGGAGTGACCGCCGACGAACTGTGCACGGTCTACCGCACCCAGTTTGCGGTGCTGCGCAAGTACGACCAGGAGAATCACTACGACGCTAACGGACGTCTGGTGCCCAATGAGGTGATGAAGCTCTACAAGACCAAGGGCGAGAACCTCACCGTTGAGGAGCGCACCGCCACCCACCCGGGCAGCGGCATCGACTACACCTACGAGTTCCCGTTCGTCGTGCTGGATCGCGAGGCCGACATGCGCGCCGCCTACGCCAAGTTCGAGGAAGAGTTCGGAAGCCTCGCATGAGTGAACTGCTGCCGTCGATCCAGGCCGGGCGCATCCGCGAGAGCCTGCTCGATTACCTCGCCACCACGTTTGCGCTCACCGATGCCGACGCACAGTCCGCGCTGCGCGACTTCCTCGAATCCAGCGATTCCGGCATCTTCAAGGGTCCGTTCGCACGGCTGCGGCTGCCGTTCCGCCCGGCCGAGCCGGGCTGGGAGGACTCGATCGGCTGGCTGCCGGAGGGGTTCAAGCCGTACGGACACCAGGCAAACGCATTCCAGCGGCTCTCAAGCCTCACCCAGGACCGCCCGCAGCCCACGCTCGTCACCACCGGTACGGGCTCGGGAAAGACTGAGGCGTTCCTCTTCCCGATCCTGGACCACGTGCGTCGGGCTCGCGAAGATGGCGTCAGCGGCACAAAAGCGCTGATCCTCTACCCGATGAATGCCCTGGCTAACGACCAGGCGAAGCGACTCACCTCGCTACTCACCTCCGAGCCCGCACTCGCGGGCATCACCGCCGCGATCTACACGGGCGAGAACTCGGGAAACCGCACCGTCGTCTCCGAACGCGGCCTCATCACCGCCCGCGACGTCATTCGCTCATCCCCGCCGGACATCCTGCTCACCAACTACAAGATGCTCGACCAACTGCTGCTGCGCCCCGCCGACCAGAAGATCTGGTCCGCGAGCGCCCACTCGCTGCAGTACCTGGTGCTCGACGAGTTCCACACTTACGACGGAGCCCAGGGCACGGATGTCGCGATGCTGCTGCGCCGCCTCGGACTCACCCTCCGCAGCCACCTCACCGTCACTACCGCGTTCGACGAGCGCCCGCTCGGCAAGATCACCCCCGTCGCCACCTCTGCCACGCTCGGCGACAAGGGCGACCCGGGCGTGATGCTCGACTTCGCCCACACCGTCTTTGGCGAAAAGTTCGGCGAAGACGCGGTGGTCACCGAATCCCGCATGAGCCACCGCGAGTGGTCCGACTCGCTCCGCAGAGGGCGGGGACCAGGCCGTGCCCCGGAAGCCGTCGATGCGTCGTTCATCGATCGATCGGTACGGCACTGGCGCGGCTACGCCACTACCCTGAGCGCGCACGACTTCGCCGCCACGGTGCTGAGCCACATGTGGTCCGTCTCAGGCGTCCCCGAGACGCCCGAGGACTTTGCGCAGGCGGTAGCCCTGCATCCTTTCACAGCACTACTCACCGAGGCGTCGGCGAACGCCGTGAGCATCTCCGACCTCGCCGCGGCCGTGCTCCCAGCCGACCCGCCAGAAGGCACGAGTCGCGATGAGTGGCCCGCATTCCAAGAGAACTTCTTGCTGTGGGTGCTCGCCGCCATGAGCCACGTGCGCACCCTGTGCGGCCCCGCGCGCATCCCCATGCTCAACGTGGACCTTCACCTGTGGGTCCGCGAACTCACCCGCATCGACCGCGCAGCGTCCGTCGTGCCGCGCTTCCGATGGTCCGACGACGGAGCCTCCGCACTGGACGAGGGTCTCGACGACGACGGCCGCCGCGCCTTCCCTGCCGTGTATTGCCGTCACTGCGGGCGATCCGGATGGGGCGTGACCTTGGCGCCCACCGGCCTAGGCGTGGAGGACGACTCGCTCTCCGTGCGACGCAAACACGCCGCCAAAGAGGGGCGATTCCGCGCACTCCTGTTCGCACCGTCGGAGGCAAGCGCGTCCGAGCTTCAGGGCACTTCCGTACCCGGCCTCGCATACTGGCGCCTGCAAGACCAAGAGCTGGCCATGCGTGCTCCGGCGGCGGAGGATGAGCAAGCACGCGACGGCTTGGTACTCCCCGTGCTCACGCAGGTGGGGGATGACGCCGACGACGCCTCGCGCGCCGACACCTGCCCCAGCTGCGGCGGGCGCGACGGCATCCGGTTTCTCGGCTCGGCCATCGCCACCATGCTTTCCGTGTCCATGTCCACGCTTTTTGGCGACAGTGCCCTGGACACCGCAGAGAAGAAGGCCCTGGTCTTCACGGACTCCGTGCAAGACGCGGCGCACCGAGCCGGCTTTGTCGAAGCCCGCTCCCACTCGCTCACCATGCGCTCCCTCCTCATGGACGCGGTGCCCGAGGGTGCGCCCGTCACGCTGGAGGAGTTGGCTGACCGAGTCATCGCCCAGGCGGGCGACGATCCGGTGGCCCGCTACCGGATCCTCCCGCCAGCGCTCGCGCACCACGAGGCGTTCAGCGAGTTCTGGAGCCGACCCACCTCCGCGGCGGTGCCCAAGCCCGTCCGCGAACGCGTGCGCAGGCGCTTGGCGTTCGACGCGGTGCTGGAGTTTGGACTCCAATCCCGCGTGGGTCGCACGCTCGAACTCACAGGATCCGTGGTGGGCCACGTGGACGCGGGCGACACCGCGCACCTGGCGCGCATTGCACGCACCGCGCTGGAAGGCGTGGACGTGGACGTCACCGGATCCACGGACGACGAGCACCTGGCGCGATGGGCGCGCGGCGTCTTGATCTACATGCGGCAGCAGGGTGCCGTGCACCACCGATGGCTAGACAAGTACCTCGCGGAGGACGGCAACCGCTGGTTCCTCACCGGAGGGCGGCCCAAGAACGTGGGCATGCCGGCGTTCCCCAGCGGCCGGGCCGTGCCCGAGTTCCCCCGTGTGGGAAAGAGTCGTGTCGCCACCAAGCAGTCGAACCTGGTCAACGTCACCAATGCTCAGAGCTGGTACACGCGATGGGCGCAGCGCACGCTGCAGGTTCCCGCGTCCGCTGGCGCGGTGTTCGCCCGGCAGTTGCTCGCGGCGCTCGCCGCGGCCGAGGTGCTGCGCTCGCAGGCGGTGCTCGACTCCGGTGCCGAGGTGTATCTGATTGCGCCCGAGAACGTGCTGCTCACCCGCATCTCCGATTCCTCCCTGCAGGCCGGAGACACCCTGCTCGCATGCGACGTGTGCGCCAACGTGGTGCCCGGTGCGCCGCTCGCCGTCTCGCAACTCGAGGGCGCCCCCTGCATGGTGATCCGATGCCCCGGCACCCTGCGCCGCAAGCCACAAACCACCAACTTCTACCGACGCTTCTACGCGGACGCGGCGATGCGTCGAGTGATCGCCCGCGAGCACACCAGCCTGTTGGACGACAAAGAACGGCTCGAGTTCGAGACCGGGTTCAAGGAGTCCGGCACACGACCCGATGCGCCGAACGTGCTCGTAGCCACGCCCACGCTGGAGATGGGTATCGACATCGGAGACCTCTCCACCGTCTTCCTCTCATCGCTGCCCAAGTCAGTGGCCTCGTACCTACAGCGAGTCGGCCGGGCCGGCCGCCTCACCGGCAACGCCCTCAACCTGGCGTTTGTGACCGGCCGCGGGGAGCAGCTACCGCGGCTCGCGGACCCGCTCTCAGTGATCAACGGCGAGGTTCGCCCCCCAGCCACCTACCTTGACGCTGAGGAGATCCTTCAGCGCCAGTACCTCGCACACCTTGCCGACGCCATCGCGCGCAACCCCGACATCGCCCACCCCTCGAAGGCCGCGGACACGCTGAACTCGTGCGAACCAGGCACCTACCTCGGCGAACTCATCGCCTACGCGGAGGAGGACGTCCCCGGCCACCTCGCAAGGTTCCTCGGCTCCTTCGACTCCCTGAACGATGCCACGCGCGACGCGCTCAGCGCATGGGCCGCTCCCGAGCAGGGGCCCGGATCGTCTGGGCCCGCGCAACTGATCTACGCGGCGTCGGCACGATGGCGCGTCACGCTCGAAGGGCTGGAGCATCGGCGCGCCGCCATCATCAACGCCATTCCCGAGCTCGACCGTAAGGCCGAGATGCCCGCGGCCACCGACGACGAGAAGCGGGACGCGCGCATCGCCCACGGCTCACTCAAGATGACGCAGGCGCAGCTTGCGCACATGCGAGACCTATGGTGGGTTGCCGCGCTTGAGGAGTACGGCGTGCTTCCCAACTACACGCTGCTGGACGACACCGTGGAGCTCGATATCGCGCTCACCTGGGTGGACGATCAGGACCAGTTCCAGACCACCCCCGTGACCTACACGCGAGGCTCCCGTGCGGCGCTCAGCGAGTTCGCCCCCGGCGCAGTGTTCTACGCGGGTGGCATGGAGATCACGATAGACGCAGTGGACCTGGGTGTGGACGCCACCAGTGTGCGTACGCTCGCGCTGTGCGACGAGTGCGGCTTCAGCAGCGACGTCACCGAGGGCGACTCCCTGTCCCAGTGCCCGCGCTGCGGCAGCGTGGGCATCGCTGACGTGAGCCAACGCATCGACAGCCTGGAATTCACCCGCGCGAGCGCCGAGGTGCGCCGAGACGATAGCCGCATCGCGGACCGCACCGATGAAAGGCAACGTACAAGCTTCTCTGTGCTGGCTGCCCCCGACATCGACCCCGCATTCGAGAGCGGTTCCTGGTACGTCGAAGGCACCGACTTTGGCGCCAGGTACTTCTCCAAGCTCGACATTCGCTGGCTCAACATCGGCAAACGTGATGCCCAAGGTGCCCCAATCATGGCCTCCGGCCAGGAGCACATCGCGCCGCTCTTCACCGTGTGTGAGGGGTGTGGAAAGCGTGACTCACACTCTGGGTCAAACAACCCGTGGGAGCACCGCACGTGGTGTCGCTATCGCAACGACCGCGCCGAGCATCACCGCAAGGTGGCCCTCACGCGGACGCTCACCACGCAGGGCGTGCTTCTCCGTCTGCCGCTGTCGGTGAGCCACGGAGACCCGTTCGCCGTGCCCAGTCTCAAGGCCGCAATCCTGCTGGGGCTCCGCGAGGAGTTTGGAGGAGCGCCCGACCACATCGCCGTGATCGAGACCGTCGACCCCCAAGCGAAGGGCGCGGGCGCTGGCCTCGCATCGGCGTTGCTGTTGCACGACATCGTGCCCGGCGGAACCGGCTACTTGGCGGACCTCCGCAACCCGGATCGCGTCTGGAGCCTGCTGCGGCGCGCCTGGTCTGTGCTCGACGCGTGCGAATGCGCCGGCAGTGGCAGGTTGGCCTGCCACCGCTGCCTACTGCCTTTCGCGCGTGGCTCCGAGGTGGAGAAGACCTCGCGAGTCGCCGCAGCCGCACACCTTCTTCAGATTCTCGGCCTGGGCGGGGAGCCGGGCGAAGTCCCGCCGGAAACCGTGCGATGGAAGACCACCAGTGCAGTCCCGGAGGCCACCAACTATGAGAGTCACCTAGAACAGCGCTTCCGTGCGGTGTTGACCGAGGCGCTCGAGAAGTCCGGCGCCAAGGTCACCGCGGTGCCCGGCGCGCTCGGGCCCAAGATCCGCGTCGCCTTCCCTGACGGGCATCGCACCTGGCTTCTGGAGCCGCAGGTACTGATGCACGGCTCCAAGCCAGACTTTGTGCTGTCATCGACTAACCCGCAGGACGGCCAGGTGGCGATCTTCACGGACGGCTTCGCGTACCACGCGTCCACAGCGCACAACCGGATCGCAGACGACGCGACCAAGCGCCAGGCCCTGCGTGACCAGGGCATCAAGGTGCTGGCCATCACCGCGGCCGATGTTCAGGAATGGCAGGCAGGCACCTCCGAGCCGCCCGAGTGGATGATGGACGCGGTCACGCAACAGCTCATGGGCAACGCCCAGTTCTCGCAGGCTGACGTGCAAGCGGCGACGGGCAATCCCATCGACTTTCTCGTCTCATGGATGCGCGACCCACGGATCGAACACCGTCGGTCGTTCGCCGACCACGCCGGGTACTACTTCCTTTACCGCGCCGGAGTGCGCTATGCGGCGAGCGAGGACTCGCCCCTTGAGCAGGTGCTGCTCGACGCAATCGTCGCCGGGTCGATGCCCCCGGCCTCACGCCCAGAGCGGCGATGGTTCTGGAGGCTCGGCGCGTGCGCGCTGAATGCCGAACTGCAGGACAACGGCAACGTGCGCGTGGTGCTCGCCCTCGACGACCGCCCAGCCACTATCTCCGAGACCGACTTCAAGCGCGCTTGGCAGGAGTGGCTGCGGCTCTCCAACCTGTTCGGCATGCGGGACCACTCCGCGGCGATCACGGCGGTGAGCCTCATGTCCGGAGCGCCGGAGCCCGCGGCTGCCGTCGCGAGCCCCGTCGAGGCGGTGTGGCAAGAGGCCCTGTCGCTGTGCGCCACCGCGGCTGAACGCGAGGTGGTGACCCTCGCGTCGGCCATCGCTGGCGTCACGCCGCCCGAGCTGGGGCACGAGGTACTCGGCGGCTCGGCCGTGATCGTCGCCTGGCCGGACCTCAAGGTGGCGGTAGACACCGGCTGGGATGCCGATGTCAGTGCCCGCCTGCAAAGTGAAGGTTGGACGATCGCCTCGCCCGAGGCGTCGTCCCTGGCAGCGGCGTTGGGCGCGGCGGAGTAGCCGCACCTGCCATGAGTAGAGGGGGGACTCATGCACATCAACGGTGACGTCATCACGTGGAGCGCGAGCGACATCACTGCGGCGAGCGCCTGCGAATTCGGGTTCCTGCGGATGCTCGATGCCCGGCAGGGACGCCTCAGCAGCGAGGAGCCCGAGCCCGACGCCATGCTGGAGCGCACCGGCCAGCTGGGCGCGGTGCACGAACAGCGGCTCCTGGAGGAGTACAGAGAACTGCACGGTAGCGGCTTGGTGGTGATCCCGCGTCCCTCCCTCGACGCTGGGATCACAACCGCTGAGGCACGTCACCTCACGCGCAAAGCGCTGGGCGAGGGCGCCCCCATCGTTGCCCAGGCGGCGCTTGACTGCGTCATCGACCACTCACGGTTCGTCGGCTACGCCGACTTCCTCGTGCGCCAACCCGACGGTGCGTACCGCGTCGAAGACACCAAACTCGCACGCTCGGAGAAGGTCTCCGCACTGCTGCAGCTGGCTGCGTACGCAGAGGCGCTGTTGTTGATGGGATTCCATGTTGCCCCCGCCGCGACGCTGGTCCTCGGCGACGGCAGACGTGTGGACTACGCGGTCGCGGACGTGGCGCCCGTCCTGGCCCTGCGGCGCGATCGCCTGTTGCACATTGTCCGTGAGCGTGAGGCCGAGGCCGCCGCAGGCGTGTCCGTGGTCGAGTGGGGCGATGAGCGGTACGCGATGTGCGGGAGCTGTGACACGTGTGCCGCCGAAGTGGCGGCCACGGGTGACGTGCTCCAGGTCGCGACGCTCACCCTAGGGCAACGCGAGAAGCTGCGCGCGACGGGGATCTCGACGGTCGAGCAACTCGCAACCAGCAGCGGTGACGTGCCCGGAATGGGCGTGGAGACCCTGGGACGCCTGCGGGATCAAGCGCGTCTCCAATCCGCCGCCGTGCCAGGCGAGGCTCCGCCGTACGAGGTCGCTGACGCAGAGGGCTTTTCACTGCTGCCGCGTCCCAGCGACGGCGACATCTTCTTCGACTTCGAGGGTGACCCGCTGTACACCGAAGACGAGGGCGCTGTGTGGGGCCTCGACTACCTCTGGGGCTGGGTCAACGCCGAAGGAGAATTCGAGTGTCTCTGGGCGCACGACTTCGCGTCCGAGCGAGAGGCACTGCGCAGTTTTCTGGAAACGATTCGTGCCCGACGCGCCGCCCACCCGGACATGCACATTTACCACTACGCGCCCTACGAGAGGACCCATCTGTTCTCGATGGCGGCGCGGTGGGGCATCGGCGAAGACGAGGTCGACGACCTCTTCCGCGATGACGTGCTCGTGGACCTCTATGCGGTGGTGCGGCGCGCACTCAGGGTGGGATCGCCGTCCTACTCGATCAAGAAGCTCGAGCCCCTCTACATGGGTGACGAGCACCGCGAAGGGGTGGACAACGCGGGTGACTCGATCGTCGAGTACGCGCTCGCGTGTGACGCGCGCGACGCCGGGGATCTGGAGGGCTTCCAGCGCCGCCTCGACGACATCGAGCAGTACAACGCCTACGACTGCGTCTCCACGTTGCGCCTCCGTGACTGGCTCCTCGAGTTGGCTCGGGGGGCGGGCGTCGAGTTGCGTGCGGAAGCGGACGTGCCCGATGCGATGGCGGCGGAGCGCGGTCCGTCCGATCTGGAGGTAGCGCTCCAAGCGCGTGCGGAGGGTGCGACCGGGGCGGACGCGGTGGCGTATCGCATTGCCTCGGCTGCCGTGGACTTTCACCGTCGTGAGCGCAAGGGCTTCTGGCATGACCACTTCAGTCGCCTGGTCGCCCCCAAGGCGGACTGGGCGGACACGCGCGACGTGTTCGACGTTGCTCACGGCGAGCTGCTGCGTGACTGGTTCAAGGAGGGCCGTCAGCGCACCCACCGTCGCCACATGCGCCTCCATGGGGTCGCGGCACCCGGCTCCCGCTTTGCCGGCGGTATGCCCTATGCCCTCTACGACGATGCGCCGTATACATCGGATGCCGCGCCGGGAAATCGAACGGCGCACCTGGTAAGCGTGCTTGAGGAAGGCGACGGCTGGGTCGACATCGAGGAGACGGAGAAGTCGGGACAGACGTGGGGTGGCTTTCCCACAGCGCTTACTCCGGGCAGGCCCGTTCCCACGGCCTCAATCGAGGCAGCGATCGCGGAGTGGGGCACCTCGGTGGCGCAGGCGGTTGACTGGCCTTCCGACCCGGCGTCCAACCTGCTGCGGCGGATTCCGCCCGCTGGCGGTGGCGAGATCGTGGCGTCCATGGGTCCAGACGACATCGTCGGCCCGCTCGTCGCCTCCCTTCTCAATCGAGCTTCGGGCTACCTCGCTGTCCAGGGGCCACCGGGAACCGGCAAGACCTACGTGGGCTCGCACACGATCGCGACGTTGGTCGCGGACCACGGATGGAAGGTGGGGGTCGTCGCTCAGTCCCACGCGGTTGTGGACAACATGCTGAATGCCGTGGTGGGCGCGGGCCTGCCGGCGGCCCTCGTGGGGAAGGTCGACAAGCAAGCCGGCGGCACCGTGAGATACACCAGCCTCCCGACCGACGGACATGCGGCCTTTGCGCATGCCCTCCCCGATGGCTATGTGCTGGGCGGTACCGCGTGGGACATGACCAACACCAAGCGGGTGGCGCGGGAGCAGTTCGATCTCCTGGTGGTCGATGAAGCCGGGCAGTTCTCGCTCGCCAACACGATCGCCTCCGCCCAGTCGGCGAAGCGACTGCTCTTGCTGGGCGATCCGCAGCAATTGCCGGCCGTGACGCAGGGTACTCATCCGGCACCGATTGATACCCCTGCGCTCGAGTGGCTGAGCGCGGGAAGCGACGTCCTACCCGCCGAGTTCGGCTACTTCTTGCCCCAAAGTCGACGCATGGACCGTGCGGTTGCCGCCCCCGTCTCCGCACTGTCCTATGCCGGGGAGCTCTCGGCGCACCCCTGCACCGAGGCTCGTCGGCTGCACGGCATGGAGCCAGGAGTCGTGGCGGTACCCGTGGAGCACCAAGGAAACTCCACCTCCTCGAGAGAAGAGGCCGTGGCGGTGGTGCGGTTGGTCCGTGAGGCCCTCGGCATACGGTGGACCGACCCCGACGAAGGCAGGCGCGACGATCCGTTGACGGGACACGACGTCATCGTGGTGACGCCCTACAACGCGCAACGCGCGGAGGTCCTTGCCGCTCTCGACGCCGAAGGGCTGACGGACGTGCGGGGGGGCACCGTGGACAAGTTCCAGGGCCAGGAGGCGGCGGTGGCGATCGTGACCCTCGCGGCCTCGTCCGCAAGCGATGTGCCGCGGGGCATGGAGTTTCTGATCAACCGCAACCGTCTGAATGTGGCGATCTCGCGCGCGAAATGGGCGGCGCGGTTGGTGTACTCGCCCGGCCTGCTTGCGCACCTCCCTTCCAGCCCTCAGCGACTCGTGGAGTTGGGACGCTTCGCGCGTCTCGTGGGCGTTGCGCCGAGTCAGGGGAAATCGGAGAGCCCGGCATCGAGTGGCGAGCCCTTGGTGGCGGATCACCTCGATGCGGCGTGGCGGGAAGCGCTCGACCTGTGCGCCTCCGACCTTGAGCGAGCGGTGGTGACCATCGCATCGGGTATCCCAGGTGCGCTCCCACCTGAACTGGGCCTCGAGGTCTTGGGGGGAGATGTGGCGGTCATCGCCTGGCCGTCACGGAGGATTGTGGTGGACGGAGGCTGGGAGGGCAGTGTCCGCCCTCGCCTGCGGAACGAAGGCTGGAATATCGTGTCCCCAGAAGCATCGGCCCTGATAGCCGCACTGTCTGAGGAGTCAGTCTCATGACCACGCTCGTGTGGGCAAACAAGCAGCAGAAGCTCGACAAGGCCGTGAAGGCCAAGGTCTATGACTTCCTAGACAAGCTCCAGACGGACGACTCCTTACCGGGCCTGCACATCGAGCCGATGCAGAAGCCTGTTGATGATCGCGTCCGTACTGGTCGGGTGGACCAGCATTGGCGCGCCGTCCTCTTCAAGGTGCCGCAGAAGAGCGACGTCGCGTACTTCTACATGGGCACGTGGAATCACGACGAGGCGATTGACCTCGCTCGCAAGATGACGCTTTCGGTCAACCCGGTGGGTGGCTTCACCGAGGTGACAATCGTCGAACCGGCGGCCGACGAGGTGTCTGGCGATGTGATGCCGGCAGGTGGCGGCGCCCCGGCAGAGGCCTCCGGCGCATTGAGCCTGCTCGAAGGCTGGGCCTACACCTTCGAGGACCTCACCGAGCGGATTGGCCTCGCGCCCGCCACCGCACGAGCGGCGATGGCCGCGCCCACCGAGGAGGCCCTCCTCGAGGTCGCGGTACGCGTAGAGGGGTGGCAGGGCGAGGCGCTGGTGCTGCTCACCGATGGCTTGAGCATCGACGACATTCGAGCAAAGTTCTCGCTCGACACGCCCGTTGCCCAGGACGCCGATGCCACCGAAGACGAGCAGCTCCTCAAGGGGCTGGAGCACCCGACTGCCCAGGCGGCCTTCGCCTACATCGAGGGTCAAGAGGAACTCCGGCGGGTCATCGAGGCCCAGGACTTCGGCGCATGGCGCGTGTTCCTGCACCCCGAGCAGCGAAAGTACGCCACCGCGTCGTACTCCGGCGCGTTCAGGCTCTCCGGCGGCGCCGGAACAGGAAAGACCGTGGTGTTGGTGCATCGAGCTGCGCATCTGTGGCACGCCAACCCGAACGCGCGCATCGTCCTCACCACCTACACGCGCAACCTCGCCGACATGCTGCGCGCCAACCTGCAGCAGCTCGACGACTCCGTACCAATCGTGAGCGAGTTGGGCCAGCCCGGTGTTCACATCACCACCGTGGACGCCCTGGCTCACGCGGTGAGCAAGCGCGCAGGAATCGACATCACGAGCGCCGCGGAGCAGGTGCTCGGGCGGCCCGCGCACAGTGTGACAAGCCGGCCCGGCGACAATGCTTGGGACGATGCAATCGCTGCCGCCGGAGCGGGCCTTCCCCAAAATCTCCGCTCTGCGGCGTTCTTCGAGTCCGAGTACTCGATGGTGGTGCTCCCTCGTCGAGTCGTCTACCGCGGCGACTACTTCACGGCTTCCCGCGCCGGGCGCGGCGTCCCGCTGAGCCGAGGCATGCGGTCGCAAGTGTGGTCTGTCGTTGAGGCGTACCGTGCGAGCGGCAAGGTGTTTGGCGTCGTGGACTGGGAGGAGTCGGTCGCCATCGCAGCCGTACATCTCGATCTGACTGGGGCCCAGGAACGCGTCGCCGACCACGTGCTCGTAGATGAGGCGCAAGACCTCACCCCGGTGCGCTGGCAGCTGCTGCGGGCGCTCGTGGCCGACGGCCCGAATGACCTCTTCATTGCAGAGGACTCCCACCAACGCATCTACGGCCAGCGGGTGGTGCTCGGCCATTACGGAATTCGCATCGTGGGCCGCTCTCAACGACTCACTCTCAACTACCGCACCACCGAAGAGAACCTTGAGTGGGCAGTTGCGGTGCTCTCGGGAGCGCACTTCGACGACGTTGAAGGCGAGGCGGCGACCACCGCGGGCTACCACTCGGCTCGCTCCGGGCCCAAGCCCAGCCTTGTGGAATGCGCGTCGGCGGCCGAGGAGTTCGACACGATCGCGCAGCGCATCACGACGTGGCTTGCCGAGGACGACCTCGAGCCGGAGACAGTCGCCGTGCTCGTGCGAAACAACCGCCAAGCAACGCGGATCGCGACAGCTCTGGAGGAGCGCGGAGTCCCTGTGCGAGTGGTTGACGGCCAAGCAAAGATCGGTACCGGCCAACCCGTGGTGCTCACCATGCATCGAGCAAAGGGAACCGAGTTCGCGCGCGTCGTTCTCGCCGGTGTGGCCGAGGGATCGATTCCAGCTGCCATGGCTGCCGAGAAGTACGACGATTCGGCCTGGCAGGATGCACTGCTCCGCGAACGATCACTCCTCTACGTAGCGGCGACGCGCGCACGCGACGAACTCGTGGTGACTTGGTCGGGCGAGAAGAGCGGGTTGTTGGCGTCCGTGGCACAGATCAGTAAGGATTGATCACATGGCAATGAAGAGCGTGCCCAACCCTGGTGCCTTCGGCACGAGCTTCGCATCCGTCGCCGTGGCCGTAGGTGCGGTAGTACTGGCGAACCCAGAACTGGTCGCCGAGGGAGCAAAACTGGTGCGCCGATTCACCGGATCATCGGTGCTGCTTGTTGGTCCTAGTGGTGCCGGGACCTCGACGCTCGCCAAGATTCTCGAGACGCGTTCCCAGCATGACGCCGGCGATAGCGTCGGTGACCTTGTGAGTCATCTAGGGGATATCGCGCGTCTCAATGCCATCGAGTCGGCTGGGCCCAGTCAAGGAGGGATGAGTCGCCAGGATGCGATCCGTGAGCTTGCGCCAAGGTCAAAAGTGGTGTGCCTCGTTGTTTCTCTCGCGCAGCTAGAGGACCTCGAGGCGGTGGACGGGCCCATGCGCCTCGCGCGGCAGCTCGACGAGTGCACCGGACGAGGGGCGCGTCGAGTGTTGGTCCTGACCCACCTTGACAAGTCCGAGTTCTCCGACGCGATGGCCGCGAAAAACGACGTAAGGGTAAGCGCGCTCGCACGAGCGTTCGGCACGCGCGTGGTCGTCGCCCTGAGCCTCGTTGGCCCGGTCGACACAGGCGAGGCTGTGACCGAGATACTCAGTGCACTTGGAGCAAGTGAGGTAGAGGAGTCGACATCGTGACTGGGCGTGCCCGGGACCGCAAGGTACTTATTGCCATAACGCAAGCGAAACTGGACTCGATGGAGCCCACTGAAGTGAGTCGCATCGTAAACGTGCCGGGAGTAGATTTCCTCGTCATTGAGCGTGACACTAGCGTGGATCCGCCTATTTTCGACGCTGTGAGGGAGCAGTACACCTTACAGACTGGCTCAATCTTGATTCAGAGTCCATTCGATACGAACTGTTATTATCTCGATGAGACCGCTTTGCATGACATCGTGATTCAAAAGACGCTTCACGTGGCACAGGTTTGTACGTTGCTGGGCGCGACGAGTGTGTCTGTCAGTCAAGTGTCTGCAGAACTCAGTGAGCGCAGTCGCTCCGCTTCGGCCAACCTAGGCATGGAGGGGCTTGCGGCAAAGCTCAAAGGAGAGAGCTCTCGGGTGCGGGAACTTCGGCGCCAGATCACGCTGAGCGAGGAGAGCGTCGGTGGTGAACCGGACATCGAAGGCGCAACTTCCTACGTCCAAGAAATGCGTCTTGGCAATGATCCCGTACTTACCAGCCTGATACGAGCACGCGGAACCCGATCGAACCCGCTCAAGAGCCGGAAGCTCACCATCGACGCGACTCGCGAAGCACGCTCCTCGATTGAGCTCGCTGCGAGTCTTGATGTCGAGAGCCAACTGGACATTGGATCTGGTCTTGGGCGACTCGTTCGAGACTTCGATCAGGTCACGGTCGAGTACGAAATCCGTTTCTAGGGCCGAGTGACGCTGCTCCTGGAGGCTCCAAGCCTCGGACGTCGCCGCGAGGGAATCGGCGAGCCGGCTCCGTCGGCCATGGCCGTAAACTCCTTGTGCCGTTGAAGTGGTAGCCCATTGGCAGGACGCAACTGACGAACTTGTGCCCGCGATCGGCGGGCCCCGGCCAGCCGAACGCGGCGGTGCGGGTTCCCTACGTCGCTTGCCGGCGGTTGATCGACCGCCGGTGCAGCCAGAATCGCGATCATGGCAGAAGTCACGCTGACGACAATCGCGAACGAGATTCGAGATAGAGCGGCGAAGATCTGGATCGGGAGATAGGAATCTGCCGACGGCCCCAACGTCGGCGGTACTCCGGTGGCGTAGTTCAAGAATGTCTGCAAGGAGAATCCCCTGGAATCGCCGTCGGCTTCCCCTGTGCCGCCGAAGGCTATGGCCACCGAGAAAGTTAGCCACATGGCAAGGACAATGAAGAGGACCACAGTTGCATTCCCGGGTCTGAACTCTCCTCGGCGCGAGTGCTCTACAACGTTCGCAGTGAGCAACCCAAAGGTGATAAAAATGAGTGCGATGACTGCAGTAAACCAACCGGTGAAGCTACCAGGGTCTGACTCGTAACGCAGTACCGTCATCGAAATTACAACGATCGCTGCGACCGGAATCAGAGACCATAGATGCGCGTGATAAGCGAAAGATTGCATTCGTCCCCCTTGTAGCAGCTGGCGATGCAAGGTCCGTCGTCCGAGATCGCTCTTTACGCACCTCAGCTGGGCGCGTCAGGGCGGCCTGGGCCAAAAGGTCCTCGATAGCGGCGATTCCGGAATCAGCGCCGTGCTGCGCGCGGCGCGGGAGCGCGATTGCGCTCGTCGGTCGGTGCTGAAAGACTCCCCGCATGGCAAACGCGCTTTCGGCCCACGAAAAGACCATCGAGAAGGTCCTCTCGAGTGACTTTCAGTTCTCGATCCCTGGATATCAGCGGCCATACCGCTGGGGCCCCGACCAAGCGCTGCAATTGCTGGACGACCTCGAGGAGAGCCTCGCCCGTTCGTCGGACGACCCGTACTTTCTGGGCTCGCTCGTTCTTGTCGAGGCGGGCGGAACCGACTTTGACGTGATCGATGGCCAGCAGCGCCTGACCACACTTACCATCCTGTTCGCAGTGCTGCGCGACCTCGCGTCACCTGATGTGGCGAGCGAGCTTGATCAGTACGTCCGCGAGCCCGGCAGCAGGGTCGCTGGCCGGTTGCCGAAGCCTCGGCTCGCGCTCCGCACCCAGGATCGCGAGTTCTTTGAGAAACACATCCAAGACCCTGGTGGTACGGCCGAAGTCGGTTCGCTGAGCGACACCGACGCCGCCACGGAGCCTCAGCGCGCGATCCGCGACAACGCATCGGCACTCCGCAAGCGACTCCTGTCCAAGCCCGAGGAATGGCGCCTCGAACTCGCCCAATACGTCACGCAGTCGACCTACCTGGTTGTGGTGACTACGCCGGACCTCGACAGCGCATACCGGATTTTCAGCGTGATGAACGCGCGCGGCCTGGACCTCACGCCTGCCGACATCTTCAAGTCGCAGGTCACCGGCGAACTTGGTGACGATGCGACGGAGACCAAGCGATGGGAGGGGCTTGAGGAGTCGCTCGGCACAGACGACTTCTCGGACCTCTTCCGCGACATTCGCACCGTGATCTCCGGCGATCGAGCTCGCCGTGAGCTGCTCAAGGAGTTCCCCGAGCAGGTGCTGGGTCCGTATCTTGCGCGTGGCGCCGAAGGGCGCCGGGAGTTTGTGAACTCCGTGCTCGACCCCTATGGCAAGGCTTTCTTGCACCTCCGCGAGCGTGACTTTGCGGGTGAAGGCTGGAACGAGGTTAACGTGTGGCTGCGACGCCTGGCGACCTTGGACAACTACGACTGGCGGCCTTCCGCGCTTTGGGTGCTGCGCCACCACTCGAGTGACTCTATGTATGTCGCAACCTTTCTTGCGAAGCTCGAGCGGGTGGCCGCGTATCTGCTGCTTACGGGCAAGTACACCACCCCGCGCATCATGCGGTTCTTGGAGCTGCTGAACCAACTCAAGAACGGCGACGGACTTGAGGCGGCCGCTCTTGACCTCAGTGCGGACGAGCGTGCGGATGCGCTCAACGCGCTCGACGGTGAGGTCTACCGCATGCAGGCCCGACGAGCGCGGTACGTGTTGCTACGCCTTGACGAGGTGCTCGCGCAGGATCCGGGGGTTTCGTATAGCCACGGTGTGCTGAGCATTGAACACGTGCTGCCGCAGCGCCCGCACGAAGAGAGCGTGTGGATTGCGAACTTCACGGACCAGCAGCGTGATTACTGGGTGCATCGACTCGGCAACCTTGTGCTGCTGAACCGCAAGAAGAACTCTCAGGCTAGCAACTACGACTTTGACGAGAAGAAGGTGAAGTACTTCTCGGCGAGCGGTGGCTCCGCGGTGTTCGCCCTCACCACGCAGGTACTGAGCGAGCCCACGTGGACGCCCGAAGTGGTCGAGCGTCGGCAGAAGGAGCTCGTGCGCAGGTTGGCTACCGAATGGGGACTTCTCGACTAGTTCAGTCGTTGCAGTAGTCGCAAACGCCCGTGGCCGGTAGTTGGTGTTGCCCGGGGCGGCACAGGTTCGGCTCTGCGTCGGCCGCTCGGCGCTGGTGGGTGCCGCCGGGGCGCACCGAGTTCTCGGGGAACTCCACCGTCCACCACGAGTCGTTGCGCGTCCCGATGCCAGTGAGATCTACGTGATCGCCGCCGCGGATCCGCGCATAGCCCTTGTGGATGGTGGCGGCCGTCCGCCGCCCATCGGGCTGCACCAGCGCAACGTACGGCTGGTTGGGCTGTGGGATGTAGGTCGCGGAGTGCTCGATGCGAGAAGCCACTTCGCGCGCGAGCGCTTGGTTCGCCACCGCGAGGCCGAACTCGCTCAAAGCGACCTCGATGTTGTCGAAGTATTTGCGCTTTGCTGGCGGCTCATCCGAGCCACGGCGATAGTCCGGGTCCAAGTGGGGAGGGCCGGACCGAAGGGACTTTCCGAAGTAGCGGGCGACGCCCAGCGCCATCTCGTAGTCCAGATACCAACGCGCCATGAAGTCTTCGCCGTTTGGCCGATAGACGGAGCGCAGGTAGCCGCGCATCCTCTTGGGGTCTACCCCAAGGATCTCGGCCAGTTCATTTGGTGTAATCCCCATGATGCGAAACTACGCCCTCCGACTGACGGAGCGCACTCTTCTTGCCGGTGTCTGACCCCTCTGCCAGGCTCTACGTATGACAGTGCTGGGTTTGGATGGCTGCAAGAAAGGTTGGGTTGTCGCGGTAGCCGAACCTGTCCGCCTCGTCGAGATGTTCATCGCAAAGGACGCCGGCCAGGCCGTCGACACCGCAGCGCGGCACTGGGACATCGATGCGGTCGTCATCGACATGCCGATTGGACTCGCGGACACGGTCCCGCGAGTAGCTGACGAACACGCCCGGCAGCGTCTCGGCGAGCGACGGTCAAGCGTTTTCGATGTGCCCATTCGGAGGGCATTGGAGGCAAGATCGAATGCCGAGGCGAACCGCATTTCCAAGGAGATCAACGGCCGCGGCGTCGGCTCGATGTCGTACGCGCTGCGCGAAAAGATCCTTGAGATTGACGAGTTCGTGAGGTCCGCGTCCGTCACCGTGCGCGAGGGACACCCTGAGGTGAGCTTCGCGGCGCTCGCGGGAAGACCGCTGCGCTATTACAAGAAGACGCTGCCGGGAGCCCTTGAACGCCGCGCGCTTCTTGAGTCGGCGGGTCTCTTGCCTGACGTAGACGCAGAGATCGCGCTCAAGCGCCAAGCCTCATTTGACGACATCAATGACGCGGCGATCATGGCCTGGACTGCGCTCCGTGTGACGTCGGGGGAAGCTGAGTCCGTTCCTGAGACGCCTGAGGTGTTTTCAGATGGGTGGCCGAGCGCCATCTGGCTCTAGATTCTGGCAAGCCGAGGTTACGTACGGGTGAGGGGGATATGTGACCGACATCAACATCACGGCGTGGAAGAAGTACGGGCATCACCGCGGCTACGCGACAGCGGCCGACGGTACCAAGCTGGGTTGGATCGACGTGCCCACAGGTGCGATCACCTTCGAGCCGACGGGTGACGCCCACGCGGTCCGCGCGGCGCTAAACGCGTGGCGGGACTCACTAGGTCTCGCTCCCGAGAGCCCCGCCACTGACACCCCGCCGCCTCCGGAGCCGAGCCCGACGCCAGCGCGGGAAGTCGCGGCACCTCCGCCTGTCCACATGGCGGAGCCCTCCGCGCCGGCGCTCGTACCCGAGCCAGTGACGGCCGCTACGTTCGGACAGCCCACGGCGGAACTGACCCCGTTAGCGGCTCCGGCCCCGGCGCCCCCGGAGGCTCCGGAGTGGCAGGACCTTTCACTCCATCGCCCGGGTGAACTCGTGCGAGCCGAGGCCCTCGCCGAGTGGGAGGCGAGCAAGGAGCGGTCGAAGCTCCGTGCCTACGGTGCGCGTGTCTTCAACGTGCACACCCAGGAGCGCGCGTGGCGCGTGGGAGCGGATGGCGAGGAGGTGATCGGCTCGCGGCTGGAGAAGCTGCTCTCGAAGGGCTGGTACGTGCTCCACTCGGTGCCCGTGGGCGCGCGCGGCTCCGACATCGACCACATCGTCATCGGCCCCGGCGGGGTGTTCACCGTGAACAGCAAGAACCATCCCGGCGCCAAGATCTGGGTCGCGAAGTATCAGATGCGCGTTAACGGGCAGCCCGTTGACTACCTCCGAAACGCCCGTCACGAGGGCCAACGTGCGTCGAAGTTGTTGACGGCGGCCACGGGCTTCCCGGTGGAAGTCCGCTCGTGCGTCGT
>Ga0182793_1000510_pt1 | contig 29767 bp, 22 predicted proteins | sample Passage237A_FD_130498 | JGI IMG/M metagenome (GOLD analysis project Ga0182793, IMG submission 130498) | Cellulose adapted compost microbial communities from Newby Island Compost Facility, Milpitas, CA, USA - Passage2 37A (version 2) (version 2) ... | reverse complement strand
CCCGCGCGCGCCCCCCCCCCGCCCCGCGGCGCGCCGAAAAAAGCCAAACCCCGGGGCCCCCCCGGAGCCGGCAAAGACGGAGCCGATGGCAGCGGTGGCCAGCGCCTGGCCGGCGCGCCCGTTCCGCGCCATCTGGTAGCCGTCGATGGCCGTGACCGCCGAGGAGGATTCGCCCGGCAGGTTGATGAGGATGGCGGTGGTCGAGCCGCCATACTGGGCGCCGTAGTAGATGCCGGCGAGCATGATCAGCGCCGTCGCCGGCCCGAGCGTGAAGGTGATGGGCAAGAGCATGGCGATGGTCGCCGTAGGGCCGATGCCCGGCAGCACGCCCACCAGCGTGCCCAGCAGCACGCCGATGAAGCAGTAGAGGATGTTGACCGGATCGAGCGCGACCGAGAAGCCGAGGGCCAGGGAAGAAATGAGATCCATCGACCGTCTCCCCTAGAACCGCAGCCAGGGGCCGAACCAGGGCACGATCATCCCGAGCCCGACCACGAAGATCACCAGGCACAGGACGCACAGCCCCACCGAGATGAGCAGCGCCGACAACAGCGTGTTGCGCGTGCTCGACAGCGCCGTGGCGAAGCCCGAGATCAGCACCACGGGGATGAAGCCCAGCCCCCTTATGGTGGCCGCGAAGAACACGATCGTGCCCAGCACCAGCGCCATGCCGCGCCACGGCCAGGGCGCCGCCGCCCCGTCGTCGGATTTACGGAAGCCGGCAATGGCCACCGCCAGGCCCAGCGCCACCAGCACCCCGCCCAGCACCACCGGCATGAAGCCCGGCCCCATGCGGAACAGCGTGCCGAACTGGTAGTTCATCGCCTCCAGCGCGAAGAAGGCGCCGAACCCCACGAAGATGGCGCCGGCGGCAAGGTCGTTCCTTGATGCGTTGAGAGCCATTCATCCCCCTCCTGGCATGAGGAATCTCCGGGACCGGGGTCCCGGAGATCCGCTTTTCCTGCCGCCTTACTGCGCCGAGACGCCGGCCGCCGCGATCACCTCGCCCCACAGGGCGATCTGGCCTTCGAGCGTCGCCGCCAGCGCCTGCGGCGTCGCCTGGTTCGCCGGCACCGGATAGGTGCCGAGCTCGGCGAAGCTGTTGGCCACGGTCTCGCTGGCCAGCGCGGCCTGCAGCGCCGCGGTCAGCCGCTCGATGATCGCCGGATCGGTGCCGGCCGGGGCATAGAGGCCATGCCAGATCGAGAGGTTGAAATTGTCCAGCCCGCCCTCGGCCAGCGTCGGCAGGTCGGGCAGCACGGCGATGCGGTCGGGCGTGGTCACCGCATAGGCCTTGATCTCGCCGGCCTGGATCTGGCTGGTGGTGTTGGTGGTCTGGTCGCACATCATGTCGATCTGCCCGCCCAGCAGGTCGGTCATGGCCGGGCCGGTGCCCTGGTAGGGCACTTCGGTCATCCGCGTGTCGAGCGCGTCCATGATCAAGAGGCCGCAGAGCTGGCTGGCCGCGCCGATGCCGGCATTGGCATAGGTGATGTTCTCGCCGTTCTCCTTGATGTAGGCGATGAGATCTTCCAGCGTCGCCGGCTCGAAATCCCGGCGCGCCACCACGGTCATCGGCACTTCGGTGACCAGCCCGATCGGGGCGAAATCCGCTATCGGATCGAAGGGCAGGCTGGCATAGAGCGCCGGGGCGGTCGACATGCCGATATGGTGCAGCAGCAGCGTATAGCCGTCATTGGGGGCGGCGGCGACCTGGCCGGCACCCAGCGTGCCGCCGGCGCCGCCGACATTCTGCACCACCACCTGCTGGCCGAGCTCGTCGCTCATCGCCGCCGCCACCAGCCGGGTCACCGTGTCGGTCGGCCCGCCGGCCGAGAACGGCACCACGATGGTGACCGGCTGGGTCGGATAGTCCTGCGCGACGGCGGCGACCGCCGTCAGCGCGGTGCCCGCGACAAGGCCGGCGGCCAGGATCGTGGAAATGGTCTTCATGGAATGGTCCTCCCAAATGCGTTCGATGCCCGGCGTTCCCCCCCGGGGCGGCAAACCCTTTGCAAGCCGCGTGCCAGATCGAAAACGCAAGGCAGATATGCAATTGCTGCGGTGCATGCTATCAGCTTCGGCAAGAACTTGCCCGCCGATGGCGGGACGATCGGCAATTTCTTGCCGATGCCACCCGGAGGACGGCGGTGACCCCAGGCAATCCATGGCGAAGCTGGCGCGACCGCCGCCAGCTCATCGGCACCGCGGCCGGCCTGGTCGTGATGGCGCTGGTCGGCTGGGTGGCCTTCGAGCTCACCCTGACCTCGGCCATCCGCCATGCCGGCGAGCAGGCCCAGCGCCGCCTCGCCCTGTTCGACCGCACGCTCGAGGCGATCATCGAGCGCTTCCACTATCTGCCCGTCGCCATCTCCCAGGCCCGCGAGACCCGCCTTGCCCTCGAGAATCCGGACGATCCCGAAGCCGTGGAAGCGGCCAACGGCTTCCTGAGCAAGCTCAACGAGACCGCCGGAGCCGGCGAGATCTTCCTGATGGAGGACCATGGCAGCGTGGTGGCCGCCAGCAATTGGTGGACCCTGACCAGCCTGGTGGGCACCAACTATTCCTTCCGCCCCTATTTCGCCGACGCCATGCAATATGGCAGCGCCGACTACTACGCCTTCGGCATCTCCACCAATGTGCCCGGCTATTTCCTCTCCCAGCGGGTGGACGGGCCGGACGGACCGCTGGGCGTCGCGGTCACCAAGATCAACCTGGGCGAGATCGAAGCCACCTGGTGGCGCTCGGGCGAATTGATCGGCATTCTCGACCTCAACGACGTCGTCATCCTCTCCACCCGCCCGGACTGGCGCTATCGTCCGCTCCAGACCATCCCACCAGCCCGGGTCGAGGACGTTTCCAGCCAGCAGCGCTACGGCGAGCGCGGCATCGACAATACCGGCATCATCGCCGACCGCTGGAGCTCGCGCGGCGCCGAATTCGCCCTCATCGCCGGCACCGATCCGGAGGCCTCGGGCTATTTCCTGCTCCAGGAGCTGCGCCTGCCCAAGCATGGCTGGCGGCTGATGTCCTTCACCCCGCTCGCCCCGCTCCAGGCCGGGGCGCTGACCATGGCGGCGGCGGCGGCGCTGGGCTGCGCCGCCCTGCTGCTCATCGTGGTGCTGCTGGTGCAGCGCCAGCGCGCCATCGCCCAGCGCCTGGCCGAGCACGACCGGCTCGAGCAGCGCGTCGCCGAGCGTACCGAGGACCTGCACAACATGAACGAGCAGCTGCGGGCCGAGATCGCCGAGCGCGTCCGCGCCGAGCGGGCCGAGCGCGAGGCCCAGCTCGGGCTGGTGCAGGCCGCCAAGATGGCGAGCCTCGGCCAGACCCTCGCCGGGCTTGCCCACGAGGTCAGCCAGCCCGTGGCGGCGCTGGCGACCCATATCGCCAGCGCCCGGCTGCTGGCCGAGCGCCGCGGGGACGGCGAGATCGCCCCCATCCTCACCGCCATGGACAAGGTGGTGGAGCGCCTTTCCACCCTCACCGGTCATCTCAAGACCTTCGCCCGCAAGGAAACCCGGACCGCCATGACCGCCGATGTCGGCACCGCCATCGCCAATGCGCTCGACCTCACCGACCACAAGCTGCGGCGGCTGGGCGTCGACGTCGAATATCGGCGGCCGCGGCGGCCCGTCGGCGTCGCCGCCAACCCGGTGCATCTCGAGCAGGTGCTGATCAATCTGATCGCCAATGCCGCCGACGCCATGGAGGATGCCCCGGTGCGGGTGCTCTCCATCGGCGTCACCGGCGGCCGGGAAAGGGTCGAGATCGCCGTCAGCGACACCGGCGCCGGCATCCCGCCAAGCGAGATCGGCAATCTCTTCGACCCCTTCTATACCACCAAGCAGGCCGGCAAGGGCCTCGGGCTGGGCCTTTCCATCTCCTACGGGCTGGTCCGCGACAGCGGCGGCGCCATCGCCGTGCGCTCCCGCCCCCACAAGGGCAGCACCTTCACCGTCTCCCTGCCGCCGGCCCGCATCTCCATCCCGAAAGTGCCCGCATGAGTGAACCGACCGTCCTGATCGTCGACGACGAAGACATGGTGCGCACCGCGCTCGAGCAGTGGCTGCGCCTGTCCGGCTTCGCCCCGCGCACCGCCGCCAGCGCCGAGGAGGCCCTGGCCCTGATCGACGACCTGCACCCCGAGGTGATGCTGACCGATGTGCGCATGCCGGGCCTGTCGGGCCTCGATCTGCTGCGCCGCATCGCCGGGCGCGCCCTGCCCACCGAGGTCATCCTCATCACCGGCCATGGCGACGTGCCCATGGCGGTGGAAGCCATGCGCGCCGGCGCCTTCGATTTCCTGCAGAAGCCCTATGTGCCCGACCAGCTCGTCAAGACCATCAGCCGCGCCGCCGAGCAGGCGCGCCTCAAGCGCGAGGTCGCCGAGCTGCGCCGCAAGCTGGACGGCGGCGAGCGGGAGCTGGCCACGCGGCTGGTGGGTGCCTCGCGCGGCATGGAAGCCCTGCGCCGCTCCGTGCTGGAGCTCGCCGCCATCCCCGCCGACGTCATCCTTCTGGGCGAAACCGGCACCGGCAAGGAGGTGGTGGCGCGGTGCCTGCACGACTTCTCCCCGCGCGCCAAGGCGCCCTTCGTCGCCGTCAACTGCGCCGCCATTCCCGCCGAGCTCATCGAAAGCGAGCTGTTCGGCCACGAGGCCGGCGCCTTCACCGGCGCCGCCGGCCAGCGGGTGGGCAAGTTCGAATATGCCAATGGCGGCACCCTGCTGCTGGACGAGATCGAATCCATGCCGCTGCTGGCCCAGGCCAAGGTGCTGCGCGTCATCCAGGAGCGAGTGGTGGAGCGCGTCGGCTCCAACAGGCAGATCCCGCTCGATCTCAGGATCGTCGCGGCCTCCAAGGTCGACCTCGGCGCCGAGAGCGCTGCCGGCCGGTTCCGGGCCGATCTCTATTACCGTCTCAACATGGCGACCATCCACCTGCCGCCTCTGCGCGACCGCGGCGACGACTGCCTGCTGCTGTTCCACCACTTCCTGGGCGAGGCGGCGCGCCGCTTCGGCCGTCCGGCGCCCGGCCTGCATCCCGCCGACGTCAACGCCCTGATGGCCCATGCCTGGCCCGGCAATGTGCGCGAGCTCAAGGCGGCCGCCGACCGCTTCGCCCTCGGCCTCGACGCCACCGGCCGGTCGCTGGCCGACATTCTCGGCGCCCGCGCCCCCGTCGTCTCGGGAGCGAGTCTGGCCGAGCGCGTCGCCGCCTACGAACGCCACCTCATCGAGGCCGAACTCGATCGCCACAACGATTCCATCGCCGCCGTCGCCGAGGCCCTGCAGGTGCCCCGCCGCACGCTCAACGAGAAGATGAGCCGCCTGGGCGTGAGGCGATGATCCGGGACGCTACCCCACCAGCTCCGCCCGGAAGCTGTATCGTCCCGTCGCGCCCGGCCCCAGCAGCTCCGCATAGGGCCGCTCGGCGAGATCGTCGGTGCCGCCGGCTTCCGCCGCGGTACCGTGCCAGGGTTCGAGGCAGAGGAAGCCGGCGCCCGGCTTGGTCCATAGCGCCAGATTGGGCAGGTTCTCCCAGGTGAAGTGGATGGCCGGACCGTCCTCCGGACCGTAGCGCAGGCCTGCGCCGGCGCCTTCGGGAAACAGCATGGCATCGGCGGCGAACAGCTCGTGCCGCAGCTCCAGCCATCCCGCCTCGAACGGGGAAGGCAGCGGCGTCGGCTCCACCAGCCCGCCCGACAGGCGATGCAGCGCCGGCTCGCCTCCATTGTCCAGCACCACCAGATGCGGCCTTCCCGCGCCGCCCGGCAGCGGCCAGGCAAAGGCGGGATGAAAGCCGATGCCATAGGGCATCAGCCGGTGATCGAGATTGGTCACCTCGGCGGTGACGGTCACCGCGCGTCCCTCCACCTTGTGCTCGATGTCGAGCCGGAAGGAGAACGGATAGAGCGACAGGCTCGCCTCGGAGGCCTCCAGCCGGTAGACGCAGCGGTTGCTTTCCTCTTCCACCAGCGTGAAGGCGCTGCGCCGGGCGAAACCGTGCTGGCTCATCTGGTAGCGCGCGCCCTCTATGGTCACCGTGTCGTTGGGTGCCCGCCCCACCATGGGGAACAGCACCGGTGACCGGCCGGTCCAATAGGCGGCGTCCCCGTGCCAGAGCCAGCTGCGCCCGTCCCGCGTCGATACCGCCTGCATCTCCGCTCCGAGCGCGGATATATCGACGGTGATTTCGTCATTGCTGATGCGGGTGAGCTGCATGCGCCTCTCCGGGCGTTGGTGAATCGGGCGGCGGGCCGTACCCTAACCCCTTACTCTCGCTTGGAGAACCCGCCAGTACGCCGGCGGTGAACAAGTCCTCAACACCGTCAGTCTCCACCGGTCCAGGTGACGTCCAGCCGCCGCATCAGCTCCCGCGCGTCGCCGGGCGCCATGAGCTTGTCGGTATTGTCGAAGAACACAAAGACATCGCGCCGCCGCCCGTCGGCGGTCGGTCCGCACACGAAGGTGCCGTCGGTCGCGGCACCCCGGGTCCAGTTGCGGACGCGCTCGGCCCAGGCGTCGAGCTCGGCCGGCGCATAGCCCGATTTGTAGAGCTCCACCGAGCCGTGCAGCCGGCAATAGACGAAATCGGCGGTCACATCCATCAGCAGCGGCCAATCCACCGTATCGGCGCATACCAATGCCACCCCGTAGCAGCGCAATAGCGCGATGAAGCCGGGATCGCGGAAGCTCTCGTGCCGGATCTCCATGGCGTGGCGCACGGGCCGGACCGCGCCGTCGCCATAGTCGGCCGGCGCCCGCAGCCGCCGGTCGTGCCGCCGTGCCAGCGCCGCGGCTTCGCCGGTATCGCGCGGCAGCAGGCGGAAAAACGCCTCGATGCGCTCGGCGTCGAAGCGGAACCGCGCCGGGAACTGCCACAGGATGGGACCGAGCTTGTCGCCGAGCACCAGGGGGCCGGAGGCGAAGAAATTGGCGAGGGCCGGCTCCGGCGTCTTGAGCCGCAGCATATGCGTGAGATAACGCGATCCCTTGACGGCGAAGACGAACCCTTCCGGCACGGCTTGCGCCCAGGAGCGGAAGGCCTTGGGCGTTTGCAGGCCGTAGAAGGTGCCGTTGATCTCGAGCGCGTTGAACTGCGACGCCGCGAAGCTGAGCTCGCGCTTCTGCACCAGCCCCTGCGGGTAGAAATTGCCGCGCCAGGGCCTGTAGGTCCAGCCCGAGACGCCGATCCTGATATCGCCGTGATTTTTGTCCGACATGCCCTGCTCGGCCGCGTTGCTCTTCACCAGAACGCCGCCGGTGCATGGGGCGTTGCCCCGTGCAATCTGCTTGCTCCGCGCCCCCGCGAACCGCTATGCCCCAGCCATGTCCTGGCCGCCCCTGCCCATCGATGCCGCCCTGCCCGCTTTGGCCGACGCCCTGGAGCGCGGCAGCGGCGCCGTGCTCGTGGCCCAGCCCGGCGCCGGCAAGACCACGCGGGTGCCCCTGTTCCTGCTCGACGCGCCCTGGCGCAGGGACGGCCGCATCGTCGTCCTCGAGCCCCGCCGCCTGGCCGCCCGCGCCGCCGCCCGGCAGATGGCGCGACTGCTGGGCGAGGAGGTGGGCCAGACCGTGGGCTATCGCGTCCGCATGGAATCCAAGGTCAGCGGCAGGACCCGCATCGAGGTCGTCACCGAGGGCGTCTTCACCCGCATGATCCTCGACGATCCCGAGCTTTCCGGCATCGCCGCGGTGCTGTTCGACGAATTCCACGAGCGCAGCCTCGACGCCGATCTCGGCCTTGCCCTCGCCATCGATGCCCGCGCCCTGCGCCCGGACCTGCGCCTTCTCGTCATGTCCGCCACCATCGATGGCGCCCGCGTGGCGCAATTGCTCGATGGCGCCCCGGTCATCGACAGCCCCGGGCGCGTCTTCCCGGTCGAAACCGTCCATGTCCCGCCCGACCCGCTGCAACGCCTCGAGGACCAGGTGGCCTCCGCGGTCCTCGAGGCGCTGCGCGCCCATCAGGGCTCCGTGCTGGTCTTCCTCCCCGGCCAGGGCGAAATCGCGCGCACGGCCGAGCGTTTGGCCGGCCGCCTGCCCGCCGATACCGACCTCGCCCCGCTCCATGGCCAGCTGACGCCCGCCGAGCAGGATCGCGCCATCCAGCCGGCTCCGACCGGCCGCCGCAAGGTGGTGCTGGCGACCTCGATCGCCGAAACCTCGCTCACCATCGAGGGAGTCCGCATCGTCATCGACAGCGGTTTCCGGCGGGTCCCGGTCTATGAGCCGGCCAGCGGCCTCACGACCCTCGCCACCCGCCGCGTCTCCCGCGCCGGGGCCGATCAGCGCCGGGGCCGTGCCGGCCGTCCCGCCCCCGGCATCTGCATCCGCCTGTGGCACGAAGGCCAGACTGCCGCGCTCGATCCCTTCGATACGCCGGAAATCCTCGCCGCCGATCTCTCCGGCCTGGTGCTCGATCTCGCCGCTTGGGGCGTCGCCGACCCCGCGGCCCTCGCCTTTCTCGATCCGCCGCCGGGGCCTGCCTGGGCCGAAGCCGGGGCCTTGCTCGCCCGCCTCGACGCCATCGACGCGGCCGGGCGCCTCACCCCGGCCGGCAAGGCCCTCGCCCGCCTGCCGCTCCATCCCCGCCTTGCCCACATGCTCGTCGCCGCCGCCGAGGAGGGCGATGCCCGGACCGCCGCCGAACTGGCCGTGCTCGTGGGCGAACGCGGCCTTGGCGGCGACGATCTCGATCTTGCCCACCGTCTCGGCCGGCTCCGCACCGATCGCTCCCGCCGCGCCGAGGACGCCCGCGGCCTCGCCGCACGCTGGGCGAAACTGGCCGGCGGCAGCTCCGGCAGCGAACGGACCACCGGCCGCCATCTCGCCCGCGCCTTTCCCGACCGGGTGGCCCAGCCCGCCGGCCCGCGCGGCCGCTTCCGCCTCGCCAATGGCCGCCAGGCGCAGCTCGAGGAGACCCATCCCCTGGCCGGCGCCGCCCTCCTGGTGGTGGCCGAGATCACCGGCAGCGCCACCCAGGGCCGCATCCGCTCCGCTGCCGCGCTCGACCCCACCGATCTCGAAGACCTCTTCGCCCATCACATCCGCAGCGAAACCCGCCTCGCCTTCGATGCCGCGACCGGCTCGGTCCGCGCCCGCCGCCAGCGCCGCCTCGATGCCCTGCGCCTCGCCGACGACACCGCCCCGGTCACCGACCTCGAGGCGGCCGCCGCGCTGCTGGCCGAAGCCGCGCTCTCCCGTCCGGAGGCCCTGCCCTGGAGCAGGGAGCAGAAAACCCTGCGCGCCCGCGCCACCTATCTCTATCAGACGCTGGGTGAGGATTGGCCCGACCTCTCCGATTCGGCGCTCGCCGCCGATTCTTCCTGGCTCGCCCCGCATCTGGTCGGGCTGACGCGCCTGTCCGCCATCACCGCCGAGCATCTCTCCGCCGCCCTCGAAACGATGCTGCCCTGGGCGAGGCGGCAGGAAATCGACCGGCTCCTCCCCAGCCATTTCCATGCCCCCTCGGGCAGCCATCTGCCCATCGACTATGCCGCCGAGAACGGCCCGGCGCTGGAAATCCGCGTGCAGGAGCTGTTCGGGCTCGACCGCCACCCCACCATCGCCAATGGCCGCATCCCGCTCCTGCTGGTGCTGCTCTCTCCCGCGCATCGGCCCATCCAGACCACGCGCGACCTGCCGGGCTTCTGGCGCGGCTCCTGGAAGGATGTCGCCAGGGACCTCAAGGGCCGCTATCCGCGCCATCCCTGGCCGGACGACCCCCTCGCCGCGCCCGCGACCAGCCGGGCCAAGCCGCGGGGAACGTGACGGCCGGGATGGATCGTCTGCGGCCTATTCGGCGGGCATGAAATTGAGCGCCACGCCGTTGATGCAATAGCGCAATCCGGTCGGCGGCGGCCCGTCCGGGAAGACATGGCCCAGATGGCTGCCGCAGGTGGCGCAATGCACTTCGGTGCGCACCATGCCGTAGCTGCGGTCGGTCTCGGTTTCGACCGCTCCGGGAATGGGATCGTTGAAGCTGGGCCAGCCGGTGCCGCTCTCGAATTTGAGCGTCGAGGCGAAGAGCGGGCTGTCGCATCCCGCGCAGGAAAAGGTGCCTGGCCGCTTTTCGTGCAGCAAAGCGCAGCTTCCCGGCCGTTCGGTGCCGTGCTCCCGCATGATGTGGTATTGCTCCGGCGTCAACCTGGCGCGCCATTCCTGCTCGGTGCGGGTCACGGGATAGGCATGGGCATCCATGGCATTACTCCTTTGTCGAGCTGTCATTGCCTGCAGATATAGGCTTAGATACACGCCAATCCCAGCGCGCGCTCCATCACGTTGCGCTTCTCCCTGCGCCAGCCGCCGGCTCCGCCCCCATGCCGCCCCGAAAGCGCCGGTAAAGGGCACCGCGGCGACAACCGAGGCGGCTCCATGACCACCATCACCTCCCTCGACCAGCTCGAAGCCCTCTACCAACCCGCGCCGGTGGCCGCCTCCACGGTCAAGGTGGCCCATGCCGTGACGCCCCAGTATCGCCGTCTCATCGAGGCCAGCCCCTTCGCCGCCCTCGCCACGGTGGGGCCGGAGGGCGTCGATTGCTCCCCGCGCGGCGACAAGCCGGGCTTCGTGCGCATCCATGACGACACCACGCTGATGATGCCGGACCGGCGCGGCAACAATCGCATCGATTCGCTGCGCAACATCGTGCGCGATCCGCGCTGCGCCTTCCTCTTCCTCATTCCCGGCTCGGGCACCACCATGCGCGTCAACGGTCGCGCCCATCTCTCCATTGATCCCGACCTGCTGAAGAGCTTCGCCGTGGAGGACAAGGCGCCCCGATGCGTCATCGTTCTGGCCGTGGACGAGCTCTACTTCCAGTGTGCGCGCGCCATCATCCGCTCGGAATTGTGGAATCCCGAGCGGCATGTCGACCCGGCGACCCTGCCGACGCCCGGCCAGATCCTCGCCGCCATGACCGGTAACCAGGTCGGCGGCGACCCCTACGACAAGGCCTGGCCGGAGCGCGCCAAGGCCACCATGTGGTAGGCAGGCTGCGGTCCGGTTCGGACATAACGCCGCACCCCTGAGCGCAGAACCGGCGGTTCGGCCATCCGGGCCGGGCAGGCAGCGGTGCCTTGCGCGTGGCGCGCCGCCAATGGCAAGGCGGAGGCGGAACCGCGCCGAACCGCGGGAATCCGGGATTTTCGGCCCGCTCAGGCGCAAACGCCTTCTTTGTCCCGCGCCCCCCTCAGCAACACGACCCGCCAGGAAGCCATCCATTGGAAGATCGTTCCATGAGGCCATGCTGCGGCGCGAAGGCAGCCCTGCGTATTTCCCCTCTGGCGACGAGCGCACCGCGATCCTAAATGATCCGTTAATGCGACGCATACGCCCATTGATTGACGTATGCGTCGTTTTACATTCGCAAAAGGCAAGCGACGTGAAGAAACGTATCGTTGTTCTGGGTGGCGACGGCTTCTGCGGCTGGCCCACCGCCCTGGGCCTGTCGGCCGAAGGTCACGCGGTGACCATCATCGACAATCTCTCCCGCCGCCGCATCGATGCCGAACTCGGCGCGGGCAGCCTCACCCCCATCGCCGACATCACCGCGCGCCTCGCCGCCTGGAAGCGCATCACCGGCCGCCGCATCGAGTTCCTGGCCATCGACGTGGCCCGCGACGTCAAGGACCTGCGCGAGGCCTTCCGTACCATCCGCCCCGACACGGTGGTGCATTTCGCCGAGCAGCGCGCCGCCCCCTATTCCATGCGCGACGCCGCCCACAAGCGCTACACGGTCGACAACAACATCAACGGCACCCACAACGTGCTGGCGACCTTGGTCGAGCTGGGGCTCGACACCCATGTGGTGCATCTGGGCACCATGGGGGTCTATGGCTATGACGGCGACGGGCTGGAGCTGCCCGAGGGCTATCTCGACGTCACCGTCAGCGGTCCGGACGGCGAGGCCTATCCGCGCTCCATCCTCTACCCCACCCAGCCGGGCAGCATCTATCACCTGACCAAGTCCATGGATCAGCTGCTGTTCCAGTTCTATGCCCGCAATGACGGGCTGCGGATCACCGATCTGCACCAGGGCATCGTCTGGGGCACGCAGACGGCCGAGACCCGGCTCGATCCGGAGCTGGTCAACCGCTTCGACTATGACGGCGACTACGGCACCGTGCTCAACCGCTTCCTCATGCAGGCCGCGGCCGGACACCCGCTGACCGTGCACGGCACTGGCGGGCAGACCCGCGCCTTCATCAACATCCAGGATACGGTGCGCTGCGTCGGGCTGGCCGTGGCCAATCCGCCGGCGCGGGGCGAGCGCGTCAAGATCCTCAACCAGGTGGCCGAGACCCATCGTGTGCGCGATCTCGCCCGGCTGGTGGCCGAGATCACCGGCGCCACCATCGCCCTGGTCGACAACCCCCGCCAGGAGGCGGCCGAGAACACGCTGAAAGTGTCCAATCGCGGCTTCCGCCGCCTGGGCCTCGATCCCATCCTGCTGCGCGACTCCTTGCTGGCCGAAACGCTCGAAGTGGTCGAACGCTACAAGCACCGCGCCAATTTCGATGCCGTGCCGGCCACGGCCCTGTGGACCGTGAACAACCGGCCGGGCGTGGTCCGGCAGGCCGCGGACGCCGCCTGACATGCGCGACCTGTTCCGCCTGATCGCCGTGGCGGCAATGAGCTTCGCCGTGGTCGGCGTCGCCATGGTCTATTCGCGGGGGGGCGATCTCGATACCGCCATGCGCAGCGTCGCCACGGGGGTGTCGGATGTCGTCTCCGACATGGGTCGGATGATCGGCGGCGAGGGGGCCGCCGAGCCCGGAGCGACCGGCTATCCCGTCACCCTCGCCCGGGCCGATGCCGCGCGCTGGGTCGGGCTGGCCGGCTTTCCCGATCAGGCCGAGATCGCCTTTGCCCTGCCGCGCGGACACTATCTGTCCGGCGCCCTCGACCTCGGCTTCGACACCCAGCTCACCGAGCATGGCGACGGCCTGCTCACCCTGTCGGTCAACGGCACGCCGCGCGGCCAGGTGGTGCTGGATGGTGGCCGGGCGACTCATCGCATCCGCATCGAATTGACCCCGTCCGATCTCGCCGGCAACCGCATCGTGCTGCACATGGCCGGGCGCGGCATCACCAATTCCGGGCAGCTCTGCCCCACCGACGCCGCCAATTCCGGCAGCGCCGTCACCCTGACCGCCGACAGCCGCCTCGAGCTCATCGCCGACCAGCCCCTGGCCGACGCCATCGGCGCGCTGGTCGCCGCCCCCCGTCCCCTGGTCATCGCGCCGGGCGCCGGTGGCGAGGATACGGCGCTCGCCGTCTGGACCAGCCAGCAGCTCAACCGCTCCGGCATCGCCGCGCGGCTGGGACAGGCCGGCGCGGGCGAGACGCCCATCGTGGTCGCGACCCATGCCGTCACCGCCGCGGGCACCGCCTCGGCCAATGTTCTGGCGGGCCAGCCGGCGGTGGACGCCCTGGTCGAGGCGGCCGGCTCGGCCGCGCCGCTGCCTGCCGCCTGGCCGGTCGGCGCCGCCGATCTCGGCGTCGAAACCACCGTCAAGACCTTCCGCGGCTCGCGCCGCTGGACCATCCCGTTCAACGCGGCCGACCTGCCCGGCGGCTCGCTGCCCGAACGGCTCGGCCTCCGCCTCAAGGCCACCCCGCTCGCCGGCGGCCACGACTGGATCGTGCGGATCAGCCTCAACGGCAATCTGATCGAAGCGCGCCGTTTCCCCGGCACCGCCGATACGCTCGCGCTCGACCTCGCCCTGCCGGCCGAGCGCCTGCTGCCGCGGAACGCGCTCCTGGTCGAGCTGGTCGACACCACGCCCAACGAAGGCATCTGCGCGCGCGGACCCGATGCCCAGGCGCAATTGCTGCCGGAAACCGCGCTGTTCGACACCGCCCCCGCCGATGCAGCCTGGGCCGGGCTGATCGAACGGCTGGCGGCCGCCCCCGAGATCGCGCTCCAGGCCGCATCCCGCCCCCCCCCCCCCCCGGCCGGCCGCGCCGCCGACCTGCTCGGCCAGATCCTGCCCCGCGCCACCAGGCTGCGGTTCGACGCGGAGGGACCCGTGCGGCTGGTGGTCACCGACCGCACCGGCCTTGCCCGGCAGCTTGCCGCCCTCTCCGCCGTGGCGGCCATCCATGCCGTGCTGCCGGCCCCGGCGGGCGGCGGGCTGGCGGCAATGCAGGTGCCCGGCGCCGAATTCGGCGCCGCGCTCGAACGGCTGGGACCGGACGATGTCGTCATTCTCGCCACCGGCCTCTGAACCGGCGGCGACCAGCCACCGGTTCTGGTCGGTCGACAGCGCCCCCGCCCGGCTCACCCAGCCGCTCTCCATCTGGGCCGCCCCTGCGGTCCTGGCGTTGTTCACCGGGGTCGCGGCCCTGCTGTTGCTCCTCGTCAACCGCATGCCGGCGCTGGTCGAGGCTTTCCCCAACCACGACATCGTCTTTTCACCCTACAGCGGCACCCATTCGGTGCCGCTGCGCATCTTCGTTCTCTCCTTCTACATCGCCTTCGCCGCGGTGGTCGGCGCCGGGGCCCTGGCCCGCCTGCGCTTCCTGGGCGAGCTGATCTTCACCTATGTGCTGGTCTGCGGCCTGTTCGATCTCGTCAACATCCTGGCCTGGCGGAGCGTCGGTCTCCTCTATTCCCTGCATGTGGTCGAGATTCTCTCCGGCCTCATCGGCTTCTTCGTCTTCTCCCTCAAGCTGCTCGACCATGGCAGCATGCCCGCCCGCGCCGCCGTTCCCGAACGGCGCTTCGTGCGCCGTTTCGCCTGGCTGCGCCTGGGCGTCGCCATGGCCGGCGCCATCGCCGTGTCCGTGCTGGTGGATGGCCTCGACCTGCCGCTGATCCGCGATCTGCGGAGCGTCTCGCTGCTGGGCGGCACCGGCCCCGGCGTCTTCCTCTTCCTGCCGGCCCTGTTCTTGTTGCTCTATGTCTGGGGCACGCTGACCGCCTGGCTTGGTACGCCCAGGCCCTTCACGCCGCCGCTCACCATCGTCATTCCCGCCCACAACGAGGCCCATGTCATCGGCCGTACGCTGGCGGCCGTCGAGGCCGCGGCCCGGCGCTATGCCGGTCCCGTCAAGGTGCTGGTGCTCGACAACAATTCCACCGACGGCACGGCCGGGGCCACCGAACGGGCTTTGGCCGGCCTGCCCCTCATCCATGGCCGGGTGCTGGATGTGCCCACCCCCGGCAAGGCCGTCGCCCTCAACCGCGGCGTCGCCGAGACGGACACCGACTATCTCATCCGCATCGACGCCGACACCCAGGTGCTGCCTGCGGCGCTCTCCCGGGCCATGCGCCACTTCTCCGATCCGCAGGCCGGGGTGGTCGGGGGCCTGCCCCTGCCGCCGGGCGGCGGCCCCTTCGACCGCGCCCGCCTGCTCGAAGTGCTGCTCAAGCACGGCTATTACCAGATCGCCTACGGCGCCATCGACGGCATCGTCGGCGTGCCGGGCATGTTCGCCGCCTATCGCACCGAGGCGCTGCGCGCCGCCGGCGGCTTCGTGCAGGGGATGAACGGGGAGGACACCGACGTATCGCTGCGCATCGGCGAGATGGGCTATCGGGTGATCGGCGATCCGGGCGTGCACTACGTCTCGGAGGTGCCGGTGACCTACAGGCATCTGCGCGAGCAGCGCATGCGCTGGTTCCGCTCCGTCTACCACGTCTGTGCCCGCAACCGCACCTATCTCGACGATTGGCGGCCTTCCCTGCGCGGCAAGGCCATCCTGCCCTTCATGCTGCTCAATTCCGCCCGCCGCGCCATGACGGTGCCGCTCTTCATCTTCGGCCTGCTGCACCTTACCCTCGCGCTCGACGCCACCGCCCCGCTCACCGGCCAGGCAGTGCTCGCCGTGCTGCTGGGCGCTCCCGCCCTGATGGGCGCCTTCGCCGCCCTCGCCAACGGCCGCATCGGCGCGCTGCTCGGCCTGCCCGAATATGTGCTGTTCCGCCTGCTGCGGTCCTATCTCACGCTCGAATCCGTGCTCAGCATCGCCTTCGCGCCCCGCCGCGATGCGTAAAATTGTCCGCTTTCTCCCAACGGAGCCTTATCGCCCTGCTGTCAGCCTAGCCGCATCGGGAGACCGTCATGCGCTATCCGCTCTGGGCATTCTTCTTCATTCTGATCCTGCCGCCCTGCACCACCCACGCCCTCCTGATCGGAGAAGCCGAGCTGTCGGCCGCGCCTTCCGCGCCCCTTGCCGCCGCCACCGTGCCGGCCTACTGGACGCACGCCGTGACGCGCTGAGGCAGCGCCACCTGGGACAAAATGGAAAGAAGATGGTGGGTGCGACAGGGATTGAACCTGTGACCCCTGCCGTGTGAAGGCAGTGCTCTCCCGCTGAGCTACGCACCCGCTGCCAGAGGCAGGGAAGAGAGATGGTGGGCGTGACAAGGATCGAACTTGTGACCCCTACGATGTCAACGTAGTGCTCTCCCGCTGAGCTACACGCCCATCTCTCCGGGACGGAACGCCGCTTGGCGATCCGGTGGCGCGGATAGACCACAAATCCTGTCCGCAGGTCAAGGGGCAATCCACCCGCTGTGGATTGTCACCGCCCTTCCCGCGGACCGTCCTTTACCGTCTCAAAGCAGGCGAACCGGTGCCGATTGGGGAAGCTGGCACTCAGGCCGCCAGCAGCCGCTCGACCTCGCTCACCAGATCCTTGAGGTGGAACGGCTTGGACAGCACCGAGGCATCCTTGGGCGCGTCGCTGTCGGGGTTGAGCGCCACCGCGGCGAAGCCGGTGATGAACATCACCTTGAGGTCGGGGTCGAGCTCGGTGGCCCGCCGCGCCAGCTCGATCCCGTCCATTTCCGGCATCACGATGTCGCTCAGCAGCAGCGAGAAGGGTTCCTCGCGCAGCCGCTCATAGGCCGAAAGCCCGTTGTCGAACGACACCACCTCATAGCCGGCATTCTTCAGCGCCCGCGTCAGGAACTGGCGCATGTCGTTGTCGTCTTCGGCGAGCAGGATTCGCTTCATCAAAAGCCCCTTGGGTCCGTCCGGCGGTGAGTCGGTCTTCCGGCGATGTTTATGCCACTTGGCTGCTTTCGCAACCGTTTGCTTGCCGCATCGGCGCAGAAAGAAAGGCTCCCGGCCCGCTCGAGCATGTTCCCGCCTCGCAGCGCCGCCGTCGAGCCGCGGAGCCGGGCGCCGGAAGCGATTCCTTTCGGCATATGCGATACTTGCCTATTGCGCCCGCCGGTCGCGTTTTTGCGACAAACTGGACAAGCGGGCCGCCTCGGGCGACACTCGCATGAGATCAACCATGGTTCGGCGCCGTTGGCGGGCGTCGTGACGGGGGAGACGGCGTGCGATCCGACTATTGGGATCAACCGGCATTCGAGACCATAAGGCCGCGGCGCCTGGTGGCACCCATCGTGTTCAACTCGCCCCATTCGGGCCGGGTCTATCCGCCGCGCTTCTTGGCGATGACGCGGCTGGATCATCTGTCCATCCGCCAGTCCGAGGACGCCTTCGTCGACGAGCTGTTCGCGCGCGCACCGCATCTGGGCGCCCCGCTGCTGCGGGCGCATTTTCCGCGCGCCTATCTCGACGTCAATCGCGAGCCCTGGGAGCTCGACCCCACCATGTTCGTCGAGCCGCTGTCGGACCGGTTCAACACCACCTCGCCCCGCGTCGCCGCCGGCCTCGGCACGCTGGCCCGCGTCGTGGCCGAGAACAAGCCGATCTATCGTGAGCGCCTGACGCTCGAGGATGCGCGCATGCGCATCGAGGGAATCTATCACCCCTATCATGCCGCCCTGCAGAAGCTGCTGAGCGAGGCGGTTTCCGGCTTCGGCGTCGCCGTGCTGGTGGATTGCCATTCCATGCCCCGCGTCGGCCGCCATGGCGAGCGCGCCGCTCCCGACATCGTGCTGGGCGACCGCTACGGCACCACCTGTGCGCCACCCCTGGTCGATCTGGTGGAAACCGTCTTTGCCGCGTCGGGCCTCAAGGTGGCGCGCAACCGGCCCTATGCCGGCGGCTTCTGCACCCGCACCTATGGCCGTCCCCAGCACGGGGTCCATGCGCTGCAGATCGAGATCAGCCGCCATCTCTACATGAACGAGGCGACGCTGGAGAAGAATGCCGGCTTCGAGCCGCTGCGCCAGCTCATCGACCGGCTCATCCTCACCCTGGTGGGTCTCGATCTGGTCACTCTCGCGGGCGGCGCCATCGTCGGCGAGAAGGCCGCGGCCGAATAGCGGACAAGAAGAGGGCCGCCCCCAAAGGCGGCCCAGTCAAGGGAGGAACGATGCTCGCTCCGGTCCATGGCGCCCTGATTGCCGATGGACCGCCGCAAACCATCATGCCCTTTCTCGAATGAACCGATTTCCTCTCCTTCACAAGGGCCGCAACGGTTCTCGACAGCAAATCGTCGCCGGCTTGTTGCAAAAATGAATCACGCCCAAACCGACGGATTGCCGGCAGAATATTTTGCGGCAATCCCTTCCTTTTCCTTGCCTGCTTCTGTAACTGCCAGTCAATTCAAGCGCTTGGCTTGCTTCATTCCGGATCGTCCCGCCATGTCCTCGTCTTCTTCCGATCTCGACTTCGTCCGGATCGAACAGACCCTGCTCCGGGCCGCCGAGGCCGCCGCCGCCCATACGCTGCCGCTGTTCCGGACGGCGCTGGCCATCGACAACAAGCTCGAGGGCGGCTTCGATCCGGTCACCGAGGCCGACAAGGGCGCCGAGACGGCCATTCGCGCCGTCATCGCCGAGGCCTTCCCCGACCACGCCATCATCGGCGAGGAATGGGGGGCCAGCGGCGACGGCCGCTATCGCTGGATCATCGATCCGGTCGACGGCACCCGCGCCTTCATCTCCGGCGCGCCGGTCTGGGGCACGCTGATCGGCTTCGCCGTCGACGGGGTGGCCGCGGCGGGGCTGATGAGCCAGCCCTTCATCGGCGAGACCTTCCTGGCCGTTCCCGGCCGCTCCACCTATCGGCGTCACGGCATCACCCTGGCCAACCGCACCAGCGGCCAGACCGAGCTGGCCGCCGCCCGCGTCTTCACCACCACGCCCTATCTGTTCCGCGGCGAGCACTGGAGCAAGTGGGAAGCCGTTGAGACCGCCACGCGCCTGCAGCGCTTCGGCATGGACTGCTACGGCTATGCCCTGCTCGCCGCCGGGCAGGCCGACATGGTCATCGAGCCCTATCTCAATACCTACGACATCGCCGCGCTGGTGCCGATCATCCGAGAAGCCGGCGGCGCCATCGCCTGCTGGGACGGCTCCGAGCCCACCCCCGGCGGCAACGTGCTTGCCGCCGCGACGCCCGAACTGCTCGAAAAAGGCCTGGCGCTGATCAGCCGCGCTTAGGAGCGAGGCAAGATTCGGCCACCCCGCTACCGGCTCTGCTCGGTGATGAAGGCGTCGAACGCGGCGAGGACCTGGCCGCGGATGGCGTCGGTCTCCATGAACAATTCGTGCCGCGCACCCGCGATCACCATGTGCCGGCCGGTTCGCAGCCGCAGCCCGAGCTGCTCGATGGCCGGCGTCGAGACGATGCGGTCGCGCGCCGCCGCAAGCATCAGCAGCGGCACCCGGAGCTGGCCGGGAAAGCTGTCCTTGCCGGCCTGCACCATGGCGCGCATCGCCGCCGCCAGCCAGCGGAAGGTCGGCGGACCGATATAGAGCCCGTCATCGGCGCGGATGGTCTCCACCATGCGCATATAGCGCAGCATGTCCGAGGTCAGGGGGTTGTCGGGATACATCTCCTCGGTCGGCCGCCGGTCGCCCTTGCGCGGCAGCGGCAGCCGGCCCAGCCCCACGAAGCTCACGGCCTCGGCGAAACCCGCCCAGCCGGCCAGCGCATTGTCCAGGCCGTGGAGCCCCACCATGGGCGCCGACAGGAACATCCGGTCGAACATCATCCGGTCGCGCGTCGCCGCATAAAGGCTCGCCAGCCCGCCCATGGAGTGGCCGACCAGGTAGAAGGGCGGCGGGCAATCCGGCAGCAGGATCTCGGCGTGGAAGCAGCGCAAATCCGTCCAGTAATCGTCGAAGCGGTCGACATAGCCCAGCGTCGGGTTGCCGATCAGCCGGTCCGAGCCGCCCTGGCCGCGCCAGTCGAAGGTCGCCACCGCGAAGCCCCGGGCGCGGAAATCGGCGATGGTCTCGAAATATTTCTCGATATATTCGGTCCGCCCCTGCACCAGGCAGATCGTTCCCCGGTGCGGACCTGCCGACTTCGGCCAGATCGCGTAGCGCAGATTGACCCGGTCCGAGGTGGCGAAACGGCCCACGCGCACGCCTTCGGGCACGGGATTGCCGGGGGTCACCACCAGCTTGGGTCCATTGGGATCGACGAGGGCAGTCACGTCCGGCCTCTTGACTATGCGGCGCCGAAAATAGCCGAGAGCCGTAAACAAAGGAAAGCCAGCATTGCCGGAACGACAATGCTGGCTTCCTTTTCTGCGCGGTCCCGTGCGGGGGGCGGGTGACGGAACCGTCAGGGGTGTGAACTGCTAAACCAAGCGTCTCGGCCGCGTCCACATGCCCCTTTCTAGCCCTGTCCACCTGAACGGCAGCGGAGCGCCTCGTTCATATTCGGTTCATCTTTCATCTGTCGGGCCACAGCGCCTCCGGCTCCCGGCCGATGGCCCGGGCGAGATGCGCCCGCGACACGGTCTCGAACTCCTCCGGCCAGACGACGCCGAGCCGCGCCGCCAGCTGCCGCGCGCGCGGAAAAAACACCCGCGCCAGCGCCAGTTGCGCCTCGATCAGCGCCTCCCGCTCGGGGCCGGGATAGGGCAGGCTCTCGAGAAGTGCCATGTCGTCCCTGGGCAGGAGTTTCCCGAGATGCAGCATGCCGCCCCGGTCGGGAAGGGGCAGCTCTTCCTGCATCAGCTGGCTCAGCAGGTCGCGCAGCAGCCCCGTACCCGTCACCATCACCACATGCTCTCCTCGGCCCAGCGTCACCGGCGTCAGCCCCAGGATGCGGATGAACTCCCAGATCATCTCTTCGACCCGCTTTGGATCGGGCCGGTGCGGCGGCAGGCTCGGCGGCAGCGTCGCATGGATGCCGCCTGGATCGTGCAGCGCCCGCACGCCGTCCTGCGCCCGCCGTCCGAACTGGGCAGCCGGCGCCAGGTGCAGGTCGACCCGCAGCCAGCTGTGCAGGACGGCGTTGATGAGCGTGCCGCCCCTCGGCAGCACCTTGAAATAGATGAGGTGCTCCTGTGCCTCCAGCCAGCCGCGCCACCAGCCGGCAATGGCTTCGTGCCGCTCCGGCGGGGCGAGGCCCACGAGGTCGACGTCGCTCCACTCGTCCGCGGTGCCCCGGCCGAACGAGCCGGCGACGAACAGGCCGTCGAAATGCCCCGTCGCGGCTGCCGCTGCACCCGTGCGCCCGATCAGATCCCTGGCTTGCATCGTTGGCTCCTCCTTGCCGGGAAACTAGCCGCAGGCAGCGGCGCGCTCCACTCCCGAGGCCACTTGAACCCCTCCAATCGCCACCTACATCTACTGTGTCCGCCGGCTGTCCGGGGACCCCGGCCCTGCCAGGACACCGTGCTCGCCGCTTTCGGGAGCCTTGTCGTCGCAAAGGCCGAGACCACACGTTGCTCAAGGAGAATGTGACATGCAGACCTTCGATTTTTCCCCCTTCTACCGTTCCACGGTCGGCTTCGACCGGCTGTTCAACCGCCTCGATTCCCTGGTCGGGCAGGAAGCCAAGACCTACCCGCCCTACAATATCGAGCGGACCGGCGACGATGCCTATCGCATCTCCATCGCCGTGGCCGGCTTCTCCAATGGCGACATCGCCGTGGAGACCAAGGAGAACTCCCTGGTGATCAAGGGCGCCAAGCCCGCCGATGATGGCGAGACCAAGCGTGAATTCCTCCATCGCGGCATTGCCGAGCGCGCCTTCGAGCTGCGCTTCCAGCTTGCCGACTATGTCGAGGTCACCGGCGCCACCCTCGAGAACGGCCTGCTGCATCTGGAGCTGAAGCGCGAACTGCCCGAGAGCAAGAAGGCGCGCGTCATTCCGGTCAATGGCGGCACCGCCTCCATCGAGGACAAGTCGGTCAACTGATCCCCTTTCCGAGTCCATCGGAAATCGAGGAGGCGCGGTCCGCGAGGTCCGCGCCTTTTTCGTCGCCTCGCAGCCCCGCGACGGCACGAGGGTCGCGCCCTTCCGCGTGGAACGACTCCCCTCCTCCGCCAGTTGAAGAGGCACAGGCTCCGCCCTGCCATCAACCAGCGTCAGGACTTCCCATGAAAACCTCTTCCATCGCCCTCAAGGCCAATGCCAAATCGGCCGTCATCGACGTGCTCAACGCCCGGCTGGCCGATGCCATCGACCTCGCCCTCATCACCAAGCAGGCGCATTGGAACCTGAAAGGGCCCAATTTCATCGCCGTCCACGAAATGCTCGATCCCATGCGCGCCAGCCTCGACACCCATGTCGACACCATCGCCGAGCGTATCGCCCAGCTCGACGGGATCGCCCTCGGCACCAGCCAGGTCGTCGCCAAGGCCACCACGCTCGAAGCCTATCCCACCGATATCCGCAAGGTTTCCGACCACCTGGCCGCCCTGGCCGAGCGCTATGCCAGGCTCGCCAATCAGGTGCGCGAGGACATCGACACCACCGACGAGGCCGGCGACGCCGACACCGCCGACATCCTCACCGCCTTCTCGCGCGATCTCGACAAGAACCTCTGGTTCATCAAGTCCCATCTGGAATGACCGCCCTGCGGCTCCCGGCGCCGCCCGCCACGCCGGCGGCGCCCTGCAGGGGCCGGACGCAGGAATAGGACATCGGCCGGATTTTGCCACGGCAGGTAGCGCCACGGCGGCGGATAGGCCGTTTTTCCCAAAAATCTCCTACACTTTCCTATAGTTTTTCCCGCCAAGTCCTATTTTTTGTGTCGGCGGGGTGGCAAAATCGCTTGCCCCTAGTTTTGAATTATGCAAATGTGCCCCGCGTTAGGGCAGTATTTCTGTCCTATCTGAAGCGTCGCCCCGCTCTCCGCGGCCAGCGCGCACGCTGGTCCGGCTGGCCCGCTAGGCGATAGCGGAAACGGACAGGCGGGGCTAACATAGGTAGGCCGGACTTCGGTTCAGGCCGAGCCGAAAGACGGTGTTTTCGACGACCGGGCGAGCGCACAGGACCGCGCGAGGCCGGAAGGTGCGGAAGATGCCGGCTTTCCAGGCCGGCGCCAAGCGAAGGACAACTGCCGGAGCCCGAATACGAGCGGCCATTTGGATGCAGCGCCGCTCCCCGGAAATGGCCGTATTTGCTCTTTCGAGCCGTACTGTGTACGACCCGCCTGAGCAGTGCGCCCAAGAGGTTTTGAAAGCGCATCCACCCCGCCGGCGCGCCGGCAGCATCAGGGATGCGGACGAGACAGCAGCAAGCCCGGCGACGGGCCCGAACGGAACGAGGTGAAGCCATGGCAAACGAACGGCACGGAATTTCCGCCCAGTCGAGCACCGCCACCAGCAAAACCTTGATCCTCAACGGCAAGCGCGTCGATGGCCGCCCCGCGGCGCAGGGCCTCTATAGCCCCGCCAACGAGCACGATGCCTGCGGCATCGGCATGATTGCCAATATCAGGAACAAGCCCAGCCACGAAGTGGTCGAGAAGGGTCTCGAAATCCTCGAGAACCTCGAGCATCGCGGCGCCGTGGGCGCCGATCCGCTGATGGGCGACGGCGCCGGCATCCTGGTCCAGACCCCCCATGCCTTCTTCAGCAAGGTGCTGCCCTTTACCTTGCCCGAGAAGCACCACTACGCCGTGGCCATGATCTTCTATCCCAACGAGGAAGGTCTGCGCGACCGCTGCGCCGAGGTCGTACGCCGCTGCATCGCGCAGGAAGGTCTGACCCTGTTGGGCGAACGCATCGTGCCCACCAACAACGGCCGGCTTTCCCGCGGCGTCATCGCCACCCAGCCGATCATCGAGCAGATGGTCATCGCCCGCCCCGAGGGCCTGTCGATCGACGAGTTCGAGCGCCGCCTGCTCATCGTGCGCAAGGTCATCTCCAACACGGTCTACCGCGAGGTGCCCGAGAGCGACAGCGACAACGGCTTCTATGTCGTCTCCCTGTCGGCGCGCACCATCGTCTACAAGGGCATGTTCCTCGCCGACCAGCTCGGCAGCTTCTATCTCGATCTCCACGATCCGGATTTCGAGAGCGCCATCGCGCTGGTCCACCAGCGCTTCTCCACCAACACCTTCCCCTCCTGGAAGCTGGCCCATCCCTATCGCATGACCACCCACAATGGTGAGATCAACACCATCCGGGGCAACGTCAACTGGATGGCGGCCCGCCAGGCCTCGGTGTCGAGCCCCCTGTTCGGCGATGACATCACCAAGATCTGGCCGATCTCCTATGAAGGCCAGTCGGACACGGCCTGCTTCGACAACGCGCTCGAATTCCTGGTGCGCGGCGGCTACTCGCTGCCGCATGCGGCCATGATGCTGATCCCCGAGGCCTGGGCGGGCAACCCGCTGATGGACGAGCAGCGCCGCGCCTTCTACGAATACCACGCCGCCCTGATGGAGCCCTGGGACGGCCCGGCCGCCATGAGCCTTTCCGACGGCCGCTATGTCGTCGCCACCCTCGACCGCAACGGCCTGAGGCCGGCCCGCTATCTCGTCACCCGCGAGGGCCATGTCGTGCTGGCCTCCGAATCGGGCGTGCTCGACATCCCCGACGAGGACATCGTCGAGCGCTGGCGCCTGCAGCCGGGCAAGATGCTGCTCATCGACCTCGAGGAGGGCCGCATCGTCTCCGACGAGGAGATCAAGCGGACGCTCGCCACCTCCAATCCCTACAAGGAATGGCTGGCGCGCACCCAGATCGTGCTCGAGGACCTGCCGCCCGTGCCGCCCAAGGCGCCCGAGCCGACCGACGCGCTGCTCGACCGCCTCCAGGTCTTCGGCTACACCCAGGAAGACATCAAGCTGCTGATGGCGCCCATGGCCACCACCGGCCAGGAGGCCGTGGGCTCCATGGGCACGGACACGCCCATCTCGGCGCTCTCCAACAAGCCCAAGCTGCTCTACACCTATTTCAAGCAGAACTTCGCGCAGGTGACCAACCCGCCCATCGACCCGATCCGCGAGGAATCGGTGATGAGCCTGGTGTCGTTCATCGGCCCGCGCCCCAATATCTTCGACCTCGAGGGCCTGGCCAGCGAGAAGCGCCTGGAAGTCCGCCAGCCCATCCTCACCAACGAGGATCTGGAGAAGATCCGCGCCATCGGCGATATCGAGGACAACCAGTTCAAGACCAGGACCGTCGACATCACCTATCCGGCCGAACAGGGCGCGGCGGGGATGGAGGCGGCCATAGACGCCATCTGCCAGGAGGCCGAAGAGGCCGTCCGCGGCGAATACAACATCATCATCCTCTCCGACCGCCTGGTCTCGGCCGACCGGCTCGACATCCCCACCCTGCTGGCCCTGGCCGCGGTGCACCACCACCTGATCCGCAAGGGGCTGCGCACCTCGACCGGCCTCGTGGTGGAAACCGGCGAGGCGCGCGAGATCCATCACTTCGCCATGCTGGCCGGCTACGGCGCCGAGGCCATCAACCCCTATCTCGCCTTCGAGGCGCTCCAGGCGCTCCATGCGGAGGGGAACTATCCCGAGGAGGTCTCGGCCGACGAGGTCGTCTACCGCTACATCAAGAGCGTGGGCAAGGGCCTGCTCAAGGTCATGTCCAAGATGGGCATCTCGACCTACCAGTCCTATTGCGGCGCCCAGATCTTCGATGCCGTGGGCCTCTCCAGCGCGTTCGTGCAGAAGTATTTCTTCGGCACCGCCACCACCATCGAGGGCGTCGGCCTCAAGGAGGTCGCCGAGGAGACCGTGCGCCGCCACAGCCTCGCCTTCGGCGACGATGCCGTGCTGCGCAAGGCGCTCGATGTCGGCGGCGAATATGCCTACCGCATCCGCGGCGAGAAGCACGCCTGGTCGCCCGACGTGGTGGCCGATCTGCAGCATGCCGTGCGCACCCGGGACGAAAGCCCCGAGACCGCCCAGCAGCGTTATGACAGCTTCGCCGCCCGCGTGAACTCGGGCGAGAACGGCTATCTGGCCATCCGCAACCTGTTCGAGATCCGTCCGCTCGGCGCGCCCGTGCCCATCGAGGAGGTCGAGCCGGCGGCCAGCATCGTGCGCCGCTTCGTCACCGGTGCCATGAGCTTCGGTTCGATCAGCCGCGAGGCCCATACCACGCTCGCCATCGCCATGAACCGCATCGGCGGCAAGTCCAATACCGGCGAAGGCGGCGAGGAGCCCGACCGCTACCGGCCGCTGCCCGACGGCTCGCAGAATCCCCTGCGCTCGGCCATCAAGCAGGTGGCCTCGGGCCGCTTCGGCGTCACCACCGAATACCTGGTCAATTCCGACCAGATCCAGATCAAGGTCGCCCAGGGCGCCAAGCCCGGCGAGGGCGGGCAACTGCCCGGCCACAAGGTGGACTGGATCGTCGCCAAGACCCGTCATTCCACCCCCGGCGTCGGCCTCATCAGCCCGCCGCCGCACCACGACATCTATTCCATCGAGGACCTGGCCCAGCTCATCTACGACCTCAAGAACGTCAACGAGCAGGCCGACATCTCGGTCAAGCTGGTGTCCGAGGTCGGCGTCGGCACGGTGGCGGCGGGCGTCGCCAAGGCGCGCGCCGACCACATCACCATTTCCGGCTATGACGGCGGCACCGGGGCCTCGCCCCTGACCTCGCTGAAGCATGCCGGCGGTCCCTGGGAGATCGGCCTCGCCGAAACCCACCAGACCCTGGTGCTCAACCGGCTGCGCAGCCGCGTCAAGCTCCAGGTCGATGGCGGCCTCAAGACCGGCCGCGACATCCTGGTCGGCGCCCTGCTCGGGGCCGACGAGTTCGGCTTCTCCACCGCTCCGCTGATCGCGGCCGGCTGCATCATGATGCGCAAGTGCCACCTCAACACCTGCCCCGTGGGCGTCGCCACGCAGGACCCGGTGCTGCGCAAGCGCTTCAAGGGCACGCCCGAGCACGTCATCAACTACTTCTTCTTCATCGCCGAGGAGCTGCGCGGCCTCATGGCCGGCATGGGGGCCCGCACCCTCAACGAGCTCATCGGCCGCTCCGACCTGCTCGACCAGAAGAAGCTCGCCGACCACTGGAAGGCCGAGGGGATCGATCTGTCCCGCATCTTCTACAAGCCCGAGCCCATCGGCGGCGACACGCTCTACCACTCCGAGGTCCAGGACCATCACCTCGACGCCGTGCTCGACCGCAAGCTGATCGAATTGGCCCGTCCCGCCCTCGACTACGGCACCCCCGTGCAGATCGAGCTGCCCATCCGCAGCCGCGACCGCTCGGCCGGCGCCATGCTGTCGGGCGCCGTCGCCCGGAAGTACGGCCATGAGGGCCTGCCCGAGGACACCATCTCGATCCGGCTGACCGGCACGGCCGGCCAGGCCTTCGGCGCCTTCCTCGCCAAGGGCATCTCCATCGACATGGTGGGCGACGCCAACGACTATGTGGGCAAGGGCCTGTCCGGCGGCCGCATCGTCGTGCGTCCCTCCGACAAGGTCAGCTACGCCCCCGAGAAGTCGATCATCGTCGGCAACACCGTGCTCTATGGCGCCATTTCCGGGGAATGCTACTTCCGCGGCATCGCCGGCGAGCGCTTCGCGGTCCGCAATTCCGGCGCCATCGCCGTGGTCGAGGGCACGGGCGATCATGGCTGCGAATACATGACCGGGGGCATCGTCGTGGTCATCGGGCCCACCGGCCGCAACTTCGCCGCCGGCATGAGCGGCGGCGTCGCCTATGTGCTCGACGAAGACGGCACCTTCCGCGACCGCTGCAACCTCGCCATGGTCGATCTCGAGCCGGTGGTGGAAGAGGAGGAGCTGATGCGCAAGCTCCACCATCACGGCGGCGATCTCGAATGGCATGGCCGCGTCGACATCTCCGGCGACATGACCAAGCACGACGACGAGCGCCTGCACCAGCTCATCTCCAACCACCTGCACTATACCGGCTCCACCCGCGCCCGGCACGTGCTGGACCACTGGGTCGAGATGCGGCCGAAATTCGTCAAGGTCATGCCGGTCGAGTACCGCCGCGCCATCCGCGAGATGGAAAAGAAGCGCGCGGCCGGCGGGCTCGGCGTGGCGGCGGAATAGCCCGGCGTTGGATTGGAAACTCGCCGGGTCATTCCCGCGAAAGTTGAGATTGGCGGCGCCGCGGCGCTGCAAGTGCAGATAAGGGCACGATCATGGGCAAGGTCACAGGCTTTCTCGAAATCGACCGCGAGGAGCCGCGCTACGAGCCGGCTTCCGACCGCATCCGCCATTTCGGCGAGTTCACCATCCCCCTTTCCGAGGGCCGGGTGGTGGACCAGGCCGCGCGCTGCATGGATTGCGGCATCCCCTTCTGCCACGGCGACACCGGCTGCCCGGTCCACAACCAGATTCCGGACTGGAATGACCTCGTCTACAACGGCGACTGGGAGGAGGCGGCGCGGAACCTGCATTCCACCAACAATTTCCCCGAATTCACCGGCCGCATCTGCCCCGCCCCCTGCGAGGAGGCCTGCACGCTGAACCTCGAGGACGTGCCGGTCGCCATCAAGACCGTGGAGCAGGCCATCGCCGATCGGGCCATCCGCAACGGCTGGGTCCTGCCCCAGCCGCCCCGCGCCAAGACGGGCCGCAAGATCGCCGTGGTCGGCTCCGGCCCGGCCGGCCTTGCCGCCGCCCAGCAGCTCGCCCGCGCCGGCCACGAGGTCCATGTCTATGAGCGCGAGCCCAAGGCCGGCGGCCTGCTGCGCTACGGCATTCCCGACTTCAAGATGGAAAAGCAGCACATCGACTTCCGCGTCGGCCAGATGGAGGCCGAGGGCGTCACCTTCCACTATGGCGTCAATGTCGGCGTGACCACGCCCCTCGCCGAATTGCAGCAGGGCCACGATGCCGTGCTGCTCTGCGGCGGCGCCGAGCGGCCACGCCCGGTCGATGTCGAGGGCGTCGATCTCGCCGGCGTGCATTTCGCCATGCCCTTCCTCGTCCAGCAGAACCGCCGCCTCGGCGGCGAGGACGTGTCGGGCGAGTTCCAGCTCACCGCCGCCGGCAAGCATGTGGTGGTGGTGGGCGGCGGCGACACCGCCAGCGACTGCGTCGGCACCAGCTTCCGCCAGGGCGCCATCGCCGTCACCCAGCTCGACGTCCGCCCCCAGCCGCCCGAGCTCGAGAACAAGCTGACCAGCTGGCCCAACTGGGCGGTGAAGATGCGCACCTCCTCCTCCCAGGCCGAGGGCGCCATCCGCGAATTCTCCGCCGGCACCATGCGCATCCTCGGCAATGCCAAGGGCCATGTCACCGGCGTCGAATGCGCCCGGGTCGACCGCCGGCGCCAGCCCATCCCGGGCACCGAATTCGTCATCCGGGCCGATCTGGTCCTGCTCGCCATCGGCTTCGCCGGTCCGGTGCAGGAGGGCATGCTGGCCGAGCTCGGCGCCGATCTCGACAAGCGCGGCAACCTCTTCGCCGACACCTTCACCTACAAGACCTCGGTTCCCGGCGTCTATGCGGCCGGCGACATGCGCCGCGGCCAGTCGCTGGTGGTCTGGGCCATCCGCGAGGGCCGCCAGGCCGCCCGCGCCATCGATCTCGACCTGATGGGCCGCACCGACCTGCCGCGGTGACCCGCGCCTGATCGGCATATCCGCAACAATCGTCACGGCCCGCCTTGTCGGGGCCGTCCGGTGATGCTTCAACACCGCTGGACCACCCGGATCCGCCGGGGGGACGCCT
>Ga0182793_1000507_pt1 | contig 29983 bp, 26 predicted proteins | sample Passage237A_FD_130498 | JGI IMG/M metagenome (GOLD analysis project Ga0182793, IMG submission 130498) | Cellulose adapted compost microbial communities from Newby Island Compost Facility, Milpitas, CA, USA - Passage2 37A (version 2) (version 2) ... | reverse complement strand
GCGAGCGTGGCGATCAGCGCGTTCCAGTCCATCGGCACGTTGACGGTGACGAGCAGGAAGTCCAGCGTGCCGGCCAGCCGCGCCAGCGCCTCGGGATCGCGACTCGATACGACGTGGTGCGCACCGAAACCGCGCGCCTCGTCGAACTTGGACGGACTGGACGTGAAGGCCGTGACCTCGCAGCCCCAGGCTCGGGCGAACTTGACCGCCATGTGGCCCAGCCCGCCGATGCCGACGACGCCGACGCGGTCGGTGGGCCGCACGCCGAACTCGACGAAGGGCGTGAACACCGTGACGCCGCCGCACAACAGCGGACCGGCGCCGGCCGCATCCAGCCCCTCCGGCAGCGGGATGGCCCACGCAGCCTGCGCGCGCACGCGCTCGGCGAAGCCGCCGTGGTGGCCGATCATGACCGGCTGGGTGTGGTCGCACAGATTGTGGTCGCCGCTCATGCAGGCGTGGCAGTGCAGGCAGCTGGCCGAGGCCCAGCCCACGCCCACGCGCTGGCCGACGCGCAAATGGCGCACCTGCGGGCCGACGGCGACGATGCGGCCGACGGCCTCGTGGCCGGGCACGACCGGATAGATGGAATTGCTCCACTCGTCGTTGAGCACCGACAGGTCGGAGTGGCAGATGCCGCAATGCTCCACGGCGACCTCGACCTCGTCGGCGGCGAGCGGGCCGGGATCGAACTCGAAGGGAACGAGAGGCTGGCCGGCGGCATGGGCGGCCCAGGCGCGGATGCGGGACATGGCGTTCTCCTCTGTGTCGGGGGTCCATGCTACCGCCGTCGCGCCGCACCGTGAAACCCGTACTTGCGTCGCGGACCGGCTGCCGCGACCATGCACCGGATCCCCGCCGCCCGCGCGCGCATGACGACCTCCCCGCCCGATCCCTGCCCGCCGCCGATCGAGGCCGGCACGCCGGCCTTCCGCCGCGCCAACACGGCCCTGTTCATCGGCGGCTTCTCGACCTTCGCGCTGCTCTACGCCACGCAGCCGCTGCTGCCGGAGCTGGCGCGCGAGTTCGACGTGGGCGCCGCGCGCGCCAGCCTGGCCGTGTCCGCCGGCACCGGCGCGATGGCCTGCATGCTGATCCCGGCCACCATCCTGTCCGACCGCTACGGCCGCATGGCGCTGATGCGGGTGTCGCTGGCCCTCGCCGCCGCGATCGCGCTGCTCGGCGCCTTCGTCACCGATTTCACGCAGATGGTCGCGCTGCGCGCGCTGCTCGGCGCCGCGCTCGCGGGCCTGCCGGCCGCGGCCATGGCCTATCTGGGCGAGGAGATCGCGCCCAACGCGCAGGGCCGCGCGATGGGGCTGTACATCGGCGGCAACGCGCTCGGCGGCATGAGCGGGCGCGTGCTCGGCGGCCTGCTGGCCGACCTGGGCTCGTGGCGCGTCGCGCTGGCCGTGCTCGGGGTGCTGGGGGTGCTGGCCGCCATCGCCTTCTGGCGCGCGCTGCCCGCCTCGCACCACTTCCGCGCCCGCTCCGTGTCACCGCGCGCCGTGCTGCACGACGCGCGCGTGATCTTCGCCGACGGCCATCTGCCGTGGCTGTTCCTGTGCGGCTTCCTGCTGATGGGCGCCTTCTTCGGGCTCTACAACTACGCCGGCTTCCGGCTCGAGGCGCCGCCGCACGGGCTGAGCCAGAGCGCCATCGGCGCGATCTTCCTGCTCTACCTGATCGGCTCGGCCTCGTCGGCGTGGGCCGGCCGGCTGTCCGACCGCTACGGCCGGCACAACGTGCTGTGGGGGATGGTCGTCGCCGCGCTCGCCGGGCTCGCGGTCACGCAGTTCGACGCGCTCTCGGTCATCGTGCTGGGCATCGCGCTCTACACCTTCGGCTACTTCGGCGCGCACAGCACCTGCAGCGGCTGGGTCGGGCGCCGCGCCGGCGAGCGCCGCGCGCTGGCCTCGGCGCTGTACCTGTCGGCCTACTACCTCGGCAGCAGCCTCGTCGGCACCTCCACCGGCCTCGCCTGGGACGCCGGTGGCTGGCCCGGCCTGACGCTGGCCGTCGGCAGCTGCCTGCTCGCGGCGCTCGGGCTCGCGCTGTGGCTGCGGGCAAAGGCGCGTAAAGGCGCGTAAGACCTCACGTCCGGCGTGCCGCCGGCGCTCCGGCCTACGACTGCGCGCGGATCGTGTTCACGCTGTCGCGGGTGTCCGCCCTCTGCCGCCTGCCGCTACCGGCGGGACGCCATCAGGTGAGGCCGCCGGAGGCCCCGCCACTCAGAACGCCGCGACGACCTCCACCGCGCGCTCGACGTCGGCGCGGCTGACGTCGAGGTGGGTGATCCAGCGCACGCGCTGCACGCGCTTGCTCGAGGACTGGTAGGGGCCGCCGGAGACCTTGATGTGGTGGCGGGCGAGGTGGTCGAGGAAGTCGGCCGAGATCTCGGGCGAGACGTCGATGAACAGGATGTTGGTGTTCGCGTCCGGCACCTCGACGTGGCCGGCGAGCCTGGCGTTGCCGGCGACGGCCTGACGCAGCCCCTCGGCGAGGTGGCGGGCGTTGGCGTGGTCCTCGGCCATGCGGTGGATGTTGTGCTCGAGCGCGTAGATGCCGGCGGCGGCGAGCAGGCCGGCCTGGCGCATGGAGCCGCCCAGCATCTTGCGCACGCGCTTGGCCTCGGCGATGAAAGGCTTGCTGCCGAGGACGAGCGAGCCGACCGGCGCGCCCAGTCCCTTGGACAGGCACAGCGACAGCGAATCCCAGCCGTCGACGAGCGAGCGCGCGTGCGCGACCGGGTCACCGCCTTCGGCCTCGGCGCCGGCCACGGCGGCGTTGAACAGGCGCGCGCCGTCGATGTGCGTGGACAGGCCGCGGCGGCGGGCCAGCGCCAGCACGTCGCGCAGGTAGGCCGGCGGCAGCACCTTGCCGCCGGTGGTGTTCTCGAGCACGACCAGGCGCGTGCGGGCGAAGTGCGGGTCGTCGATCTTGATCGCGCCCTCGATGTCACCGAGCGCGATGGTGCCGTCGGGCTGGTTCTCGAGCGGTTGCGGGTGGATGGAGCCGAGCACCGCCATGCCGCCGGTCTCCCAGCGGTAGGTGTGCCATTGCTGGCCGACGATGGCCTCCTCGCCACGGGCGCAGTGACACATCATCGCGATGGTGTTGGTCTGCGTGCCGCTGGGCGCGAACAGGGCGGCCTCGAAGCCGAGCATGTCGGCCGCCATCTCCTGCAGGCGGTTGACGGTCGGGTCGTCACCGAGCACGTCGTCGCCGAGCGGCGCCTCGATCATCGCCCGCTTCATCTCGGGCGAGGGCTGGGTGACGGTGTCGCTGCGGAAGTCGAGGATTCGGGTCATGTCGTTACCTGGCTTCGGGGATCGGAAGGGGCGCGGCCGCCGGAGCGGCCGCGCGTCGCGGGCCGGTCAGCCCAGCTCGATCGCGCCTTCGGCGGCGAGCGCGTCGATCTCGGCGTCGGTGTAGCCCACGCCCAGCAGCACCTCGCGCGTGTGCTGGCCGAGCATCGGGGCCGGCCGCGTGATGCGGCCCGGCGTCTCCGAGAACTTGATCGGCAGGCCCAGGGCCTTGGTCTTGCCGGCCTTGGGATGCTCGAGCTCGACGACCATCTCGCGCGCCAGCGTCTGCGGGTCGGCGGCCATCGCGGCGATGTCGTTGATCGGACCGGCCGGGATGCCGGCCGCGTCCAGATCCTTGAGCCATTCGGCCGTCGTGCGCTGCTTCAGGCGCTCGCCGAGCAGGCGGGCGAGTTCCTCGCGGTTGGCCATGCGGTCGCTGTTGGTCCTGAAGCGCGGGTCCGTGATCAGCTCGGGCGCGCCGACCATGGTGGCGATGCGTTCCCAGTTGGACTGGTTGGCGCCGCCGATGTTGATCCACCCGTCGGCCGTCGGGAAAGCCTGGTACGGCGCGGCGAGCACGTGGGCCGAACCCGTGGGCCCGGGCGAAATGCCGGTGGCGAAGTAGATCGCCGACTGCCAGAAGGTCTGCTGGATGCCGGCCTCCATCAGCGAGGTGTCGACGAACTGGCCCTCGCCGGTCTTCAGGCGATGGACGTAGGCCGAGACGATGCCGATCGTGGCGAGCAGGCCGGCGTTGATGTCGGTGACCGGCGGGCCGGACTTGACCGGGGGGCCGCCAGGCTCGCCGGTGATGCTCATGATGCCGGACACGCCCTGCGCGATCAGGTCGAAGCCGCCGCGCTCGGCATAGGGGCCGGTCTGGCCGTAGCCGGAGATCGAGCACCACACCAGCGCCGGGTTGATCTTGCGCAGGTCCTCGTAGCCCACGCCGAGCTTCTCCATCGTGCCCTTGCGGTAGTTCTCGAACAGCACGTCGGCGTCCTTGACCAGACGGCGCAGCACCTCGCGGCCGCTCTCGGTCTTGAGGTTCAGCGCCACCGAACGCTTGTTGCGGTTGAGCATCATGAAGGCGGCCGATTCGCCGTTCACCTGCGGCTCGGCGTAGCGGCGCGAGTCGTCGCCGCCGGGGATCTTCTCGATCTTGATGACGTCCGCGCCCATGTCGGCGAGCAGCGTGCCGCAGGTCGGGCCCGCCATGATCTGCGCCAGTTCGAGGACTTTCATGCCGGCCAGCGGGCCGGTCTTCTGCGTGTTGCTCATTGACCTTTCCATTCGGGACTGCGTTTGTTCACGAAGGCATCGACGCCCTCGCGGAAATCGGCGCTGCCGTAGCAGGCGTGGACCAGGTCCTCGCCGTCGGGCAGGTCGTGCGTGACGAGGCGGCGCAGGCCTTCCTTGACCGTGCGCTGCGTGACCGGCGCCAGCGCGGTCAGGCGCGACACCAGCTTGGCCGCCACGGCGTCGATCTCGCCGGGCTCGCACACCTGCTGCAGGAAGCCGCAGGCCAGCGCCTCGGCCGCATCGGGCATCTCGGCCAGCATCAGCATGCGCTTGAGGCGCTGCTGGCCGAAGGCCGCGCTCATGCGCGCGAGGTTGGCGATGGACAGCGTGTTGCCCAGCGTGCGGGCGATCGGCACGCCGAAGCGGGCGTTGCTCGTCGCGACGCGGAAGTCGCAGGCCGTGGCGATGGCCAGGCCGCCGCCGACGCACCAGCCCTCGACGATGGCCACGGTGGGCATGGGCAGGCTCTCGAGCAGGCCGATGCAGGCGTCGATGCGGCGCTCGTAGGCCACGCCGGCGTCGCCGTCGAATTCGCGGAACTGCTCGATGTCGGTGCCGGCCACGAAGGCCTCGCCGCCGGCGCCGCGGAACGTCACGGCACGGATGGAGGCATCCGCGCGCAGCTGCTCGCAGATTTCGGTCAGACGCGTGTACATCGCCCAGGTCATGGCGTTGCGCGCCTGCGGTCGGTCGAACACGACGGCGGCCACGCCGCCCTCGACGTTCAGATGGACAGTGCCTTCACTCATCGGAATCTTCCATGGAAACGGCCCGGGACGGAGCCCGGGCCGGGGTTGGCATCACAGCGGAACGATCAGCGGTAGAAGTATTCCACCAGGAACATCGGGATCGCCGGGACATAGGTCACCATCATCAGCAGCGCGAACAGCACGCCGATGAAGGGCAGGTTGACGCGGGTCACCTTCCACATGTCGGCCTTGGCGATCGAGCACGAGGCCGCCAGCACCGAGGCCACCGGCGGGGTCTGCTGGCCGATGCCGAGGTTCAGCGTCACGATCAGGCCGAAGTGCACCGGATCGATGCCCACCGCGTTGACCAGCGGCATCACGATCGGCACCACCAGGATGATGGCCGCCGCCGAGTGCAGGAACAGGCCCGCGACCAGGAAGAAGACGTTGAGGAGCATCAGGACGTAGTACTTGTTGTCCGTCAGCGACGTCATCCACGCGGCGATCTGCTGCGGCATCTGCAGCTCGGTCAGCAGGTGGCCCAGCACGGCCGACGAGGCAACCAGCAGCATCACCACCGCGGTCTGGATGCCGCCGTCGAGCATGGACTCGTACAGGTGCTTCCAGTTGAGCTCGCGGTAGATCACGCCGCCGATGAACAGCGCGGCCAGCACGGCCAGCGCCGCGCCCTCGGTCGCCGTCACGACGCCGCCGAAGATGCCGCCGAGGATGATCAGCGGGAGCAGGAACGCCCAGCCCGCTTCCTTGGCGGTGGTCTTCAGGCGCTGCCAGCTGAACACTTCCTGGACCGGATAGTTGTAGCGGACGGCGTACCAGTAGGCGAGGCCGAACATCATCGCGCCGCCCAGCACGCCCGGCACGATGCCGGCCACGAAGATCTGCACGACCGAGGCGTCGGCCATGACGGCGTACAGGATCATCGGGATGGACGGCGGAATGATCACCGCCAGCGTGGCCGACGACGAGGTCACGGCCGCCGCGAATTCCTTCGGATAGCCCTGCTTCTTCATCGCCGGGATCAGGATCGAGCCCATCGCGGCGACGTCGGCCACGGCCGAACCGGAGATCTCGGCGAAGAACAGCGAGGTGCCGATGTTGACCATCGCCAGGCCGCCGCGGATGCAGCCGAAGATGGCCGAGGCAAAGTCGATCAGGCGGCGCGACAGGCTCGACGAGTTCATGATCGCGCCGGCCAGGATGAACAGCGGGATCGCCAGCAGCGGGAAGTTGGTCGCGCCGGAGAACATCGTGATGGCCGCCGACAGCAGGGAGTCGGTGCCGTGTGCGATGACCATCGTCACGCAGGCGACCACGCCCAGCGCCACACCGATGGGCACGTTGATCAGAATCAGGGCCAACAGGCCCAACACCATCAGGATGCCGGTCATTTCTTCAGCGCCTCCTCGAGTTCACGTTCTTCGGCATCGATGATGCCCTTGCCGCGCGCCTGTTCCAGCACGTCGGGCAGGCTGAGCAGCTGCGCGATCACGAACAGCACGCAGCCGATGGGGATGACCGATTGCGTCAGCTGCACCGGAACGCTGGGCAGACTGACCATGGTGTCACCCTCGAGGATGATCAGGACCTGGTAGCCGTAGTACGCCATCACGACGAAGAAGCCGATCACGATGGCCTCGGCCAGCAGGACGACCGGCACGCGCAGGGCCGGACGGAAGGCATTGACGAGGCCGGGGAAGCCGATGTGGGCACGCTTGAGTGCGGCCAGCGCGGCTCCGTAGTACGTGAGCCAGGCAAGGAGGATGGACGCGCCTTCGTCGTACCAGACCAGAGGCCAGCCCATTTTCCGGTAGAAGACGCCCATCAGCACGATGACCGAGAGCGTCGCGAGCAGGGTGATGACGATGGCCGTCAGAACCCTGTCGAATAGGTTGCGTAAGGTGGAGAACACGGTGATGGATCCCAGGTTGTTGAAACGGTGCTACCCCCAGGGGGTAAACCGCACCGGCCCTGCAGGCGTGTGGCACGCCTGCAGGGCCGGTGCGGTCGATATTTTACATTCCAGCGCCGAGTTCGATGGCCTTCTCGACGAGTTTGGCACCGACCGGCACGGCCTGGCCGAACTCCTCATACACGCTCTTGCTGGCGGCAATGAAGGCATCCTTGTCGGCCTCGTTGACCTGGGTGCCCGCGGCCGCGATCTTCTCGAGCAGTTCGTTGTCGAGATCGGCCGCCGTCTTGTAGACGAAGGCCTGAACGTCCTTGGCCGTCTGGGCCAGGATCTCCTGGACGTCCTTCGGCAGCGACTCGAACTTGCGCTTGCCCGCGGTCAGATAGGCCGGGGTGTAGACGTGACCGGTCAGCGAGATGTACTTCTGCACTTCCTGCAGCTTGGACGAGTAGATCTGGGTGAACGGGTTTTCCTGACCGTCCATCACGCCCGTCTGCAGGGCCACGAACACTTCGGACAGGGCCATCGGCGACGGGTTGGCGCCGTAGGCCTGGAACATCTTCACGCGCCAGACGCCCTGCGGCACGCGCAGCTTCAGACCCTTGAGGTCTTCCGGCTTGACGATCGGACGCACGTTGTTGGTGATGTGGCGGAAGCCGTTCTCCCACACGGCGAGGATCTTGTAGCCCTTCTCTTCGACCATCGGCGCGAGCGTCGGCCAGATGATCTCGGCCTCGATCTTCTTCATGTGCTCGCGGTTCTTCACCAGGTACGGCATCTCGAACATGCCGAAGGCGTCGACGGTCGAGGTCATCACCGTCGAGGGCAGGGCCAGTTCCAGCGTGCCCAGACGCAGCTTCTGCATCATCTCGGCGTCCGAGCCCTGCTGGCTGGAGCCGAATACGACGACCTTGCCGCGGTTGCCCAGGCGCTCGTTGGCGACGCGGGCGAACTCGAGCGCAGAACGCTCGAACAGCGAGCCCGGACCACCGACGTGGCCGAGCTTGATCTCGACCTGTGCGTGGGCGGTGGCGGCCAGCCCGGCGGTCGCCAGGGCGAACACGCCCGCGGCGACGATCTTCTTCATCTTGAACATGGTTGTCTCCTCTCCTGATTGAAGGCTGCGTTTCTTGTACGACAGCCGCGCCGTGGCGACCTGCCACGGCGCGGTTCCTTCAGGTCGCCGTTGCTCAGGCGGCGGCCTTGAGACCGGATTGTTGCGGGTGCGACGCGAAATAGTCCAGCGCGGCCTGAACGCCGCTGCCGGCGATCTTCACGCCTGCCAGCTTCAGCCCCATCTCGACGCCCGACAGCGCGGCCATCAGCGTCAGGTCGTTGCAGTCACCCAGGTGACCGATGCGGAACATGCGGCCGCGCACCTTGCCCAGACCCATGCCCAGCGACATGTCGAAGCGCTGGTAGATGCTGCGGCGGATCGCGTCGGCGTCCACGCCCTGCGGCGTGATCACGCCGGTCAGCACCGGCGAATACACCGAAGCGTCGGCGCACTGGATCGGCAGACCCCAGGTCTCGACGGCCTTGCGCACGCCCGCGGCCCAGCGCTGGTGACGCGCGAAGACGTTGTCCAGGCCTTCCTCGAGCAGCATCTCGATGGCTTCGTGCAGGCCATAGAGCAGGTTGGTGTTCGGCGTGTACGGCCAGTAGCCGGTCTTGTTCGACTCCAGGATCTCGTCCCACGCCCAGTACGACTTGGGCATCGTGGCCTTCTTGCTGGCCTCGATGGCCTTCGGCGACAGCGCGTTGAAGCTGATGCCCGGCGGCAGCATCAGGCCCTTCTGCGAGCCCGACACGGTGACGTCCACGCCCCATTCATCATGGCGGAAGTCGGCGCAGGCCAGACCGGAGATGGTGTCGACCATCAGCAGCGCCGGGTGGCCGGCGGCATCGATGGCGCGGCGCACGGCGGCGATGTCCGAAGTCACGCCGGTCGAGGTCTCGTTATGCACCACGCACACGGCCTTGATCTGGTGGCCGGTGTCCTCGCGCAGGCGCTTCTCGATCAGGTCGGCCTGCACGCCATTGCGCCAGCTCACCGGCAGACCGGTGTCGTCGGTGCCCGGCAGGGCCAGGAATTCGGTCTTCAGGCCCAGACGGGTGGCCATCTTGTGCCACAGCGAGGCGAAGTGACCGGTTTCGTACATCAGCACCAGGTCGCCCGGGCTGGTGACGTTGACCAGCGCGGCTTCCCACGCGCCGGTGCCGGAAGCCGGGTAGATCACGACCGGGTTCTTCGTCTTGAAGATCTTCTGGATGCCGGCGAGCACCGACAGGCCGAGTTCACCGAACTCGGGACCGCGGTGGTCGATCGTCGGCAGACTCATCGCGCGCAGGATGCGATCGGGTACGGGGCTCGGGCCGGGGATCTGCAGGAAGTGCCGGCCGCTCGGGTGTGCGTCAAGTCTCAACATGTGGTGGTTCCTCCAAACGGTAGGCCTAGTTTTGCATACAAAATACGTTTGTCAACCCATCGCGTTTTCTGGGGCGCTATAATGCGTGGGCAGCACACTGCATTTTGAATACAAAACACGGACGACCATGAACAACATTGTCTCCATCCCGCGCCAGTCGCTGCACCAGGAGGTGGCGAACCGGCTGCGCCAGCGCATCATCGAAGGCGACATCCCGCCCGGCGCGAAACTCAACGAACGCGAGCTGTGCGAGGTCATGAACGTGTCCCGCACGCCGCTGCGCGAGGCGATCAAGATGCTCGCCGCGGAAGGGCTGGTCGAACTGCTGCCCAACCGCGGCGCGGTCGTGGCCCAGCTGGACGAACAGGACGTGATCGACACCTTCGAGGTCATCGCGGGCCTGGAGGGCCTGTCCGGCGAGCTGGCCGCGCAGCGCATCACGGACGAGGAACTGTCCGAGATCCGGGCGCTGCACTTCGAGATGTGCGCGGCCCACGCGCGACGCGACCTGCCCACGTACTACCGGCTCAACGCCGCGATCCACGAACGCATCAACGCCGCCGCGCGCAATCCCGTACTGGCGCAGACCTGGCGCACGGTCAACGCGCGCCTCCAGGCGCTGCGCTTCCGCTCCAACCTCGACGGCGCCAAGTGGGACCAGGCGCTGAAGGAACACGAACAGATGGTCGATATGCTCGCCCGCCGCGACAGCGACGGTCTGCGCAAGCTGCTGGCCGTACACCTGCTGGTCAAGCGCGACACCGTCCTCGATCTGATGCGCAGCGGTCGACTGCATCCTCCGATGAAGGAAAACGCATGAACAAGCCCCTGCCGATCCATGTCACGCACGAGAACGCCGAGGCCGGCGCCGCCGAGGTGGCCCGCCGCGGCGCGCCGGACGCCGCCGAGCTGGCGCGCCGGCTCGCGCGCGAGACGTCCGGCGAAGTGCTCTTCGATCCGGCCTCGCGTGGCCGTTACGCCACCGATGCCTCGATCTACCAGATCATCCCCACCGGCGTGTTCGTACCGAAGAACGCGCAGGACGTGGCCGCCGCGATCGACATCGCGCGCGACCTCGGCGTGCCGATCACCTCGCGCGGCGGCGGCACGTCGCAGTGCGGCCAGACCATCGGCACCGGCCTCGTCATCGACAACACCAAGTACATGCGCCGCGTGCTGGACTTCGACCTCGAGGCCGGCACGGTCGAGGTCGAGCCGGGCCTCGTGCTCGACCACCTGAACGCGCAGCTGAAGCCGCACGGCCTGTGGTATCCGGTGGACGTGTCCACGTCGGCGCAGGCCACCCTCGGCGGCATGGCCGGCAACAACTCCTGCGGCAGCCGCTCGATCGCCTACGGCAACATGGTGCACAACGTGCTGGGCGTGAACGCCTGGCTGGCCGACGGCTCCGAACTCGCGCTCGGCCCGCTCGACACGCTGGGCGCCCGCGAGCGCGAGCTGGCCGACTTCGTGCGCGGCCTCGTCGACGAGCTGCGCCCGGAGATCGACGCGATGTGGCCGCGCGTGATGCGCCGCGTCGCCGGCTACAACCTCGACATCTTCCACCCGGTCAGCGAGAAGCCCTACACCACCGATGGCAGCGTCAACCTCGCGCACCTGCTGATCGGCTCGGAGGGCACGCTGTCGGTCACGAAGAGCCTCAAGCTCAAGCTCTCGCCGCTCGCCAAGCACAAGGTGCTGGGCGTCGTGAACTTCCCGACCTTCCACAAGGCCATGGACTCGGCCCAGCACATCGTCAAGCTGGGCCCGACGGCGGTGGAGCTCGTCGACCGCACGATGATCGAGCTGTCGATGAACAACCCGGCCTTCCGCCCGGTCATCGAGACCGCGCTGATCGGCAGGCCCGACGCCATCCTGCTCGTCGAGTTCGCCGGCGACGACCGCAACGCCCTGCTGCGCCAGCTGCAGCAGCTCGTGGAGATGATGGGCGACCTGGGCCTGCCCGGCAGCGTCGTCGAGATGCCCGAGGAGAGCGCGCAGAAGGCGCTGTGGGAAGTGCGCAAGGCCGGCCTGAACATCATGATGAGCCTCAAGGGCGACGGAAAGCCGGTGTCCTTCATCGAGGACTGTGCCGTGCCGCTGGAGCATCTGGCCGAATACACCGCCGGGCTCACCGAGGTCTTCGCCAAGTACGGCACGCGCGGCACGTGGTACGCCCACGCCTCGGTCGGCACGCTGCACGTGCGCCCCATCCTCGACATGCGCCGTGACGGCGCCGCCAAGATGCGCGCGATCGCCGAGGAGGCCGCCGCGCTGGTGCGCAAGTACAAGGGCGCCTACAGCGGCGAGCACGGCGACGGCCTGTGCCGCGGCGAGTGGATCGAATGGCAGTTCGGGCCGAAGATCTACGAGGCTTTCCGCGCGCTCAAGCAGCGCCTGGACCCGGACAACCTGCTCAATCCCGGCCGGATCATCGATCCGCCGAAGATGACCGACGAGCGCCTGTTCCGCTATCCGCCGGGCTACCGCACGATCGAGCTCAAGCCGGTGTTCGACTGGTCGGCGTGGAACGTGCAGAACGACCCGGTCACCGAGGAGACCACCGCTCCCGGCACCGGCGGCGACACCACCGGCGGCTTCGCCAAGGCCGTCGAGATGTGCAACAACAACGGCCACTGCCGCAAGTTCGACGCCGGCACGATGTGCCCGAGCTACCGCGTCACGCGCGACGAGAAGCACCTGACGCGCGGCCGCGCCAACACGCTGCGCATGGCGCTGTCGGGCAAGCTCGGCGACGACGCGCTGACCGGCGACCTCGTCAAGGAGGCGCTGGACCTGTGCGTCGGCTGCAAGGGCTGCAAGCGTGACTGCCCGACCGGCGTGGACATGGCCAAGATGAAATACGAGGTGCAGGCCCAGCGCGCCGCGCGCTACGGCGTGTCGTTCAGGGAGCGCCTGATCGCCCGCGTGCCCGACTACGCCCGACTGGCCAGCAAGCTGCCGTGGCTGTTCAACCTGCGCGACACCATCCCGGGGCTGGCCACGCTGAGCGAGAAGCTGCTCGGCCTGTCGGCCCGCCGCAGCCTGCCGAAGTGGCGCAGCGACACCTTCTGGCGTGACGCGCGCCGCCTGCAGCTGGCCAACCGCGAGGAAGTGCTGGCGGCCGACAAGGGCGTGGTGCTGTTCGTCGACACCTTCAACGGCTTCCTCGACTCCGAGAACGCGATCGCCGCCGTGCGCGTGCTGCAGTCGGCCGGCTACAAGGTGCACGCCGCGCGGGGCGACGGCGGGACCAACCTGTGCTGCGGCCGCACCTACCTGGCCGCCGGCATGATGGACGAGGCCCGCGCCAAGGCCGGCGCCCTGCTCGACGCGATGCTGCCGTTCGCCGAGAAGGGGCTGGCCATCGTCGGTCTGGAACCGTCCTGCCTGCTCGGCCTGCGTGACGAGACGCTGGCGATGGGCTTCGGTGACAAGGCCAGGAAAGTGGCGGAGCGCGCCCTGCTGTTCGAGGAGTTCGTCGCCGCCGAGGCCAAGGCCGGCCGCTTCGCGCTGAAGCTGCGCCCGGCCTCGCGCCCGATCAAGGTGCACGGCCACTGCCACCAGAAGGCCTTCGCCGCGGTCACGCCGGTGCTCGAGGTGCTGCGCATGATCCCGGACGCCAAGCCGGAGCTGATCGAATCGTCGTGCTGCGGCATGGCCGGCGCCTTCGGCTACGAGGCCTCGCACTACGAGGTGTCGATGAAGATGGCCGAACTGTCGCTGCTGCCGGCCGTACGCTCGGCCCCCGACGCCATCATCGTCGCGGACGGCACGAGCTGCCGGCACCAGATCGCCGACGGCGCGCAGCGCGAGGCGCTGCACGTCGCGGTGGTACTGGCCGAGCACCTGGCCTGACCGGCCCGTCGCCCACGCCCCGTTTGACCACGGCGGCGCGGGCGACGGATACTTCGCCCCCCGGAACACACGTGAACGTGCTCGAAATGCAAAACAAGAACCTGTATCTGACGCTGAAGAGCGGCTTTCCCGAATCTCCCGATGCTCCCGCGCTGGAGACCGAAACCGGCGCCGTTCACACCTACGGGGAGCTCGAACGCGCCAGCGCGCGCTACGCCAACCTGATCGCGTCCCAGGGCGTGATGCCCGGCGACCGCATCGTGGTGCAGATCGACAAGTCGCCCGAAGCGCTGTTCCTGTATCTGGCCTGCCTGCGGGCCGGCGCCATCTTCGTGCCGCTCAACTCGGCCTACCAGCGCAAGGAGCTGGCCTACTTCCTGGCCGACGCCGAACCGCGCATGGTGGTGTGCAGCCCCTCGCATGAGGACCTGTTCCTGGACATCGCGGCCGAGGCCGGCAACCCGACCGTGCTGACGCTGGGCGATCACGGCAACGGCACCGCCGCCGAGCGCGCCTCGACGATGTCCGAGCAGTTCGAAACCGTCCACCGCGAGGACGACGACCTCGCCTGCATCCTCTACACCTCCGGCACCACCGGCCGTTCCAAGGGCGCGATGCTTACGCACCGCAACCTCGCCTCGAACGCGCTGACGCTGCACAAGTACTGGGGTTTCGTGCCCGGTGACGTGCTGCTGCACGTGCTGCCGATCTTCCACGCCCACGGCCTGTTCGTGGCCTGCCACTGCGCGCTGCTCAACGGCAGCCTGATGCTGTGGCAGCCGCGCTTCGACGTGCATCGCGTCATCGAGCTGCTGCCGCGCGCGACCGTGTTCATGGGCGTGCCGACGCTCTACACCCGCCTGCTCGAGCAGCCGGAGTTCGGCCGCGACGTCTGCCGCAACATGCGCCTGTTCGTGTCCGGCTCCGCGCCGCTGCTGGCCGAGACGCACCGCGAGTTCGAACAGCGCACCGGCCACGCCATCCTGGAACGCTACGGCATGACCGAGACCGTCATGCTGACCTCCAACCCGTACGACGGCGACCGCCGCGCGGGCACCGTCGGCTTCCCGCTGCCGGGCGTCGAGCTGCGCATCGTCGACAACGACGGCAACGCGCTGCCCCAGGGCGAGACCGGCCACGTGCAGGTGCGTGGCCCCAACATCTTCCCCGGCTACTGGCGCATGCCCGAGAAGACGGCCGAGGAATTCACCGCCGACGGCTTCTTCCGCACCGGCGACCTCGGCAAGATCGACGAGCGCGGCTACGTGCACCTGGTCGGCCGCAGCAAGGATCTCATCATCACCGGCGGCTACAACGTGTATCCGAAGGAGATCGAAGGCTGGATCGACGAGATCGAGGGCGTCAAGGAATCGGCCGTGATCGGCTTGCCGCACCCCGACTTCGGCGAGGCCGTGACCGCCGTCGTGGTGCCGGAAGCCGGCGCCCAGCTCGACGAGCAGGCCATCATCGCGCGCCTGAAGTCGGATCTGGCCAACTTCAAGGTGCCCAAGCGCGTGTTCTTCCTGCCCGAGCTGCCGCGCAACACCATGGGCAAGGTGCAGAAGAACGTGCTGCGCGAGACCTTCTCGCGCCAGCAGTGACATAACGACAACGGCCGGCCCGGCCGGCACGAGGAGGAGACGATGAACCAGGATGCCATCCAGCGTGCCGCCCGGGCACTGCTCGAGGCCCGTGCCACGGGCACGCTGCTCAAGTCGCTGCCCGAAGGCTGCGAGCCGGCCGACTTCGCCGAGGCCTACGCGATCCAGGACGCCGTGTCCGAGGCGCTGGGCCCCGTCGGCGGCTGGAAGGTCGGCGCCAAGGGCCCGGACGCCGAGCCCACCTGCGCGCCGATGCCCGCCTCGCTGATCCATCCCTCGGGCTACCGCATGCCGGCCTACGCGGCCGGCCCGTGCGGCATCGAGTGCGAGATCGCCGTGCGCATGGGCCGCGACCTGCCGCCCATCGGCCGCCCCTACACGCGCGAGGAAGTGCTGGCCGCCATCGAGAGCGTGCATCCGGCCTTCGAGATCGTCACCTACCGCTTCGCCGACCACGAGCACCAGACCCGTCTGGTGCTCGCCACCGACGCGCTGGGCAACGGCGCCTTCGTCTACGGCGACGGCCGCCCCGACCTGATCGGACTCGACCAGACCCGCCAGCGCGCCATCCTCGACGTCGACGGCGAGCACTGGGTGGACGTGGTCGGCGGCAACGCGGCCGGCGACGTCTTCCGCCTCGTGCACTGGCTCGCCAACCACGTCGCCGTGCGCGCCGGCGGCCTGACCCGCGGCCAGTTCGTCACCACCGGCACCTGCACCGGCATGGTCTTCGTCGACGGCGGCGAGGCACTGCGCGCCGACTTCCCCGGCCTGGGCGTCGTCGAGATGGAGATCGGCGCCCGCTGACGGCGCCTCGCCGGCCCGCACGGCCGGCGGCGGGAGGGAGGTCCGATGGCCGTACGACCGATCCTGAAGATGGGCGATCCGCGCCTGCTGGTGCCGGCCGAGCCGGTCACCGCGTTCGACACGCCGGAACTGCACGCGCTGATCGCCGACATGTTCGACACGATGCAGGCCGCCGGCGGCGTCGGGCTGGCCGCGCCGCAGATCGGCGTGGGCCTGCAGCTCGTCATCATGGGCTTCGAGCGCAGCGAGCGGTACCCGGACGCCGCGCCCGTGCCGCAGACCATCCTGCTCAACCCCGTCGTCACGCCGCTCACCGACGAGATGGAGGACGGCTGGGAAGGCTGCCTGTCCGTGCCGGGCATGCGCGGGCTGGTGCCGCGCTACACCCGCGTCCGCTACACCGGCTTTACGCCGCGGGGCGAGCCGGTCGACCGCGCGGTCGGGGGCTTCCACGCCCGCGTCGTGCAGCACGAGTGCGACCACCTGCAAGGCGTGCTCTACCCGATGCGCATCCGCGACATGACCCGCTTCGGCTTCACCGAGGTGCTGTTCCCGCAGCTCGGGCGCCCGTGAGCGGAAAACACTCGCGGTAATATCGAAAGCAGAAATCCGTCTTTTCCGGTTATAAACCGGACCGGCACAATGGCACCCTGTTCCACGCCGCGCCCCGGCGCGGCCCGTCAGGAGAAGTGCACATGGGTGCCACCCAATCCGCCGAGGGGGTCATCCGGCCCCTGTCCCGCGCCGTCGCGACGGCTTCGGCCGATCGCGTGCGGACATTCCTCGAACGCCTGCCGGCCACGCCGACGCACGGCGCGCTGCGCCGCGCGGAAGACGGCAGCGTGGCGGGCAACTGGTACGGCTGCGAGCTGTCCAGCGTGTTCCAGCCGGTCGTCGATCCGCGCGACGGACGCGTGACCGGCCACGAGGCCTTCCTGCGCTGCCGCAGCCACGACGGCCGCGCCGAGCTGTCGCCGTGGAACCTGTTCGCCGCCAACGCCGACGACGACCGCCTGATCGCGCTCGACCGCCTCGCACGCACGCTGCACACGCTGAACTTCCTCGCGGCCGGTGCCGGAGACGGCGACGGACTGCTGTTCCTGAACGTGCATGGCCGGCTGCTGGCCGGCGTCACCAGCGACCACGGCTTCGCCTTCCGGCGCGTCGTCGACGCGCTGGGTTTCGACCCGGCGCGCATCGTCATCGAGACGCCGCGCACGGCGCTCGACCACGTCGACCTGCTCGCCTTCGTGCATCGCAACTATCGCCAGAACGGCTTCCGCGTCGCGGCCAACGTCGAGGACCCGGCGCAGTGGCAGGCGCTCTCGCCGATGGTGCCGGCGCAGTTCCTGAAGATCGACGGCGCGCGCCTGCTCGACCGCCCCGATCCGGCCGGAACGCTGGCCGCGCTCGACGCCGTGCGCGGCAGCGCCCGCGTCATCGTCACGCGGCTCGAACACCGCCCCGGCTTCGCGCTGCCCGACGGCACGCTGGTGCAGGGTCACGCCTGGGGCGTGCCGTCCGCGCGCCTCGCGCCCGCGGCGTAAGCCGTCCGGGAAAGAAAACGGCGGCACGGAGCGCGAGCCCCGTGCCGCCGGATGACGCGAAGACCCCGGCCGTCAGGCCAGCAGTTCGTCCAGCCAGACCCTGGCCTGCGGCCAGTTGCCCAGCTTGGCGTCCGACCCCATGTGGTCGAGCGCGCCGGCCACTTCCAGACGCGCGCCCCAGGCCTCGGCGAAGAAGCGGGCACGTTCCAGCGTGACGCGCGGATCGTCGGTGCTCGCGACCACGATGGTCTTGAACGGCAGGCGGTTGAGCGGCATCGGCGAGAAGCCGATCGGGCCCGGCGGGTAGTCCGGCGCCTCGACGTCGCTCGGCCCGACCAGCAGCGCGCCACGCACCGGCAGCGGACGGTCCGGGTACAGCGACGGCCACGCCGCCGTCAGATGGTTCACCAGCGACACCGCCAGCGAATGCGCCACCAGCACGGCCGGCGTGCGGCGCTCGGCCAGCACGCCCGCCAGCGTGGCGACCCACTCCTCGCGGGTCGGCGTGTTCCATTCACGCTGCAGCACGCGGGCGAAGCGGGGGTCGCCCGCCTCCCAGTGCGTCTGCCAGTGGTCGGGGCCGGAGTTGCCCCGGCCGGGGAGGATCAGGATCTGTGGTTCGGTCATGTTTCTCGTGTTCGGCCTTAGCCCTGGTTTGCCTGGATGCCGGTGGCTTTGACGACCTGCTGGAAGTTCGCGAAGCTCGCGGCGAGGGTGCGGGCGAATTCCTCGCCCAGCAGGCCCTCGGCGTCGAAGCCCTGCCCCGGCAGCACTTCCTGCACGCGCGGATGCTGCAGGGCCTTCACGATACCTTCATGCAGCACGGCACGCACCTCGGCCGGCGTGTTCTTCGGTGCCAGCACGCCCTGCCAGGTCTTGTGCGTGAAGCCCGGCGCGATGCTCTCGGTCAGCGTCGGCACGTCGGGCAGCGCGGCCGCGCGCTGCGGGCTGGTGACGGCCACGCCCACCAGCGCGCCGACCTGGATGTGCGACACGGCGGCCGCCATCGTCACGACGCCGGCGTCCAGCGTGCCGTTGAGCAGGTCCGCCAGCACCGGCGCACCGCCGCGGTACGGCACGTGCGTGGCGTCCACGCCCAGCTGGTGGTTGAGCGCGGCGCTGGTCAGGTGGTGGGCCGTGCCCCAGCCCGGCACGCCGATGGCGAGCTTGCCGCCCTTGTCCTTGAGCGCCTGCAGGTAACCGGCCGGATCGCGGAAGCCGGACTTCGGATGCGTCACGAACAGGTTGCACGACGAGATGCCCAGCGTGACCGGGGCGAGGCGCTCGAGCAGGATGTCCTGCCCGCCGACGCTGGCCACCGAGTCGGAGGCCACCAGCGTGTCGTTGGTCAGCAGCAGCGTGTAGCCGTCGGCCGCCGCCTGGGCGACGCGCTGCGTGCCGATGCGGGAGGCCGCGCCGCCGACGTTCTCGACGACGACCGGCACGCCCAGCACTTCGGACAGCGCGTGCGCGAGCGGACGGGCGAAGATGTCCACGCCGCCGCCGGCCGGGAACGGCACGATGATGCGGATGGGCTTGGACGGGTAGCCGGCGGCGTGCAGCCGCGGCGCAACCAGCGCCAGCGGCAGCGCGGCCAGCGCGCCGAGCAGCTGGCGACGGCGCAGGAAGTTGGCGGAGGAGTCGGAGGAAGACCGTTTCGTCATGATCGTACGCCTGGGTTGTCCGGAAAGGCCCGAACTGTAGGGACGGCGCACGCGGAACAGAAACAAGAAATTCAGATAAACAACCAAGAAATCCGACTAAGCGCGCCCGCCCCGCGCCACGTGCCGCGCGCGCGAACTCGCATAGAATCGGAAGCCCCGGCGCGGCCCGCGCCGCCCCCACGACGGACCCACACCCGTGACCCGAATCGCCCTGTCCGAACTGTTCGAACTGGCCCGCGACGCGCTGATGCGCGCCGGCACCACCGAAGCCACCGCCGCGCTGACCGCCCGCGCCCTCGTCGAGGCCGACGTGCAAGGCCTCGCCTCCCACGGCGTCACCCGCGTAGCGAGCTACGCGGCCCACCTGCGCAACGGCCGCGCCGACGGCCGCGCCGAGCCCGTGATCGTGCGCCGCAAAGGCGCGACGATGCTGATCGACGCCGGCACCGGCCTCGCCTACCCGGCCTGCCATCTCGCCATCGAACAGGGCATCGCGCTCGCGCGCGAGCACGGCGTGGCCTTCGTCGCGGTCGGCAACAGCCACCACTTCGGCGCCGCCGGCCAGCATCTGGAAGCCGTGGCCGAGGCGGGCATGGTCGGGATCGCGCTGGGCAACTCGCCGGCGGCCATGCCGGCCTGGGGCGGCAAGCGTCCGCTGTTCGGCACCAACCCCATCGCCGCCGTGTTCCCGCGCGACGGGCGCGACCCGCTGCTGATGGACCTGTCGCTGTCGGCCGTGGCGCGCGGCAAGCTCGTCGTGGCGGCGCGCGAGGGCCGTCCGATCCCGCTCGGCTGGGCGCTCGACGCGGACGGCCAGCCCACGACCGACCCCAAGGCCGCGCTGGCCGGTTCGATGCTGCCCGCCGGCGGCCTCAAGGGCACGCTGCTGGCGCTGATGATCGACCTGCTCGCGGCCGCGCTGACGGGCTCCAACTTCGGCTTCGAGTCCGATTCGCTGCTCGAGGCCGAAGGCAACGTGCCGCGCGTGGGCCAGGCCTTCCTGATCGTCGATCCGGACGCGCTGGCCGGCCGCGAGCACTACTTCCGCCGCATCGAGGTGCTGGTCGAGGCCATGCTGGCCGAGGACGGCGTGCGCCTGCCCGGCGCGCTGCGCTCGGCCCGCCGTGCCGAGGCCGAAGCCAACGGCCTGGACCTGCCGGACACGCTGCTCGCCACGCTGCAGACGCTCGCCGGGCGCGCCTGAACGGCTCCGGCGGCCGCTTGGAAGCGGCGCTGCTTTGCATTGCAGGAATGGTGAAAACCGGGGCGCGGCAGTGCTGCTAGCATCGGCGCCTTCCAGACTTCCCGCTCCCGCACGCCATGAACACCCGTCTCGAGGAATCCGTCCTCCTGCCCGGCGACCTCGCCGGCTCCCGCCTCGACGGGCAGGCCCGCGGCCTCGCCCTGCGCCTGCGCGCCGCGCTGGCCGGCACCGACGCACGCGAGCTCGCCGGTGGCCTGTTCCTGTTCGCGCTGGGCCTGTTCGCCACGCTGTACGCGCAGCGCTACGCCTTCGGCACCGTCACGCGTATGGGGCCGGGCTTCTTCCCCGTCGTGCTGGGCACGCTGCTGTGCGGCTACGGCGCGCTGATCGCGCTGCTGGCCGTGCTGCGCCGCGAACGCCCGCAGGCCGCCTCCTCCGGCACGGAGGCCGCGCCGGACGAGGCGCCGGAGCCGGTGCGCTGGACCAACCTCGCGCTCGTCACGCTGGGCCTGATGGCCTTCGGCGCGCTGCTCGACACGGCCGGCGCGGTCGTCGCCACGCTGGTGTCGGTGGGCCTGTACACGTGGGCCGACCGCGGATGCACGGTGCGGCGCTCGGCCGCGCTGGCCGCCGCGACGACGGCGCTGACCTGCGGACTGTTCGTGTGGGCGCTGCGCATGCCGCTGCCGCTGTGGTGGGGCTGAGGGGCACGCGCGAATGGATCTGCTCGCCAATCTGGCGCTGGGCTTCGATGCGGCCATCGACCCCGGCGCGCTACTGTACTGCCTGATCGGCGTCACGCTGGGCACCTTCATCGGCGTGCTGCCGGGCATCGGCCCGCTGGCGGCCATCTCGCTGCTGCTGCCGCTGACCTTCTACGTGCCGGCCACCTCGTCGATCATCATGCTCGCCGGCGTCTATTACGGCGCGCAGTACGGCGGCTCGACCGCATCCATCCTGCTCAACCTGCCGGGCACGCCGTCCTCGGCCGTGGCCTGCCTGGACGGCCATCCGATGGCCCGCCAAGGCCGTGCCGGCGTGGCCCTGTTCATGACCACCATCGCGTCCTTCGCCGGCGCGATGATCGGCCTCGTGATCCTGGCCGGCTTCTCGCCGGCGATCGCGCGGCTGGGCCTGATGTTCGGCCCGCCGGAGTACTTCGCCGTCATGACGCTGGGCCTGGTCGCGGCGGCCACGCTGTCCGGCTCGCCGCTGCGCGGCTGCTCGATGGTCGTGCTGGGCCTGCTGCTGAGCATGGTCGGCACGGACGTGAACTCCGGTGTCACGCGCTTCGACTTCGGCCAGCCCGCGCTGATGGAGGGCATCACGCTGGTAGCGCTGGCGATGGGGCTGTTCGGGGTGTCCGACGTCATCGCCAGCATCAACAACGTGCGCCACGCCGCTCCCGCCGGCAGCATCCGCATGCGCGACATGCTGCCCACGCGCGAGGACTGGGCGCGCTCGTGGAAGCCCATGCTGCGCGGCTCGGCCATCGGCAGCTTCTTCGGCGCGCTGCCGGGCACCGGCACCTCGATCGCCTCGTTCATGGCCTACTCGGCCGAGAAGCGCGCGGCGCGCGAGCCCGAGCGCTTCGGCAACGGCGCCATCGAGGGCGTGACCGCGCCCGAGTCGGCCAACAACGCCGCCGCGCAGACGGCCTTCGTGCCGACGCTGTCGCTGGGCATCCCCGGCGACGCGGTGATGGCGCTGATGATGGGCGCGCTGATCATCCACGGCATCACGCCCGGCCCGACGATGATGACGGACCGTCCGGAGGTATTCTGGGGACTGGTCGTCAGCTTCGCCTTCGGCAACCTGATGCTGCTGGTGCTCAACATCCCGCTGATCGGCGTGTGGGTGAGCATGCTGCGCATCCGCTACTACGTGCTGTACCCGTTCATCCTCGTGTTCATCGGACTGGGGGTCTACAGCGTCAACAACAGCGCCTTCGACATCCTGCTGGTGGCCGGCCTCGGCGTGCTCGGCTACGTGCTGCGCCTGCTGCGCTTCGAGCCGGCGCCGCTGCTGCTGGGCTTCATCCTCGGCCCGCTGATGGAGGAAACGCTGCGCCGCACGCTGACGCTGTCGGGCGGCGACCCGGCCGCGCTGCTGAACAGCCCGCTCAGCGTGGGCCTGCTCGCGGCCTCGCTGGGGCTGGTGGTGTGGTCGGCGCTGCCGCGCCGGCGCGCGCGCCCGGCCACCCCGTCGGCCTGAGGGCCGGCGGCTCGCCAGGCCTGTCCGGGTCTAGCATATTCCCGTTTGGGAATATTAAATCACTAACAATTCGTTTGTTTTGAATAAACACGCGGGCACACTGCGTTCCTCGACATGGCCGATGCCATGCCCCGATTCCGTCACCGAATGACCAGAGGAACCGCACCATGCTGAAGAAGCTCGTCCTGACCGCCGCGCTGGGCCTCGCCGCCCTGGGCGCCGGCAGTGCCGCCGCCCAGAGCCAGCCGCCGCTGCTCAACGCCTCCTACGACATCGCGCGCGAGCTGTTCGCCGCGATCAACCCGAAGTTCGTCGAGCACTGGAAGAAGGAGACGGGTGAGACCGTCACGATCGACCAGTCGTTCGCCGGCAGCTCGCGCCAGGCCCAGGACATCCTGCAGGGCAAGAAGGTCGACACCGTGACCTTCAACCAGGTCACCGACGTCGCCATCCTCGCCAACCGTGGCTTCGTCGCCAAGGACTGGGCCAAGCGCCTGCCGAACAACGCGTCGCCGTACTACAGCACCACGGCCTTCCTGGTGCGCAAGGGCAACCCGAAGAACATCCGCAGCTGGGAGGACCTCGCCCGCCCGGACGTGAAGCTGGTGTTCCCGAATCCCAAGACCTCCGGCAACGCGCGCTACACCTATCTGGGCGCCTGGCTGTACGCCAACGAGAAGTTCAACGGCGACGAGGCGAAGATCCGCGAGTTCGTCGGCAAGGTGCTGCACAACGTCGAGAACTTCCCGACCGGCGGCCGCGGCGCGACGGTGGCCTTCGCGCAGAACGGCCAGGGCGACGTGCTGCTGACCTTCGAGTCCGAGGTCGTCAACATCGCACGCGGCGAGGAGTTCAAGTCGCACGAGTTCGAGATCGTCGTGCCGCCGGTCAGCGTGCTGGCCGAGTTCCCGGTGGCGGTGGTCGACCGCGTCGTCGACGAGAAGGGCACGCGCAAGCTCGCGACCGCCTATCTTGAATACCTGTACTCCAAGGAAATCCAGGAGCTGCTGACGACGTTCAACTACCGCGTCCATCACCCCGAGGTGGTCAAGGCCGCCGAGGCGCAGTTCCCGAAAGTGCGCCTGATCAACCCCAACGACGTGCTCGGCTCGTGGGAGGAGATCACGGCCAAGCACTTCGCCTCCGGCGCGACGCTCGACCAGCTGCTCGCCCAGCGTCCGTGACGCGCCCGGCCCGCCCCGCGGGCCGGCGGATTCCCGCCGTGCGGTGCTGACGCGCTGCACGGCTCGTGTTTTTTTAGCCCCTGACCCCGTGACGATGTCCTCCGCCCGTTCCCTCACGCCGGCCGTGTCCCGCGCGCGCCGTCACTGGTTCTTCCGGCAGCATCCGGTGATGCCGGGCTTCGGCCTGAGCTTCGGCTTCAGCACGCTGTACGTCTCGTTGATCATCCTGTTCCCGATCTCGGCGCTGTTCGTGTACCTGTCGGACATGAGCCCCGCGCAGTACTGGCACGCGATCACCGACGCGCGCGTGGTGGCGAGCTACCGCGTCACGCTGACCGGCGCCTTCTACGCCTCGCTGCTGACCGCCGTCATCGGCCTGCTGCTGGCGTGGATCATCGCGCGCTACCGCTTCCCCGGCCGGCGGCTGCTCGACGCGCTCGTGGATCTGCCGTTCGCGCTGCCGACGGCGGTGGCGGGGCTGACGCTGGCCGTGCTGCTCGCGCCGGGCGGCTGGGTGGGGCAGTTCTTCACGCCGTTCGGCATCCGCATCGCCTACGACTTTCCGGGCCTGCTGATCGCGATGACGTTCACCAGCCTGCCCTTCGTCGTGCGCACCGTGCAGCCGGTGCTGCAGGACGCCGACACCGAGTGCGAGGAGGCCTCGCGCACGCTCGGCGCGAGCGAGTTCCAGACCTTCTGGCGCATCACGCTGCCGGGCATCGTGCCGGCGCTGATCACCGGCACCTCGCAGGCCTTCATCCGCAGCCTCGGCGAATTTGGCGCCGTCATCATGATCGCCGGCAACATGCCGTTCCGCACCGAGGTGTCGTCGCTGATGATCTTCGTGCGCCTGCAGGAATTCGAGTACCCGGCGGCCTCGGCCATCGCCTCGGTGATCCTGCTCGCGTCGCTGACGCTGCTGTTCGTGCTGCAGGTCGTGCAGGGCCGTCTGTTCCCGTGGCAGAGGGTGGCGCGATGAAGCCGACGCGCTGGCATCAATGGCTGCTGATCGGCCTGGGCCTGGCCGTCGCCGCGGTGCTGCTCGTGCTGCCGCTGGCGCTGATCTTCGCGCAGGCGCTGTCGGGCGGCTGGGACCTGCTGATGGCCAACCTCGACGAGCGCTACATGCGCCACGCCATCGGCCTGACGCTGCTCGCGACGGTGCTGACCGTCCCCGTGAACCTCGTGTTCGGCATCCTGCTGGCATGGTGCGTGACGCACTACGACTTCCTCGGCCGCCGGCTGCTGATCACGCTGGTGGAGATCCCGTACGCGGTGTCACCGGTCGTCGCCGGCCTGTGCTACCTGGTCGTCTACAGCGTCGAGAGTGCCGTGGGCGGGTGGCTGTCGGAGCACGGCATCCAGGTCATCTTCGCGTGGCCGGGCATCGTGCTGGTGACGATCTTCGTCACCTCGCCCTACGTCGCGCGCGTGCTGATCCCGCTGATGCAGACCCAGGGCACGGACGAGGAATACGCCGCGCTGACGCTGGGCGCCAACGGCTGGCAGATCTTCACCCGCATCACGCTGCCCAACATCAAGTGGGCACTGCTCAACGGCGTGGTGCTGACCAACGCGCGCGCGGTCGGCGAGTTCGGCGCGGTGGCCGTGGTGTCGGGCACGATCATGAACCAGACGCTGACGCTGCCGCTGCTCGTCGAGCAGCTCAACAACGACTACAAGACCGCCGCCGCCTTCACCGCCGCGTCGCTGCTCGCGTGCATGGCGCTCGTGACGCTGGTGCTCAAGAGCGTGATGGAGTGGCGCGCCCAGCAACGCGAGGTCCGCGCCCCGGCACGCCAGGGCTGAGGCCTCAGGCCGGCGCGTCCGGCTCCAGCCGCGAGGCGCGCAGCCGGCCCTCGCGCTCGAGCATCGGGTAGGCAATCGACGCCAGCAGCGAGTGGATCTGCTTGAGGTCGCGCACGGTGTCGAGGTGCAGCGCGCTCGAGTCCAGGCTCTGCGCCACGCCCGAACGCAGGCGCTCGAAGTGGCGGGCGCTGGTCTCCTCGGCCAGCTCGCGCAGGCGCTGCTTGGCGCGCACCAGCTCCACGGCCGTCTCGCTGTCGCGCGAGATCAGCAGGTTGAACGCGAGCTGCGCGCTCGAACGCACCATCGCGAGCAGCGCACGCAGCTCCTCCCGCCCCGCGTCCGAGAAACGCACGCCACGATCGAGCTTGGTGCGCACGTGAGCCAGCATGTTGCCGACGATGATGTCGCCGACCTGCTCGAGCTTGACGCAGGCGCCGATCAGCTCGTTGCAGCGCTCGGCATCCTCGTCGCGCATGCGGCCGAAGCGGATGCGCGACAGATAGACCTTGATCGCGGCGTAACGCTCGTCGAGGCTGTCGTCCATCTCCGCCAGCGCGGCCATGCGCTCGCGGTCCGGATGCTCGTACAGGCTCTCGATCGCGCGCAGCATGGCCTCCACCGTCTCGAAGATGCCGACCATCTCGCGCGTGGCGTTGGCCAGTGCGCGCGGCGGCTCGTCCAGATCGGCCGGATCGAGCGCCGACACCGGCCCGTCCACCGGCGGCACGCGACTCTGCAGGCGGCGCAGCCGCTCCGTGAGCCAGCCCGCCAGCGGCGTGCCGACCAGCACCAGCGCGGCGTTGAACAGGATGTGGGTGTGCACGAGCTGCTCCGGCACGCTCGCGCCGAGCGCGGCGAACGGCAGGCCGACCAGCCCCGTCAGCGCCAGCACCGCCATCGCGCCGCTGCCGCGCAGCACGAGGTTGGCCACCGGCACGAGGCGCCCGTCCTCGGGCAGCGTGCGCGCGAGCAGCGCGGCGATCACGCCGCCGCCGAGGTTGGCGCCGAGCACCAGCGCCACGCCCAGTTCCAGCGGCACGAGGTCGCGCGCGGCCAGCGCGGCCACGAGCAGGATGAAGGCCACGCTGGAGTGGAACAGCCAGGTCACGAGCGCCGCGACGAGGAAGGCGACGATCAGGTCGCCCTGCAGGAAGGACACGATGACCGGCAGCAGCTCGCTGCTGCGCAGCGGCTCGGCGGGCTGTCCGATCAGGCCCAGCGACAGCACGAGCAGGCCCAGTCCGATGCACAGCCGCCCGGTCTGGCGCCAGACGCGCCGCTCGGTGGCGAGGAAGCACGTGGTGCCGACAAGCAGCGCCACCGGCGCGAGCAGCTGCAGGTCGTAGCTGAACACCTTCACGACCAGCGCCGAACCGAGGTCCGCGCCGAGCACGGCCGCCAGTCCCAGCGACGCGGCCAGCATGCCGGTACCGACGAAGGAGCCGACCAGCAGGCTGACGGCGGTCGAACTCTGCATCGCCATCGCCAGCGCGGTGCCGGCCGCCACGGCCGGCGCCCGGTGCCCGCCCAGCGCGCGCAGGCGGCGGCGCAGCGTGTGGCCGAAGGCGCGCTCGACGCCGGTGCGGATCATGCGCGTCGCATAGAGCAGCAGCGCCACGGCACCCGCAAGATGAAGAAGTACGACCGAACCGCTCATGACCGGAATCTCCATCGGAAGGGGACGCACAGGGCGGCCCGTAAAAGCACGGCGCGGGAGGGTGGCCGAAGCCGCCCTCCCGCGTTCCGGACTCGGGGAATCAGCGGCTTAGAGCAGCGCGTCGGCCCAGATGTTCCGCGCCCACGAATCAGCATAGCGGCCCTCGAGCTCGTTCGCCGCCGTCGACAGCCCGCCCGCGCCCTGCACCGGCACCAGCGTCTTCTTCTCCGCGTCGTACTTGTGCACCGAGGCCACGTGCACGACGTCGGTGTCGGAGACGAAGCTGTAGCAGGTGTTGGCGAGGATGGGATGCGGGTTGGGCGCGCGGCCGGTCAGCTCGGCCGTGATCGCCTCGGCGGCGATCTTGGCGTGGCCGTTGGCCATGAAGCCCGACTTGGGCATGCCGGGCGCCGACAACGTGGCGTCGCCGAGCACGTGGATGCCCTTGGCGACGACCGATTCGGTGGTCAGCCAGTCGACCTCGCACCAGCGGTCGTTGGCGGTGATCAACCCGGCCTGGCGCGCGATGTCGCCGGCGCGCTGCGGCGGCACGACGTTGAGCACGTCGGCGCGGACATCGTCGCCGAACTCGAACTGCAACCGGCGGTCGCGGGCATCGACGCTGATCAGCGTGGCGTTGGGCACGTATTCGATCAGGCCCGGGTAGCGCTCGGTCCACGCCTTCAGGAACAGCCCCTTCTTGGACGTGATGTCCGGGTTGGAATCGAGCACCAGCACCTTGGAGCGCGGCTTGTGGTGCTTGAAGTAGAAGGCCACCTGCGCGGCACGCTCGTACGGTCCCGGCGGGCAGCGGTACGGCGCCTTCGGGATGTGCAGCGCGAACACGCCGCCATCCGGCATGGCCTCGAGCTGGCGTCGCAGCGCGACGGTCTGCGGACCCGCCTTCCACGCGTGCAGCACGGTCTCGCGCGCCTCGGGCGTGCCGAGGCCGGGGATGCCGTCGTACAGGAAGTCCACGCCCGGCGAGACGACGAGGCGGTCGTAGGCCACGGGGTCGCCGTGCTGCAGGCGCACGAGGCGGCGCTCGGGGTCAATGGCGATGGCGCGGTCACGCACCAGCCGGACGCCGTGACGCTTCTGCAGCTGGTCGTAGGAAGTGGTGATGTCCTCGATGCGGCGCGTGCCGGCCAGCACGAGGTTGCTCAGCGGGCAGGACACGAAGGCCAGGTTGGGCTCGATCAGCACGACCTCGACCTGCGGCGCCCACAGGCGGATGTACTTGGCGGCCGTGGCGCCGCCGAAGCCGCCGCCGATGACGACGACGCGGGCCTTGGGCTTGCCGGTGTAGGTGCTGGCGCAGGCGGTCAGCGACAGCGCCGCCGTGGCGGCGGACGCCTTGAGGAAGGTGCGGCGGTTGAATGCGCTCATGTGCGTGGCCTCCGGTCAGGGTTGCTGGCGGGCGAAGTGGTTCGCCAGACGCCGCAGTTCGTCGTCGGTGTAGCCCTTGGTGTGCTGGTGCATCACGGTGGCCGGGCGCGTGCCGTCGCGGAACGCCTTGAGGGTGTTGAAGAGCCGCGTGGCGTCCTGGCCGGCGATGGGCGGGATGCCGGTGTCGGCGTTGCCGGTGGTGCCGTGACAGGTGGCGCAGGTGGCGGCCCAGGCGCGCGCCTGCAGGTCCTCGGCGGCCAGCGCGGCACCGGCGCCGAGCAGCAGCGCGGCGCTCAGCGCGGCACGGAGTACGTGCGGATGTGCATTCATCGGAGAAGCTCCTTGGCTGGAATCGGACGGCCCCGGTGGGGCCATGAGTGCGCGATGCTAGGCGGGGCGGCCTGCGGACGGAACCAAGGAAAGCTTCGATGCAACGCAGATTCGTTGAGAAGCCGCCCCGGAACGCGGCCATGGGCGCGCCTTCGCAACGGAAGGCAAATGCTTTGCGCAAATGCGTGGTTCGGCCGGCGCGGGGGCGACGGCATACTCGGACCGTCTGTTCCCGCTCCCAGGCATCTCCTCCGGGAGCCGTTTCGGGCGGCGCCGGACGGCGCCGCCTCCTTTTTTGCCCGGAGCGGCTCCGGCACGCGCGGACTCAGTTCGAGCGCGGATCCGGCGTCAGGCGCAGGTACGGGCGCAGGGCCTTGTAGCCTTTCGGGAAGCGGCGGCGGATCTCGTCCTCGTCCTTCAGCGAGGGCACGATCACGACGTCGTCACCGGGTTTCCAGTCGGCCGGCGTCGCGGCGGCGTGGTTGTCGGTGAGCTGCAGCGAGTCGATCACGCGCAGGATCTCGTCGAAGTTGCGGCCCGTGCTGGCCGGGTAGGTGATGATCAGCCGCACGCGCTTCTGCGGGTCGATGATCAGCAGCGAACGCACGGTGGCGGTCAGGCTGGCGTTGGGGTGGATGAAGTCGTACAGCAGCGAGACCTTGCGGTCGGCGTCGGCGATGATCGGGAAGTTCACCTCCGTGCCCTGGGTCTCGTTGATGTCGCCGATCCACTGGTGATGCGACTCGACCGGGTCCACCGACAGCGCGATGACCTTGACGCCACGCTTGTTGAACTCGTCGCGCAGCTTGGCCGTGCGCCCCAGCTCGGTCGTGCACACGGGGGTGAAGTCGGCCGGGTGCGAGAACAGCACGGCCCAGCTGTCGCCGAGCCACTCGTGGAAGCGGATGCGGCCGATGGTGGAATCCTGTTCGAAGTCGGGGGCGATGTCGCCAAGTCGGATGCTCATGTCTGGGTCTCCTGCAGAGCGGTGATGGAGCGCGGTCCGGCGGGTAGCCGGTCGCGCACGAAGGGTCGGACCGGGCGGACGTCGGGGCCGACGG
>Ga0182793_1000506_pt1 | contig 29984 bp, 21 predicted proteins | sample Passage237A_FD_130498 | JGI IMG/M metagenome (GOLD analysis project Ga0182793, IMG submission 130498) | Cellulose adapted compost microbial communities from Newby Island Compost Facility, Milpitas, CA, USA - Passage2 37A (version 2) (version 2) ... | reverse complement strand
TGACCCGCGTCCACCGCGCGCGCGGCGGCGACGGCGGAGTCGACTCCGCCGGAGAGGGCTGCCAGGACGCGCACCGGGCCAGTCTAGGTCGCGCCCGGCGCCCGTCCCCGAGCGAACGCCCCTAGGAGCTCGGCTGGATCGTGATGTTCCCCGGCGCCTCGGAGACGCGCCCCTCGGTGTCGGCCACGGCGTACGGCAGCACGAGCCGCTTGAGGCCCGTCTGCGAGGCCGTGAAGCTCAGGACCCCGCCCGAGACGCTCAGCTCGCCCTCGGGCAGGCTCAGCGAGGACTGCCCCCCCGCGGTCTCGGGGTCGAGGTCGACGCTCGCGGGGTCGATCTCGCTGTAGAGCGAGACGTCGTTCGCGAGCAGGTCGATCGTCACCGTCGCTCCCGGGGCGACCGAGAGCAGGTCGTGGTCCGGCACGGGCGGGAAGTCCTTCGAGCCCGTGAGCATCGCCTGCGAGCGGTAGCTCGTCTGCGTGCACACGGGAGAGGGGCAGTAGGCCGTGAAGCCGTCGGTGTCGGTGGGCGTGGAGAACTCGTTCTTCACCTGGAGCCACCAGTACAGCGCGATGTCCCCGCCGGCCTCCTCGAAGGCCGAGACCCAGTCGTCGAAGACGACGCTGCGCGGGGCGTTGCCGCGCCAGCCGTACTCGCCGATGAACACGGGCTTGCCCACCTCGTCCGCGATCGCGACGTGGTCGAGGATCCACTGGCGCGACCACTGCGCGTCCGTGCCCCAGTGGTCGGGGTAGACGTGCATGCCCACGATGTCGAGGTCCTCGACGCGCGCGAAGGCGTCGGCGTCCTGGCCCGTGGTGCACGCGTAGGTCCAGTGCTCAGCACCCTCGCGGCACAGGAAGCCCTCGTCGCCGAGGCCCACGACGTGCTTCGAGTCGATCGACTTCACGTGGGCGGCCATCTCCTCGACCCAGGCCACGATCGTCTCGTTCGAGCAGTCCTTCGCGGGGAGCTGCGGCACGCCCTCGCAGCGGGGCTCGTTCGCGAGCTCCCAGATCGCGATGGTCGGCTCGTCCTTGTACGCGACGCCCGTGTAGGTGTTCACGCGGTTGAGCAGGTAGCTGACCCAGTCCTTGTACCACTGGCGGATCTGCGGGTCGGAGTAGAAGGCGCCGTGGTCGTCAAGGCCTGCCCAGCGCACGTACTGGCCCATGCCGCCGAAGGGCCCCCAGTTGTTGACGAAGGGCAGCACGAGCTTGATGCCGCGCTGCTTGGCCGAGAACACGGCGTAGTCGAGCTTCACGAGCCCGTTCTCGCCCTCGTTCTGTGCAGGCCTCGTCCCGTCCCAGTACTGGAAGTAGGTGTTGGTGTTCTGCGGGTCGAGGCTCGTGGTCGGGTCGGCGGGGTCGCCGATGTCGTTGAAGGCCCACATGCGCATGACCTGGAAGTTGTTGTCCGCGGCGGCCTGGAAGATCGCGTCGACCACGGGCGGCTCGGCGAAGGCCGGCCAGTAGGAGTTCGAGCCCGCAGCCTTGAAGGGCTTGCCGTCCCACCACAGCTCGGTGCCCTTGACCGAGACGAACTCGGGACCGGGGCCGGCGTCCCGGCCGGCCGTCCATACGAGCACTCCTCCGCCGACGAGCACGACGGCGAGCAGTCCGGCCAGCCAGGCCACGAGGGGCTTGCGAATCATCATCGGCTCCCAGGGAAGTGCGCGGTTCGCCGTACTCTAGCGGGAAAGCGCTCCCATGAGTCGCAGTTTCTGCGGGACGTGCACCAGCTCGGCAGACCCTTTCGCCGACGACGGCGCGCTCCGGCTCAGCCTGCGACGGTCCCGGCCTTGCGCGCCCGGGCGACCGCCTCCGGGAGCGCCGCAGCGAGGGCCTCGACGTCGGCCGGGGTGCTCGTGCGCCCGAGGGAGAAGCGCAGGGCTCCGCGCGCCGTCCGCTCGGCCACACCCATGCCGAGCAGCACGTGGGAGGGCTGGGGCACGCCCGCCTGGCACGCCGAGCCCGTCGAGCACTCGACGCCCGCGGCGTCGAGCAGGTAGAGCAGGGAGTCGCCCTCGCAGCCTTCGAAGGTGAACAGGGCGTTCGCGGGCAGTCGAACGAGGGAGCCGTCCTCCGCGGTCCCGGGCCACGCGCCCCGCAGCACGGCGTCGGGCACAGCCTCGAGCACCGCAGCGACGAGCGCGTCGCGCAGGGCGCCGACGCGCGAGGCGAACTCGGGCTGCTCGGTCACCGCGAGCTCGGCCGCGACCGCGAAGGAGCGAGCGACGGGCACGTCGAGAGTTCCCGAGCGCACCCCGCGTTCCTGCCCTCCCCCGTGCAGCACGGGAGTCAGGGCGAGCTCACGGCGCGCGAGCAGCACCCCCGCCCCGTGCGGCCCGCCCACCTTGTGCGCCGAGAGCGTCAGCGCGTCGAGCCCGCTCTCGGCGAAGCGCACGGGCAGCTGGCCGAGCGCCTGCACGGCGTCGGCGTGCACCGGGATCCCGAAGCGCCGCGCGAGCTGCACGACCTCCTGGACCGGCTGGACCGTGCCGACCTCGTTGTTCGCCCACATCACCGAGACGAGGGCGATCTCCTCGGGGTTCTCGGCGAGCTCGGCCGCGAGGGCCTCGAGGTCGAGACGCCCCTCGGCGTCGACCTCGAGCAGCACGACCTGCGCTCCCGCGTGCTCGGCGAGCCAGAAGGCCGGGTCGAGCACCGCGTGGTGCTCGACGGCCGACACGAGGATCCGCCGACGGCGCAGGTCCTCGGCGCGACGCGCCCAGAACAGGCCCTTGACGGCGAGGTTGTCGGCCTCGGTGCCGCCCGCGGTCCACACGACCTCGCTCGGGCGGGCGTCGAGCGCGGCGGCGAGCTGCTCGCGCGACTCCTCGAGCACGCGGCGGGCCGCACGCCCCGAGGCGTGCAGGGACGAGGCGTTGCCCGTCTCGCGCAGGGACTCGACGAGGGCCTCGACCGCCTCCTCGCGCATCGGCGTGGTCGCCGCGTGGTCGAGGTAGGTGCTCATCACGAGGAGTCTACGAGTCTCGCGAGCCGCGATCGGGCCGCGAGCAGGCCCCTGCTCCTGGCACCATGGACCCGTGAACCCCGACGCCGGTGCCCCTGAGGACGGTGGCGCCCCCGCAGCCTTCTCCGGTTCACGCCTCTCGTGGAGCGACCTGCCGCGCCGCGTGCGCGAGCGCATCGCCTCGCTCGCGGGAGCGCAGGTGGTCGCGGAGGTCGTCGCGACGAGCGGCTTCTCCCCCGGCTTCGCGGGAGTCCTCGAGCTCGCCGACGGGCACCAGATCTTCGTCAAGGCCGTCTCCCCGGCCCAGAACCCGCACTCCCCCGAGCTCGCTCGCGCCGAGATCAAGGCGGCCGCGGCGATCCCCCTCGAGGTCCCCGCCCCGCGCTTGCGCTGGTCGCACGACGACGGCGAATGGGTGCTGCTCGGCTTCGAGGCCGTCGTCGGCCGGGCTCCCGAGCTGCCCTGGCGCCCGTCCGAGCTCGAGCGCGTGCTCGAGGCCGTCGTGCAGCTCTCGCGCACGCGCCCCCGCCCGGGTCACGAGCTGCCCCTCATGGCCGAGAGCGTCGCCGAGACCTTCGTGGGCTGGCAGTCGATCGCGGCGATGTCGGGCCGCGAGCGCGCCGAGGTGGTCGCGCGCGCCGGCGGGCTCGGCGAGTGGGCCGCGGCGCACCTCGAGCAGCTCGTCGCGTGGGAGAGGGAGGCCCCCGCCGCCTCGCGCGGTGACCGCCTCGTGCACGGCGACCTGCGCGGGGACAACGTGATCCTCGACCCCGAGCACGTGTGGATCGTGGACTGGCCGCACGCCGCGGTCGGCGCCCCGTGGCTCGACCTCGTGTGCATGCTGCCCTCGGTCACGATGCAGGGGGGCGGCAAGGCGCTCGAGCTCTTCGCGGCGAGCCCGGTGGCGGAGGGAGTGAGCCGCGAGGACCTGCTCGCCTTCCTCGCGGGAGTCGCGGGCTTCTTCGTGTGGGGCTCGCTCCAGCCCGACCCGCCGGGACTGCCGAACCTGCGCGCCTTCCAGCGCGCCCAGGCCTACACCGCGATCGACTGGCTGCGCGAGCTCGCGGGCTGAGCCCTAGGTGCGAGAGCCGCGCAGCTCGCGCAGGCGCGCGGTGAGCCGGGGCAGCACCTCGAAGAGGTCCCCCACGATCGCGTAGTCGGCGATCTCCATGAGCGGGGCGTCCGGCTCGGTGTTGATCGCGACCACGGTGCGCGCGGCGCGCATGCCGCCCACGTGGTGGATCGCCCCCGAGATGCCCGCGCCGATGTAGAGCACGGGGTTGATCGTCACGCCCGTCTGCCCCACCTGGAGCTCGTGGCCCACCCAGCCCTCGTCGACCGCGACGCGCGTCGCGCCGACGGCGGCGCCGAGCTCGTCGGCGAGCTCCTCGAGCAGCGAGAAGTCGCCCTCGAAGCCGCGGCCTCCCGCGACGACGGTCGCCGCGGTGGCCAGGTCGGGCCGCCCGCTCGTCTCCCGGCGGGTGCGCTCGACCACCCGCACGCGCGCGTCGGGCTCGCCCGGGGCCAGAGGCACGATCTCGGGCCCCTCGGGGCCGACGACGCTCGCCGGTGCCGGGGCCCCACCCACGGTCGCGTGCGGCTTGACGGTGACGATCGCCGGCTCGGCGAGCACCTCGCAGCGCGAGCCCCACGAGGCCGCGAAGGAGCTGCGCTCGGCGACGACCCGACCGCGGTCGAGTTCGAGGTGCAGCGCGTCGACGAGCACTCCCGCCCCGAGGCGCACCCCGAGCCGCCCCGCGAGCTCTCGGCTCGCGAAGGAGGTCGTGGCGAGCAGCACGGCGGGGCGCTCGGCCCGCACGTGCGCCTCGAGGGCGCTCGCGAGCTCCGCGCTCGAGGAAGGCTCCTCGGCGAGGTGGCGCACCCGGACGACGCCGAGACCGCCGAGGGCGAGGCGCACGGCCTCGGGCAGCTCGCCCGTCCACGCGAGCTCGAGCGGGCCGTCCAGGCCGCCCGCGAGCCCGCGAGCGACCTCGAGGAGCTCTCGCGCCGTGGGGCTCAGCCCGCCCGCCTCCACCGCGGTCCGGTCGAGGAGAGCGAGGACCGTACGGCCGCTCATGCGAGCCCCCGAGAGACGAGGAACTCAGCGAGCCGGGTCCCGGCCTCGCCGTCGTCGTCGGTGTCGAAGACCTCTTGCTCGCGCGGCTCGAGCTCGCGAGCCTCGAGCACGCGGGTGCGCGCCCCCGCGAGCCCCACGGTGGCCGGGTCGATGCCCAGGTCGGCGAGCGACCAGGTCTCCACGGGCTTGCTCCGCGCCGCCATGATCGCCTTGAAGTTCGCCAGGCGCGGGGAGTTGATGCCGTCCGTGACGCTCACGAGGGCGGGGAGCGGGGCCTCGAGCACCTCGACGAGCTCGTCGAGCTCGCGCGAGACGCGGGCAGTGCCGTTCGCGACCTCGAGCCGGCTCGCGATCGTCAGGGCGGGCAGCTCGAGCTCCTCCGCGAGCGCGGCGGGCAGCAGCGAGGTGAGCGAGTCGAGGGCGGCCATGCCCAGGAGCACGAGGTCGACCTCGCCGATGCGGCGCACGGCGGCGGCAAGCACGCGGGCCGTCGCGAAGACGTCCGAGGCCGCGAGGGCCTCGTCGCTCACGTGCACCCCGCGGTCCGCCCCGAGCTGGAGCCCGCGGCGCACAGCGTCGAGGGCGACGGGCGGCCCCATCGTGAGGACGACGACCTCGACCTCGCCCTCGCCCGCAGCCTCGGCGATCCGGGCGGCAGCCTCGAGGGCGTTCTCGTCGACCTCGTTGACGGTCCCGTCGCCCCGCCCGCGGTCCACGCGCCCCTCGGGGGTGAACCGCCGCTCGGCCTGGATGTCCGGGACGTGCTTCACGCAGACGACGATCTTCACCCTGGCAGGGTACCTGCGCGCCCCTGGCCTCTCCGCGTCGTGAGCGGCCTCCAGGGGCCCGGTCACGATGAGTCAGAATGGGGCGCGTGCGTCCCGACCGACCCGCGCTCGGAGCCCACGTCGTCCCCGGCGGCGTGGACGTCGCCGTGCTCGCCGCGCACGCGAGCGCCGTCGAGCTGTGCCTGCTCGACCCCGACGGCGCGGGTGGCTGGACCGAGCGTCGCGTCCCGCTCGAGGGCCCTGAGCTCGGGCTGTGGTTCGCCCACGTGCCCGGGGTCGGTCCCGGCCAGCGCTACGGCTTCCGGGTGCACGGCCCCTGGGAGCCGCGCCACGGCCTGCGCCACAACCCCGCGAAGCTCCTCGTGGACCCCTACGCGCGCGGCCTCGAGGGCTCGGTCGACCTGAGCGGCCCCGTGCGCGGGCACCTCACGGATGCCGAGGGGCACGGCGACCCGCTCGGCGCCGCCGACGAGCGCGACTCGCTCGGCTCGGTGCCGCTGTCCGTCGTCGTCGCCCCCGCCCCTGCGGTGCCGCGTCGGCCCCGGCCCCTCGTGCCCTGGGAGCGCACCGTCGTCTACGAGGCTCACGTCAAGGGGCTCACGAAGCGCCTCCCGGGCGTCCCCGAGCACCTTCGCGGGACCTTCGCCGGCCTCGCCCACCCCGAGACGATCGCCCACCTGCACCGCCTCGGCGTGACGACCCTCGAGCTGCTGCCGATCCACGCGATCGTCTCCGAGCCGGCCCTGACGCGCCGCGGGCTCGTGAACTACTGGGGCTACAACACCCTCGGCTTCTTCGCCCCGCACGCCGCCTACGCGACCGCCGAGGCGCAGGCCGAAGGCCCCGAGGGCGTGCTGCGCGAGCTGCGCGGGGCGATCGACCTGCTGCACGAGGCAGGCATCGAGGTCCTGCTCGACGTCGTCTACAACCACACCTGCGAGGGCGGCCAGGACGGGCTGCCCCTCTCGTGGCGCGGCCTCGACAACACGGGCTACTACCTGCACGACGGCTCCTTCCCCGCGCGCCTCGCGGACGTCACGGGCACGGGCAACTCCCTCGACTTCCGCCGCACGCAGGTCATCGGCATGACCCTCGACTCGCTGCGCTACTGGGTGCAGGAGATCGGGGTCGACGGCTTCCGCTTCGACCTCGCGGTGACCCTCGGTCGTGGGCGCGACGGCTTCGACCCCTTCCACCCCTTCCTCGTGGCCCTGCAGACCGACCCCGTGCTGCGCGGCGTGAAGCTCGTCGCCGAGCCCTGGGACGTGGGCCCGGGCGGCTGGCAGACGGGCCACTTCCCGGCGCCCTTCGCCGAGTGGAACGACCGCTTCCGCGACGCCGTGCGCACCTTCTGGCTCGCCGACCCTGCGCGCGCCTCGCACGGCCACGCGGGCCACGGCCTCGCCGAGCTCGCGACGCGCCTGTCGGGCTCGGTGGACCTCTTCGGGCACGGCGAGGTGCCCCTCGCGCGTGGACCGCTCGCCTCGGTCAACTTCGTCACCGCCCACGACGGCTTCACGCTGCGCGACCTCGTCTCCTACGAGCACAAGCGCAACCTCGCGAACGGCGAGGACAACCGCGACGGCTCGAACGACAACCGCTCGTGGAACCACGGCATCGAAGGGCCCCAGCCCGCGGGCGCGCTCGCCGCGGAGGTCGCCCAGCTGCGCCGCCGCTCGATGCGCAACCTGCTCGGCACGCTCGTGCTCTCCGCGGGCGTGCCCATGATCACGGCGGGCGACGAGCTGGGCCGCACGCAGGGCGGCAACAACAACGCCTACGCGCAGGACAACGAGACCTCGTGGGTCGACTGGGAGCTCCTGCCCTGGCAGAGGGACCAGATCGCGACGACGGCTCACCTCGTGGCCCTGCGCGCCGAGCACGCGGTGCTGCGCCCCTCGAGCTTCTTCCGCGGCGCTCCGCACGACGGCGACCCAGCGAGCGAGCCCGACCTCATGTGGTTCGACGCCGCGGGCACCCCCGTGAGCCACGAGCAGTGGCACGACCCCGCGGTGCGCGTGCTGCAGATGCTGCGCACGGTCCCGGGCACGGGAAGCTGCCGCTCGGCGCTCCTCGTGGTCAACGGGGCCCTCGACGTGGCCGAGGTGACCGTGGCCCCCGGCGCAGCGGGCGCCTGGGAGCTCGCGTGGGACTCGACCTGGGAGCACCCCGACGAGGCCTCGAGCTCTGAGAACAACGGCGGCGCGGCCCCCGAGGCGGGAGCGACGCTCTGGCTCGAGCCGCTCTCGATGCGGCTGTACCTCTCGCGCTGAGTCGCCCGGGCGCCGCAGCCGGGCCCGAGCCACCTCCCGGGAGCCCGCCCTCGGACCCGGGAACGCCGCGGCGCGCCCTCCCCGCAGGAAGAGCGCGCCGCGAGCGGTGAAGCCTCAGGCGTTCGTGACGAGCCCCGTCTCCGCCGTCGAGGCGAGGGCCGGGTGCTGGGGCACGATGCGCACGGTGTAGCCGAAGGCGCCCGAGGACTCGAGCGTCACCTCGCCCGCGAACTCGTGCCTGCCGCCCTCGAAGCTCTGCGCGTGCGAGAGCTCGGCGACCGAGAACTCGTCGAGGTCGTCGTTCTCCGAGACCTTCCCGTAGACGACCTGGACCGCGACCTCCTCGGGCCTCAGCTCGCCGAGCGAGACGTAGGCCTGGACGTGCAGGGTCGACCCGACCTGCGCGACCTCGCCGAGCCCGCTCGAGTCGACGTGGTCCACGCGCACCGCGGACCACGCGTCACCGACGCGCTTCTTGAAGGCCGCGAGCTCGCGGGCGCCGGTGAACTCGGGGCCGTCGAGCGCGCGCCCGGCGACCGTCGCGGGGACGTAGAGCTCCTCGACGTAGTCGGTGACCATGCGGTCGGACTGCACCTTGGGGCCGAGGGTCGCGAGGGTGTGGCGCACCATCTCGAGCCAGGTCACGGGCAGGCCGCGCTCGTCGCGGTCGTAGAAGCGCGGGGCGACCTGGGTCTCGACGAGCTCGTAGAGCGCAGCGGCCTCGAGGTCGTCGCGACGGTCCGGGTCCTCGACGCCGTCAGCGGTGGGGATCGCCCAGCCGTTCTCGCCGTCGAACCACTCGTCCCACCAGCCGTCGAGGATCGAGAGGTTGAGACCGCCGTTGAGGGCGGCCTTCATGCCCGAGGTGCCGCAGGCCTCGAGGGGGCGCAGCGGGTTGTTGAGCCACACGTCGCAGCCCGGGTAGAGCTGCTGGGCCATCTCGATGTCGTAGTTCGGCAGGAAGGCGATGCGGTGGCGCACCCGCTCGTCGTCGGCGAAGCGCACGAGCTGCTGGATGAGGCGCTTGCCCTGGTCGTCGGCCGGGTGCGACTTGCCGGCGATGATGAGCTGCACGGGGCGCTCGGGGTCGAGCAGGAGGGCGCGCAGGCGGTCCTCGTCGCGCAGCATGAGGGTCAGTCGCTTGTAGGTGGGCACGCGCCTGGCGAACCCGATCGTCAGGACGTCGGGCGAGAGCGCGTCGTCGATCCAGGTGATCTCCGCGGGGCTCGCGCCACGACGGCGCCACGAGACGCGCAGGCGCTCGCGCGCGTACTCGACGAGCTGGGCGCGCATCTCGCGACGAGCGGCCCAGAGCTCCTCGTCCTTGATGAGGTCCGTGCGAAGCCAGCCCTCCTCGGCCCCGACCGGGGCGCCGAGGCGCTCGGTCGCGAGGGAGGCGAAGCTGGGGGCGACCCAGGTGGGCGAGTGCACGCCGTTGGTGATCGAGGAGATCGGGACCTCGCGGGAGTCGAAGCCCTCCCAGAGCCCGGAGAACATGTCGCGCGAGACCACGCCGTGCAGGCGCGAGACGCCGTTCGCGCGGCCGCCGAGGCGCAGGCCCATGACGGCCATGTTGAAGACCGTCGGGTCGCCGTCCTCGTAGTCCTCCGCACCGAGGGCGAGGACCTCGTCCCCGGGCACGCCGGCCGAGCCGTCGGCCGGGAAGTAGCTCGAGACGAGCTCGCGCGAGAAGCGGTCGATGCCCGCGGGCACGGGGGTGTGCGTCGTGAAGACCGTCGCGCCGCGCACGGCCTCGCGAGCCTCGTCGAAGCTCAGGCCGCGCTCGGCCATGAGCTCGCGGATGCGCTCGATGCCGAGGAAGCCCGCGTGACCCTCGTTCATGTGGTAGACCTCGGGCTCCGGCGCACCGGTCAGTCGCGACCACACGCGCAGGGCGCGCACGCCGCCGACGCCGAGCAGGAGCTCCTGCTGCAGGCGGTGCTCGCCGCCGCCGCCATAGAGGCGGTCGGTGACCTTGCGCGCGAGCTCGTCGTTGGCCGGGACGTCCGAGTCGAGCAGGAGCAGCGGCACGCGGCCCACCGTCGCGACCCAGATGTGCGCGGCGAGCGTGCGGCCGCCCGGCAGGTCGAGGGTCACGGTCGCAGGGGTGCCGTCCTGCTCGCGCAAGATCGTCAGCGGGAGGCCGTCGGGGTCGAGGACGGGGTAGGTCTCGACCTGCCAGCCGTCGCGCGTGAGGGCCTGCTTGAAGTAGCCCGAGTGGTAGAGCAGGCCCACGCCGACGATCGGCACGCCGAGGTCCGAGGCGCTCTTGAGGTGGTCTCCGGCGAGGATGCCAAGGCCTCCCGAGTACTGCGGCAGCACCGCGGTGATGCCGAACTCCGGGGAGAAGTAGGCGATCGAGGCGGGCAGCTCGGGGCGCGAGGCCTGCTGCTGCTGGTACCAACGCGGCTGCGTGACGTAGGCGCGCAGGTCCTGGGCCGCGGCGTCGACGCGGGCCACGAAGGACTCGTCGGCGGCGAGCTCGGCGAGGCGCTCGACCGAGAGCGCGCCGATGAGTCGCACAGGGTCCATGCGGACCTCGCGCGAGCTCCACAGCTCGGGGTCGACCTGCTCGAAGAGCTCTCGGGTCGGGGCGTGCCACGACCAGCGCAGGTTGTGCGCGAGCTCGTCGAGGGCGGCGAGCGGCGCGGGAAGCACGGTGCGTACGGTGAATCGTCGGATGGCTCTCACCCGGCACAGCCTAGGCGCTCACCCTGGGACCTGCCGCGCCCGAGGTCCCCGTCACGGGCGGCGAAACGAGAAGTTCACGCACTTGACCCACGATCGCCCCTCCATGGGCGGTTCCGGGCTCTTGGACGACACGAGCCGGTGACCTGCGCGGACGCGAGAGAACCGAGCCCGGGCCCGCCTCAGCTCGGCGCTGCGGCCCCCGCAAGGGCGGCGCACGTCACAGCAGAGAGGCCTCGAGGCTGATCTCCGTACCTGCGAGCGCCTTGCTCACGGGGCAGGTCTTCTTGGCCTCCTCGGCCCCCTCGCCGAAGCGCTCGGCGTCGAGCCCCTCGACCTCGCCGCGCACCTCGAGGCGGATCCCGGGGATGTGGAAGCCGCCCTGCCCGTCGGGACCGAAGTCGACCTCGGCCGTGATCTCGAGAGCGTGCACGGTGCCGCCCGCCTTGCCGAGCAGCGCGGAGAACTGCATCGCGAAGCACGAGGCGTGCGCGGCGGCGATGAGCTCCTCGGGGCTCGTGACGCCCTCGGCGCTGTCGGCCGCGCGGCGCGGGAAGGAGACGTCGAAGGTCCCTGCTCCCGAGCTCGTCAGCTCGACCTGACCGCTGCCCTCCTCGACGCTGCCGTTCCAGGCGGCGCGAGCGCTACGTGTGGCCATGGGGAACCTCCCGGGGGTGCTGACGGTGCGGACCTCTCGACCATAGGCACGCGCGAGCGGCGCGGCATCCCGAGGCGCGAGAGCGAGAAGGGGGTGAACTCGCCGCGCCCGGGCCCTCGGACGTGCCGAGTCGCCCTTCTGCTCGGTAGGTTCGTGGTGTGACGACGACGCCCCCCGCCGCAGCCACCCGCATCGGACGCATCCCCGTCCTCGACGTCTCCCCCGTCACGGAGGAGGGGCGCTGGCCTGCCAAGGCCGCCGTCGGCGAGGCCGTGCCGATCCGCGCGACCGTCTTCCGGGAGGGGCACGACGCCGTGGCCGCGACCGCCGTCCTCGTCCGCCCCGACGGCTCGGACCACTCGAGCGCGCGCATGGTCGACGTCGCTCCGGGGCTCGACCGCTTCGAGGCGCGCCTCGTGCCGGACGCCGTGGGCGACTGGGGCTTCCGGGTCGAGGGGTGGTCGGACCCCTACGGCACCTGGTCGCACGACGCCGCGATCAAGGTCGAGGCGGGCGTGGACACCGAGCTCATGCTCACCGAGGGTGCCCTGCTGCTCGCCGCGGCGGCGAACCGCAAGGGACTGCCCACCAAGGCCCGCAAGGTGCTGCGCGACGCCGTGAAGGCCCTCGAGGACTCCTCGCGCCCACCCCTGGCTCGCCTCGCTGCGGGGCTCGCGCCCGAGGTGCGCGCGGTGCTCGACGAGCACCCCGTCCGCGACTTCGTGACGGCCTCACCCACCTACCCCCTGCGCGTGGACCGCGAGCTCGCGCTCTCAGGGGCCTGGTACGAGATGTTCCCGCGCTCGGAGGGCGCCAAGCAGGACCGCAAGACCGGCAGGTGGATCTCGGGCACCTTGCGCACCGCCGCCAAGCGCCTTCCCGCGATCGCCGCGATGGGCTTCGACGTCGTCTACCTGACCCCGATCCACCCGATCGGCACGACCTTCCGCAAGGGCCGCAACAACTCCCTCACCCCGGGCCCGGACGACCCAGGGTCGCCCTACGCGATCGGCTCGCCCGAGGGGGGCCACGACGCGATCGAACCGAGCCTGGGGACCTTCAAGGACTTCGACTTCTTCGTGCGCCGCGCGCGGGAGGAAGGGCTCGAGGTCGCCCTCGACCTCGCCCTGCAGTGCTCGCCCGATCACCCCTGGGTCACCGAGCACCCCGAGTGGTTCACGCAGCGTGCGGACGGCACGATCGCCTACGCCGAGAACCCGCCCAAGAAGTACCAGGACATCTACCCCTTGAACTTCGACAAGGACCCCGAGGGCATCTACCGCGAGATCCGGCGCGTCCTGCAGGTCTGGATCGACCACGGCGTGACGGCCTTCCGCGTCGACAACCCGCACACCAAGCCCTTGAACTTCTGGGAGCGCCTGCTCGCGGACGTGCGCCGGGACCACCCGGAGGTGATCTTCCTGTCGGAGGCCTTCACCAAGCCCGCGATGATGCTCACGCTCGCGAAGATCGGCTTCCACCAGTCGTACACCTACTTCACGTGGCGCAACTCGAAGTCCGAGCTGAGCGAGTACCTGCAGACCGTGAGCGGCCCGGACGGCTCCTTCCTGCGCCCGAGCTTCTGGCCGACGACGCACGACATCCTCACGCCCTACATGCAGCACGGCGGCGTCGCAGGCTTCGCGGTGCGCGCGGTGCTCGCCGCGACGGGCGCCCCGACCTGGGGCATCTACTCGGGCTACGAGCTCGTCGAGAACGTCGCCCGCCCCGGCGTCGAGGAGCAGATCGACAACGAGAAGTACGAGCTCAAGCCGCGCGACTGGGCCAGGGCCGACGAGATCGGGATCGCCCGGCTGCTCGGGGAGCTCAACGCGCTGCGCCGTCGCCACCCCGCGCTGCGCCAGCTGCGCAACCTCGCGATCCACGGCACCACGAACGACAACATCCTCGCCTTCTCGCGACGCCTCCCGGCCGAGCTCTCGCCCTCGGGGGTCGAGGACACGGTGATCGTCGTCGTGAACCTCGACCCCCACCACACGCAGGACGCCACGGTGCACCTGGACATGCACGCGCTCGGGCTACGATCCGACGAGTCCTTCGCAGCTCACGACGAGCTCTCCCAGCGCACCTTCGCGTGGGGCGCGACGCCCTACGTGCGTCTCGACCCGCTCGAGCAGGTCGCCCACGTCATCCATGTGAGGCCCGCATGACCCCTCCCGCGTCCTCCGAGCCCCGCACGGGGCCGGGCACCGCTCCCCTGCCCCTGCACGTCCTGCCGGCCCCGCGCCGGCCGGAGGTGCCCGAGGTGCGGGGCTCCGGGCTCGTCGAGGACCCCGAGTGGTACCGCACGGCGGTCTTCTACGAGGTGCTCGTGAAGTCCTTCGCGGACTCCAAGGGCACGGGGACCGGCGACCTGCGCGGCGTGATCGAGCGCCTCGACTACCTGCAGTGGCTCGGCGTGGACTGCCTGTGGCTGCCGCCCTTCTACCCCTCGCCCATGCGCGACGGCGGCTACGACGTCGCGGACTTCACGAACGTCGCCCCCCAGTACGGGACGATCGAGGACTTTACCGAGCTCGTCGAGGCCTGCCACGAGCGCGGCATGCGGATCATCATCGACATGGTCATGAACCACACGAGCGACCAGCACCCGTGGTTCCAGGCCTCGCGCTCCGACCCGGACGGCCCCTACGGGGACTTCTACGTGTGGCGCGACGACGACAGCGCCTACCAGGACGCGCGCATCATCTTCGTCGACACCGAGACCTCGAACTGGACCTTCGACCCGGTGCGCCGCCAGTACTTCTGGCACCGCTTCTTCTCCCACCAGCCGGACCTCAACTACGAGAACCCGCGCGTGGTCGAGGCGATGTTCGAGGCCGTGCGCTTCTGGCTGCGCCTGGGCGTGGACGGCTTCCGTCTCGACGCCGTGCCCTACCTCTTCGAGGAGGAGGGCACGAACTGCGAGAACCTCCCGCGCACCCACGAGCTGCTCGCGGACCTGCGCGCGATGATCGACGCCGAGTTCCCCGGGCGGATCCTGCTCGCCGAGGCGAACCAGTGGCCCGAGGACGTCGTCGAGTACTACGGCTCCGAGGAGCGCCCCGAGTGCCACCTGTGCTTCCACTTCCCGGTGATGCCCCGCATCTTCTACGCGCTGCGTGACCAGCGGGCCCGCGCGATCGTCGACATCCTCGCCGACACCCCCTCGCTGCCGACCTCGGGCGCCCAGTGGAGCACCTTCCTGCGCAACCACGACGAGCTGACCCTCGAGATGGTCTCGACCGAGGAGCGCGCCTCGATGTACGGCTGGTACGCCCCCGACCCGCGCATGCGCGCGAACGTGGGTATCCGGCGCCGGCTCGCCCCGCTGCTCGACAACTCGCGCAAGGAGCTCGAGCTCGCGCACGCCCTGCTGCTGAGCCTGCCGGGCTCGCCGTGCCTGTACTACGGCGACGAGATCGGCATGGGCGACAACATCTGGCTGCCCGACCGCGACTCGGTGCGCACCCCGATGCAGTGGACCCCGGACCGCAACACGGGCTTCTCGACGGCAGACCCGGGCCAGCTGCACCTGCCCGTGATCCAGTCCCTCGTGCACCACTACAACCACGTCAACGTCGAGGCCCAGCTCGCCCAGCCGACCTCGCTGCTGCACTGGGTGCGCGGCATGCTCACGGTGCGCCGGGCCAACCCCGTGCTCGGCACGGGCGAGTACGTGCCGGTGGTGAGCGACAACGAGTCGGTGCTCGCCTTCGTGCGGCGCGACGGCCGGGCGCGAGTGCTCGTGGTGGCCAACCTCGCCTCGACGGCGCGCTCGACGACGGTCGAGCTGCCGGAGTACGCGGGCTTCGCGCTCGAGGACGTCTTCGGCGGGGCGCGCTTCCCCTCGGTTGGCGAGGACGGTCGAGTGACCCTCACGATGGGCGCGCGGGACTTCTACTGGCTCGCGGTGGTCGAGCCGGGCGCGGCGACGGGCGCGCAGACGGGCGAAGGTTAAGCCCTCTGCCGTGGTCCCGCCTCCCCGGGCGGCGGGACCTTCGTGCGGCGTGCCGCCTCGCCCGTCTCCTGTAATCCTGGAGGCATGGCGGAACCGACGAAGGACGAGGTGCTCGACGCGATCGCCTCGTGGCTCCCTCCGCGGCGCTGGTTCCCCACCCGGCTCGAGCACGCGCCGCTGCGGGTCGCCGAGACGATCGAGCTCGCCGACCCCCTCGGCAAGGCCCGGGTCGAGCTGCTCCTCGTGGGCGAGGCCGGTTCCACGCGCCCGCCCTTCGTCCAGGTCCCGCTCAGCTTCCGCCCTGCCGGCACGGGCCCCGCGGGGCTCGAGCCCGTCGCGCGCGTCGGTGGGCAGGACGTCTTCGACGGGCCGAGCGACCCGGCCTTCGTGCGCGCGTGGTTCGCCGCCGTGCCGGGCGGGGACGAGCTCGCGCGGCAGCTGGACCTCGACGCGGCCCGGCTCGTGGCGGGCGAGCAGTCCAACTCCTCGGTGATCCTGCCGGGGGCCGATGGCGGTCCGGGAGCGATCCTCAAGGTCTTCCGCGGGCTGTGGCCCGGTCGCAACCCCGACGTCGAGGTCCCCGCAGGCCTGGCCTCCTCCGGCTGGGACCACGTGCCCGCGCCCCTCGCGTGGTTCGAGCACGGCTCCGAGCCCCTCCACCTCGGCGTGGTCTCGCGCTTCGTCCCGGGCGCCGAGGACGGCTTCGAGCTCGCGTGCGCGATGGCTGCCCGGGGCGAGTCCTTCGAGCAGCTCGGCGCGGAGCTGGGGGCCGTCGTCGCCGAGATGCACGAGCGCCTCGCGAGCGTGCTCCCCGTCGAGCCCAGGCGGCCCGTCACGGCGAGCGAGCTCACGCGCCACCTGCACGAGCGTCTCGCGTGGGCCGTGGGCCAGGAGCCCGAGCTCGAGCGTTGGCGCGCACCCGTCGCCGAGCTGATCGACCACCTCGGCACCCTCGACGGGCTCCCCCAGCTCCAGCGCGTGCACGGCGACCTGCACCTCGGCCAGACCCTGCGCGCCCAGGGCCGCTGGTTCGTCCTCGACTTCGAGGGCGAACCCATGGTGTCCCTCGTCGAGCGCAACCTCCCCGGCCTCGCCCTGCGCGACGCCGCAGGGATCCTGCGCTCCTTCGACTACGCCGCAGCGCGCGCCGGGGCGGACGAGTCCTGGTCGCTCGCCGCACGCTCGGCCTTCCTCGCCGCCTACCGGCGCAAGGTCCCCGAGGCCGCCTCGAGCACCTCGGCCCTGCTCTTGCGGGCCTTCGAGGTCGACAAGGCGCTCTACGAGGTCGTCTACGAGCTGCAGAACCGTCCCGAGTGGGCCGAGATCCCCCGCCGCGCGCTCCGTCGGCTGGTCGGGGGTCCCCGCGTCGGCCCTGGTGATGGGAGAGTTGGAGCATGAGCGAGCCTCGCCCCGAAGACCTCGCCGCGGTCGCTGCCGGCACCCACTACGACCCACACACGATCTTGGGCCCGCACCCCGGGACCGAGGGGGTCGACGTGCGCGTCCTGCGCCCCCTCGCCGACGCCGTGGCGATCCGCACCCCCGAGGGAGACTTCCCCGCCGAGCACGTGCACGGCGGCATCTGGGCCGCGCGCCTGCCCGGGGACGCTGTGCCCGACTACCGCGTCCTCGCTCGCTACGGGGACTCCGAGACGACCCTCGACGACCCCTATCGCTTCCTGCCCACCGTGGGCGCCCTCGACCTGCACCTCATCGCCGAGGGCCGTCACGAGCAGCTGTGGACCGTGCTCGGCGCGAACCTCAAGAGCTACCCCTCGGTGCTCGGCGAGGTGCACGGCACGGCCTTCGCGGTGTGGGCTCCCAACGCGCGCGCGGTTCGCGTCGTGGGCGACTTCAACCACTGGCAGGGCGCCTCGCACGCGATGCGCACCCTGGGCTCCTCGGGAGTGTGGGAGCTCTTCGTGCCGGGCGTGGGCGCGGGTACGCGCTACAAGTTCGAGATCCTCGGCCGCGACGGCTCGTGGCGGCAGAAGGCCGACCCCCTCGCTCGTGGCACCGAGGTGCCGCCCGCCACGGGGAGCGTCGTCGTCGACTCGCGCTTCGAGTGGTCCGACGGCGAGTGGATGGCCCGGCGCGCCGAGAGCGACCCGCACGACGGGCCCATGAGCGTCTACGAGGTGCACCTCGGTTCCTGGCGGCCTGGACTGGGCTACCGCGAGGCGGCCGAGCAGCTCGCCGAGTACGCGAGCGCCCTCGGCTTCACGCACGTCGAGCTCATGCCCGTCGCCGAGCACCCCTTCGGCGGGTCCTGGGGCTACCAGGTCTCGAGCTACTTCGCACCGACCTCGCGCTTCGGCCACCCCGACGACTTCCGCTACCTCGTCGACCGCCTGCACCGCGCAGGCATCGGCGTGATCCTCGACTGGGTCCCCGCCCACTTCCCCAAGGACGAGTGGGCCCTGGGCCGCTTCGACGGCACCCCGCTCTACGAGCACGCCGACCCGCTGCGCGGCGAGCAGCCCGACTGGGGCACCTTCGTCTTCGACTTCGGCCGCAACGAGGTGCGCAACTTCCTCGTCGCGAACGCCGTGTACTGGCTCGAGGAGTTCCACGTGGACGGCCTGCGCGTCGACGCGGTGGCCTCGATGCTCTACCTCGACTACTCGCGCTCGGCGGGCCAGTGGCGCCCGAACAGGTTCGGCGGGCGCGAGAACCTCGAGGCGATCAGCTTCCTGCAGGAGGCCAACGCGACGGCCTACCGGCGCGCTCCCGGCGTCGTGATGATCGCCGAGGAGTCCACGGCCTGGCCCGGGGTCACGGCCCCGACCGACCAGGGCGGCCTGGGCTTCGGGCTCAAGTGGAACATGGGCTGGATGAACGACACCCTCCGCTACCTCGCGGAGGAGCCGGTCAACCGCCGCTACCACCACCACGAGGTGACCTTCTCCCTCGTGTACGCCTTCTCCGAGCAGTTCGTGCTCCCGCTGAGCCACGACGAGGTCGTGCACGGCAAGGGCTCGCTGCTCACCAAGCAGCCCGGGGACCGCTGGCAGCAGCTCGCGGGCCTGCGCAACCTGCTCGCCTACCAGTGGTCGCACCCCGGCAAGCAGCTGCTCTTCATGGGCGGCGAGCTCGCCCAGGACACCGAGTGGGCCGAGGGGCGGTCGCTCCCCTGGCACCTGCTCGACGACCCGCGGCACGCGGGCGTGCACCGCCTCGTGGGCGACCTCAACGCCTTCTACCGCGAGCACCGCGCGATGTGGTCGCTCGACCACTCGGGGGCGGGCTTCGAGTGGATCGACTCGAACGAGGCCGACCTCAACGTCATCAGCTTCGTGCGCAAGGGCGACGACGGCTCGATGGTCGTCGTCGTCGTGAACTTCGCGGGCGTGCCGCACGAGGGCTATCGCCTCGCCCTGCCGCGCGGCGGGGCCTGGCGCGAGGCCATCAACACCGACGCCGAGGTGTACGGCGGCTCGGGCGTGGGCAACCTCGGCGTCGTGCACACCGACGGCACCCCGTGGAAGGGCCGCCCGGACTCCGTGGTGCTGCGGGTGCCGCCGCTCGCGACCTTGTACCTCACGCCCGAGGGCTGAGGCTCCCGGGGGCGGCTCGGACCGCGTCCTGGCGGGTTCGAGCCCGCGGGGGCGGGCGCGAGCCCGCGAGGCCTCGGACTCAGTAGAGCGCGCTCGCGAGGGCCCGGCGCGCCACGACGACGCGCTCGTCCTCGCCGCCCACGACCTCGAAGAGGTCGAGGAGGCGCTCGCGCAGCTTCTCGCGGTCCTCGCCGAAGCGCACGCGAACCAGGTCGATGAGCCGCGCGAACCCGTCCTCGACCGCGCCCGTCGCGACGTCGAGGTCCGCGACGGCGAGCTGCGCCTCGAGGTCCTCGGGGTCGTCGGCGGCGGCGCGGCGCACGGCCTGCGGGTCGGCCCCGCGCAAGCGCTCGAGCAGGCGCACCTGGGCGAGGCCCGCCTTCGCGTCGGCGTCGCGCGGGTTCTCCTTGAGGGCCTTCTCGTAGGCGGCGGCGGCGGCCGGGAGGTCGTCGCGCTCGATCGCGTCGTAGGCCTCCTGGTGCAGCGGCGGGAGCGGCGGCTCCTCGGGCTCTGCGGGGGCCTCTCCCGCGCCTGCGGGCGCGCGGCCCGTGAGGCCGTTCGCCGCAGCCGCCTGGGCGACCTGGTCGACGAGACCCCGCAGCTGGTCGGCGGGCAACCCACCCTCGAAGAGCGGGAGCGGCTGGCCCTGCATGAGGGCGACCGTCGTCGGCACGCTCTGCGCGCGGAAGGCCTGGGCGACCTGCGGGTTGGCCTCGGCGTCGACGCGAGCGAGCAGGAAGGTCCCCTGGGCCTCGGCGGCGAGGGCACCAAGGTCAGCGAGGAGCTTCGTCGAGACCTCGCTCCACGAGGCCCAGAGCACGACGAGCACGGGGTACTGCGTCGAGGCCTGGACGACCTGGCCGAAGGACTCGGTGTCGACGTCGACCACGTAGGGCCCGGGCGCGGGGATGCCGCCCGGCTCTCCCGGGGCGGGCCCGCTCGAGCGGGCGATCGAGGAGAGGTCGACGGCGCCACGCATCTCGAGGCGCTGCTGCTGCGGTCCGGGCTGGCTCATCGGTTCCTCCTACTTGCCCTTGACGTCCGTGCGTACGTGCTCGGCCGCCAGGACGACGATCTTCTCGGAGCTGCCCTCGGGAGGCAGCACGAAGGTCAGCACGCTCGTCCAGGTGAAGGTCGCGGACCTGCCGACCTTCTTCTTGCCGAGCAGCGCGGCCTCCGCCTTGCCGAGCGAGAGCTCGCGGTCGTCGGTCGTGATCCTGGTCGTCGTGGTCATGGGGACGACGACGATCGCCCCGCCGTCGGCGGTCGAGACCGCGAGGGTCTGCTCCGTCTGGGGCGTGTACTTCTCGGTGAACTTGCCGCCCGCCTGCTCGGCGATCTTCTCGTACTGCTCGCGCACGAGGGCGATGCGCTCCTGGAGCACGTCCTCGCCGAAGAGCTTCGCGTGCTCGGCCTTCTCGCCGTCGTCGAGCAGCTCGGCATAGGCCTCGCCAAGCTCGGCGGGGCTCAGGACGAAGCCCTCGGCGTCGGGGGCGACGGGCACGCTGCCCACCTCGGGCACGAAGGTGCGCGGCACCATGCGGTCCGGGAGCAGGCGGCTCCAGGCCCAGAGGCGGTAGGGAGCGCGCGGCTCCTCCTGGACGAGCACGAGGAAGCGCGGGCTCTGCAGGTCCTCGGGCTGCTCGGTCACGACGAACACCGTGCGCGGCCACGAGTCCGTGGTCGGCACGACGATCGTGCGCGGGGAGGTGGGGACCTTGATGAGCTCCTCGTCCTCCTCGAGCGCCTTGTTCACCGTGTACTCCGCACCGCGGATCGTCGCGGCAGGGCCGGTGACGCGCGGCTCGAGGAGACCGACGTCGAGCGCCTCGTCGGCCTTCTCCAGGGTCGAGCCGACGTCCTCGAGGACGGCCTTCACCTGATCCTCGGTGAGAGTGGGCGGCGGGACGGCCGGGACGGGGTCGGGAGTGGGCACGGGAAGCTCGGTCGCGCAGCCCGCGAGCGCGAGGGCTCCCACGAGGAGCGCAGCGGCGGTGCGCCAGCGCAGGGTGCTCATCGGGCACCTCCCTCGTCCTCGGTCTGCTGCTCGGTGGCCTGCTCGCTCGGGCTCGGCGTCTCGACGAAGCCCCAGCGCGCTCGCCAGGCGTCCGCCGAGGCGGTGCCCGGGCGCGGGGCCTGCGCGGGCTCGGGCGCGGGGGTCTCGGGCTCGGGGGCAGGTTCAGGCTCGGGCACGACAGGAGCGACGGGCTCGGCCGGCGAGCTCTTGCGACGCAAGAGGCGGCGCATGCCGCGACGGCTCTCGGGCTCCTCGGCCGGGGCGGGGGCGGCGGGCGAGACCTCCGGCGCGCCCGAGCTCGGGGCGGCGGGCGCGGCGGGTCCCGGCTGGCCTGGGCCTGGGAAGGGCGGCACGGCGAAGGCGCTCGGGGCGGCCTCGGTCGGAGCGGCGGGCGCGGGGCCCGGCGCGGGCTGGGTGCTGCTCGCGACCGTCGGCCAGCTCGGGCCGCTCGGTGCAGCGCCCGCGCCCGTGGGCGTCCAGCGCGTCGGCGCCGGGGTCGGGGCGGCTCCGGCCTCGGGGCGGGCGGGGACCTCGGGGCGTCGCGGGAGCTCGGTGCCTTGCGGGAGCTCGGTGCCTTGCGGGAGCTCGGTGCCCTGCGGGACCTCGGGTCGAGAGTCGGTGACTGGAGGCTGCTGGGCGACTGGTGCCTGCGGGACGTCCGGTGCCTGCGGGGCGACCGGGCGGGTCGGGAGCTCCGGGCGCGGGGCGGGCTGCGGATCCTCCGGGCGAGCCGCGGGCCCCGGCCGCGCGGGCGTGCCGCCGGGTGCCTGGGGCCGCGAGACCGGGCTGAAGGGGTGCGGGGCTCCCGCAGGTGCGACGGGACCCTGCGGGTCTCGGGACGCAGGCGAGCCGCTCGGGGCGATCGGCGTCGTCGCCGCGAAGTGGGTCGAGGGCCTCGTGCTCGGCACCTCCGCGGTCTCCGCGCTCGGGGCAGAGGCGGCGCCCGACTCCGCGGAGACGGTCGCCGAGCTCGCACCAGCAGGCGGCGCAGGCACGAAGGGCTCGGGGCTCGAGGCGGCAGGCTCCGTCGGGGCTGCGGGCGCCTCGGGCACGGCCGGCTCGCTCGGCGCGGACGGCGAGGCCACGCTCCCGGAGCCCGCGCGGCGGACGATCGGGACGAGGGGGCGGCCCTTGCGCGCCGCGGCGCGCTGCGCCTCGAGCTCGCGCAGCTGGCGACGCGTGAGGGGCACCCCGGGCTCGGGCTCGAGGAGAGTCGGCACCTCGGCCTCGGGGGTCGAGGTCTCCACGGTGGTCGCAGCGCCCGCCGCGGGCTCGTCGAGCTCGACCCAGCGCGGCTCGGCCGCCGCCGAGCGACGCCAGCCGAGCACCACGAGGAGCGCACCGAGCACGAAGAGCACCCCGCCGGTCCACAGTCCCGGGACGAACCAGGGAGTGGCGACCTCGCGCGGCCAGCTGAGCTCGAGCGTGGGGGCGCCAGCGTCCTTGCCCGTCGTCGCGACGAGCAGCGACCAGCGACCGGGCCGGTGGGTCCAGGAGAGCTCGACGCTCCCTTCGCCCTCGGCGCTCGCGACCCACATGTCGGAGCTCGAGGGGTCCGGGGCGCCCGTCGTCGGCGTCGCGCCGTTCTCCGCGTCCGCGGCCTCCTCGTCCTCGGTGCTCGCGTCCGCGCCGTCCTCCTCGTCCGTCGTGGACGGGGACGCCTCGCTCGAGGGAGAGGCCTCGCCCGAGGGCTCCTCCGAGCCCGAGGGGCTCGAGGACGGGCTCGGCTCCTGGGTGGGCGACTCGCTCGGCGAGGGCGTCACGACGAGGGGCTCGACCGGCTCGCCCGCCGTCGTCGCGAGCGTCGCCTCGTCGGCGAGGCCCGTGACGCGCGTGTAGGCGTCCGGGCCGACCCACGCGAGGACGTCCGCCTCACGACCCACGACGGCGACGACGCGCGAGCCTGCCGGGGCGCTCGCACGCACCGAGACGCTCTCGTCCCCGAGCTCGAGTACGCCCGCGTCCGTGACGATCATGGTGGAGGCGCCCGTGGCGAGAGCCTCGGCGTGGATGTGGTCGGCGGGGCGCCAGAGGGTCGCCGAGGCGACGGCCGTCCCGGCCGCGACCAGCCCGAGGAGGACCAGAACGGCCCCGGTAAGACGCAGACGCACGCAGTTCCCTTCTCGTCCGGCGTCCTAGGATATGCGAGGAGGGGGCAAATCGATCACCCGGTCGATATCCTGACCACGAGTCGGCGCCCCCGACCTCGCCCCAGCACGCCAGGCCAGCCCCGGAGCCGGTGCCGAGGACCTGCCACAGGAGGAAGTCATAGTGTCCGACGAGCGCGTGCAGTTCCCCACCGCCATGCGCGGCTACGAGAAGTCCGCCGTCGACGCGCGCATCGCCGCTCTCGAGAAGGCTCTCGAGGAGGCTCGGGCACAGGTCGAGCAGCTCGACGCCAAGACGATGCAGATCGCCGGTGAGCTCTCCGAGGCGCACCGCCAGCTGCGTGAGGCCGAGCGCCCCACGTACTCGGGCCTCGGCTCGCGCATCGAGCAGCTGCTGCGCTCCGCCGAGGAGCAGTCCTCCGACGTCGTCGCCCAGGCGAACGCCCAGGCCTCCGACACCCTCGCGCGCGCCAAGCTCGCCGCAGGCCAGCTGCGCGCGCGCGCCGAGAACGAGGTCGCCGAGATGCTCGCGACCGCGCGCCGCGAGTCCGAGGAGCTGCGCACCACCGCCGCCTCCGAGGCCGAGAGCACCCTGTCCGCCGCCCAGCGCCGCGCCGAGGAGCTCGTGGGCTCCGCCGAGCGCGAGGCCGCACGCATCCAGAGCGCGATCACGACCGAGGAGTCGGAGCGCCGCACGACCCTCGAGCGCGAGCTCGCGACCCTGCGCGCGACCGTCGAGCGCGAGACCACCGAGCTGCGCGTGAGCACCGAGCGCTTCGCGAACGAGCTGCGCCAGACGGCCGAGGCCGAGACGGCCGCGCAGCGCGAGGAGGCCGAGCGCTACGCGACGGACCTGCGGCAGGCTGCCGACGCCGAGACCTCCGAGCTGCGCCAGCGCACCGCGAACGAGACGGCCGCCCTGCGTTCCGAGGCCGAGCAGTACGCCCAGGCCACGCGCTCCGAGGCGGACCAGTACGCCTCCGAGCTGCGCCGGCAGGTCGAGGCCGAGGTCACCGCGCTGCGCACCAAGGCGCAGGAGGAGGCCGACGCCGTGCGCCTCGCCTCAGAGCGGGACGCCACCGTGCTCGAGCAGCGCGTCCAGTCCGAGACGAGCAACCTGCGCGCCGAGGCCGACAAGTACGCGAGCTTCGTGCGGGCCGCCGCCGAGCGCGAGACGGGCGAGCTGCGCGCCCAGGTCGAGGACGAGATCGCCGCGCTGCGCTCGACCGCCGAGACCGAGATCAACGAGCTGCGCCGTTCCGCCGAGGAGTACGCCGCCGAGCTGCGCGCGAGCGCCGAGCGCGAGACCACCGAGCTGCGGTCCACGACCGAGGCGGAGGTCGCCCACCTGCGCGAGACCGCCGAGCGGGAGACCACCGAGCTGCGCGAGCGCACCAACCGCGAGGCCACCGAGCTGCGCGAGGCGACCGAGCGCGAGACCACCGAGCTGCGCGAGCGCACGCGCCTCGAGGTCGAGCGGCTCTCGACGCAGTCGCAGCGCGAGGCGAACGAGGCCCTCGCCGCCGCTCGCTCCGAGGCCGAGTCGCTGCGCCAGCAGGCCCAGCAGGCACTCTCGGACGCCGAGATCGAGATCGCCCAGCGCCGCGAGGCCGCCGAGCGCGCCGACACCGAGCGTCACGAGGCCGCTCGCGCCGAGACCGAGAAGCTCGTCGCCGACGCCGAGGCCCACGCGGCCGAGGCCGAGGCCCGGGTCACGAAGGCCCTCGAGCGCGCCGAGGAGGTGCGGCGCGACGCCGAGAACCAGGCCAAGGAGCTCCTCGCGAACGCCCGTCGCAACGCCGACCGCGTGGTCAGCGAGGCCCGCGAGCACGCCGAGAAGACGCTGTCCGAGGCGATGAACGAGGCCGAGCGCGAGCGCACGACGGCGGCCCGCCAGGTCGAGGACCTCAACCGCCAGCGCGAGTCGATCACGGCCTACCTCGACGAGCTGCGCGGCCTGCTCGTCTCCGAGCCCGTCCCGACCAAGGCCACGCTCGAGCGAGCCCAGAAGGTCGAGGCGAGCTTCAAGGCGAGCTCGAAGGCCGGCCGCAAGGGTCGCCCCGCGCCCGTCTCGGCCGTCGCCGCGGCGAAGCCCGAGGGTGCCGAGGCTCTCGAGACCCCCGAGGCCGAGGAGTCGCCCGCCGCCGAGATCCCGGCCCCCGCGGAGGGCTCGCCCGCCGAGCCGACCAAGGGCGAGAGCCATGCGGCCGAGGAGGCTCCGGCGGAGTCGGTCGAAAACCCCGAGGGCGACGCGGACGTCAAGGCGTCCGTGGGCTCTGAGAGCGGCGATCCTGCCGAGCAGGACGCCGACTCCCCCGCCGAGCCGGCCGGGGCCCAGAACGGCTGATGGTGGACGTGAGCTCCTCCTGGCGAGAGCGCAGGTCCACCGACGCCTCCGCTCACGTCCGACGCCTCGCCGAACGGCAGGCGGCCGAGTCGGCCCAGGCTCGGGCGATGATCCTGCAGTTCATCGAGGCCGCCCGCAGCTCGGGGCTCGAGCCCGTGCCGCTCTTCGCGCGCGGCTACGGCGGCAAGGGGCGGTACCGCACCGGGCTCACGGGCTGGTACCTGCGGGTCAACGAGTCCGCGGCGATCGACACCGAGGGCAACTTCTACGTCATGACGGTGCCGGGCGGCCTGCGGGCCATGCTCCAGGGAGCCACCCCGGAGCCCTCGGACCCCCCGCTCATCCTCGGCAAGGGCGCGCGCGACGGCGAGTCGATCGACCTCAAGGACGCGCTCGAGCGCGTGCTCGCTCGCTCCGCAGGCTGAGCCTGAGCCCTCGCAGGGCGCCTGCTGCGACTAAGCCTCGACGCGAGCCAGGAGCGTCGTGAGCGCGGAGGCGACGGCCTCGGGCGCCTCGATCGTCGTCATGTGCCCTGCGCGGGGCACGAGCACGAGCTCGCTCTCCCCCGCGGCGCCGAGCGCCTCGACCATGTGCTCGGCCGTCGGCACGGGCGAGAGCTCGTCCTCCTCGCCCACGACCACGACGCTCGGCCCGGAGTAGGAGCGCAGCACCTCGGTGCGGTCGGGGCGCACGGCCATGGCCCGCTGCGCCCAGGCGACGGCGTGCGGGCCCTGGTCGCGGATCCAGCTCTCGAGACGCTCGGCGAGGTCGAGGCGGTTCGCGCGGCTCGTGGCGCCGAGGATCGAGGTGCGCATGCCGAGCACCTCGTCGACGCGCTCGCTCGACTCGACGGCATCGGCGATCCGTAGCCGGTTCGCGGCGGCCTCGGGGGCGTCGGCGGTGGACTTGGTGTCGACGAGCGCGAGGCCTGCGAGGAGCTCGGGGGCGGCCTCGAGCACCGCCATCGCGACGTAGCCGCCCATCGAGAGACCCGCGAGCACGACGCGCTCGTGACCGAGGGCGCGCAGCAGCGCGATCACGCCTGCGGCAGCCGTCTCGAGGGCAGGAGCGGGGTCGAGACCGAGGGCCTCGGCGACGTCCTCGCCGCGCGGCGAGCTCCCGAAGCCCGGCAGCTCGACGCCGAGCACCGGACGCTCTCCCGGGAGGAGGTCGACGACGTCGTCCCACATGCGGTGGTCGAGCGGGAAGCCGTGCAGCAGGACGAGCGGGAGGCCGCTCGCTCCGGGGCGGTACTCGTGGACCTGCAGCTGACCGTCGACTCTCACCGCGGGGCCTCCTGGGGCGCTCTGGCTGGGTGTTCTCGCAGGACAGAGCCTAGTGCGCGAGGCGCGCGAGGGCAGCGGCGAGCACCCGCGCGACGCCGTCCTCGTCGTTCGAGCCGATCACGTGGTCCGCGGCCGCTCGCACCTCGGGGTGGGCTCCCGCGACCGCGAAGGAGGTGCCCGCCCACGCGAGCATGTCGAGGTCGTTGGGCATGTCGCCGAAGGCCCAGACCTCCCTCGCCCCGACGCCCCGCTCGGCGCACCAGCGCGCGACCGCGGTGGCCTTGGTCACTCCCGGGGCAGAGACCTCCGCGAGCCCGGGCATGCCCGAGTGGCACACGACCGCGCGGTCCCCGAGCACCGCGGCGACCCGGGCGACGAGCTCGGCCTCGGGGGTCGCCGAGCACTGGACCATGAGCTTGGCGACCGGCACGTCGAGGAAGTCCTCGACGCGCTCCCCCGCGCGCCACGTGGGCGTCGGGGGCCAGTGGAGGGGGAAGGCGGACTCGAAGAGCAGCCCGCCCGGTCCTTGGACCGCGAGGCTCGGCACGGGCAGGCTCGCGCGCAGCTCGGCCGCGAGGCTTGCGACGAGCCCGGGCTCGAGCACGTGCGACTCGAGGATCGAGCGCGAGCGGACGTCGAAGACGAAGGCGCCGTTCGCGCAGATCACCGTCCCGTGACCGCCGACGGCGTCCGCGAGCGGCTCCGGCCCCCCGGGCGTCTCCCGGGCGCGGCGCGACCCCCGGGGGGGGACGAGCCGTGACGAAGACGACGTCGACCCCCGCGGACTCGAGCTGCGCGACCGTGCGCGCCGTGAGCGGCGAGATCGAGCCGTCCGAGCGCAAGAGCGTCCCGTCGAGGTCCGTCGCGACGAGCCGCGGCAGAGCGAGCCCCGTCAGCAGCCCGCCGTCGGCGTCCGCGAAGGCGCCCGCGCGCTCGGTCCCTGAGCTCACCGGCGCCGACCTCGCGCCGACCAGCAGCCCGAGTGCCAGTGCCGCCGGTCGGCCAGGGCGGCGTCGGCCCCGAAGAGGCTGTCGTTCGCGAAGGCGACCACGTGCGCGAGGCCGGGCGGGATCTGCTGGTGGCAGCCCGGGCACGTGTAGGACTTCTCCGAGCGCGTCACGCGCTGGACGGTCCACGAGCCGTCCGGGCCCTCCTCGACGCTCCGCCCGCCTCGCGCACGGTCGACGTCGAGCTCGGGGTGCTCCTGGCCGTAGGGCCGCTTGCTGGATCGACGTCGTGCCACGAGGCCAAGCCTACGAGGGCGCTCAGCCCAGCTCGGCAGCAATCTCCACAGGCGGCAGGGCGTGCGTGCGGGCCACCTCGCGGTACCAGAACGCCGAGTCCTTCCACGAGCGCTCGAGCGTGTCGTAGTCGATGCGCACGATGCCGAAGCGCTTGGAGTAGCCGTAGCCCCACTCGAAGTTGTCCATGAGCGACCACACGAAGTAGCCGCGCACGTCCGCGCCCGCGTCCATGGCCTGGCCGACGGCGTCGAGGTGGCGAGCGATGTACGAGACGCGATCGGTGTCCCGCACGCGGCCGCCCTCGAGGATCTCGGTGTCGGGGAAGGCCGCACCGTTCTCGGTGATCATGAGCGGCAGGTCCGGGTAGGTCTCGTGCAGGCCCACGAGCAGCTCGGTCATGCCGCTCGGGTCGATGTTCCAGCCCATCGCGGTGTGCGGGCCGGGCTGCGGGAGGAACTCGACGTCCTCCGCGCCGGGCCAGGGCGAGAACTTCGAGGCGCCGTGACCGTCGTTCATCTCGCGCGGGTGGTCGCCCGAGAACTTTGTGACGCGCTGCGTGGAGTAGAAGTTCACGCCGAGCACGTCGAGGCCCGTGTGCGTGATCTTGAGGTCGCCGTCGCGCACGAAGGACCAGTCGGTCACTGCTGCGGTGTCCTCGAGGAGGTCCTGCGGGTAGAAGCCGTCGAGCACGGGGTTGAGGAAGGCGCGGTTCGCGAGCGCGTCGGTCTTGCGCACCGCGTCGAGGTCGGCCGGGTCCTCGGGGTTGTCGGGGCGCACGACGTGCAGGTTGAGCGTGAGCGAGAGGGTCGCCGCGTCACCGAGCACGTCACGGACGGCCTGCGCGCCGAAGCCGTGGGCGAGGTTGAGGTGGTGCACCGCGGCGAGGGCGTCGGCGCCGCTCGTGCGGCCAGGTGCGTGCACGCCCGAGCCGTAGCCGAGGTAGGACGAGCACCAGGGCTCGTTGAGCGTGGTCCACACCTTCACGCGGTCGCGGTAGGTGTCGACGACCTTGTGGGCGTAGTCGGCGAAGCGCAGCGCCGTGTCGCGAGAGGGCCAGCCGCCGGCGTCCTCGAGGGCCTGCGGGAGGTCCCAGTGGTACATCGTCACGACGGGGTCGATGCCTGCCGCGAGGAGGTCGTCGATGAGCCTGTCGTAGAAGTCGAGGCCCTTGGCGTTGAAGGCGCCCGAGCCCGTGGGCTGGATGCGGGGCCACGCGAGGGAGAAGCGGTAGGCGTCGAGGCCCAGCTCGCGCATCATCGCGATGTCCTCGGCCGTGCGGTGGTAGTGGTCCGCGGCGACCGCGCCCGAGTGGCCCTCGAAGGTCTTTCCGGGGGTCGCGGAGTAGGTGTCCCAGATGGAGGGGCCACGCCCGTCCTCGGTGACGGCGCCCTCGATCTGGTACGAGGCCGTCGCGGCCCCCCAGACGAAGGACTCGGGGAACGTGCGGGACTCAGGGCTGAGCGACATTGCTGCGGGATCCTTCGGGGGTGGGAGCGCGTTCACGGTCCCGCGACTCTAGCGGTCGAATCGATTTGATTCAAGCGGGTTCCGGGGATGAAGTCGCGCCTCGCGCGTTCAGCCGACGACGCGCTCCCCCGCCCGGAACACCTCGCGCACGTGCAGGTCACCGTCGACGACGACGACGTCCGCCCGGCGCCCGACCTCGAGGGCGCCGAGGTCCGCGCGACCGAGCACCGAGGCAGGCGTCGTCGAGGCCGCGCGCACCGCGTCGACGAGCGGCACCCCGATCGCGACCGTGCGTCGCAGCACGTCGATCAGGTGGCTCGTGCCGCCCGCGATCGCCCCACCCTCGCTCAGTCGAGCGACGCCCTCGACCACCGAGACGCCCAGCCCACCGAGCAGGTACTCACCGTCGGGCATCCCCGCTGCGGCCATCGCGTCCGTCACGAGCGCCACGTTGTCGGCGCCCACGAGGTCGAAGACCATCGTGGTGGTCTCGTCCGCGAGGTGCACGCCGTCGGCCACGAGCTCGACCACGAGCTC
>Ga0182793_1000497_pt1 | contig 30291 bp, 27 predicted proteins | sample Passage237A_FD_130498 | JGI IMG/M metagenome (GOLD analysis project Ga0182793, IMG submission 130498) | Cellulose adapted compost microbial communities from Newby Island Compost Facility, Milpitas, CA, USA - Passage2 37A (version 2) (version 2) ... | reverse complement strand
TGGCCGGCGCGCTGCGGGTGGCCGAGGCGGTCGAGGGCGGCGCCACCGCGTTGGTGGCGGTGTGGCAGCGGGCGCCGCTGCAGGCGATCGCGCGACTGCACGCGCTGGCCGCCACGGGCATCGTCGACGAGGACCGGTTGGGTCGTCCGCGCAGCGACCCGGAGGTGAGCGGGCGGCTGACGCTGCTCGCCGACATCGTCACCGGCGGCACCCGGGTGCCCGCGACGGTGTTGGCCGCCGTGGTGCACGGTGAGCTGTTGACCCTCGCCCCGTTCGGCAGCGCCGACGGGGTGGTGGCGCGGGCGGCGTCGCGGCTGGTGACGATCTCCAGTGGGCTGGACCCGCACGGCCTCGGGGTGCCGGAGGTGTATTGGATGCGCCAGTCAAGCGATTACCGGGCGGCGGCGCGTGGCTTCGCCTCGGGCACGCGGGACGGCTTGACGGCCTGGCTGTTACTGCACTGCCGCGCGCTGCATGCGGGGGCGCGCGAAGCCCTGTCGATCGCGCAGCATGTCGCGGAAGGGCGGGCACAGCAAAATGAAGCGGGCGACGCTCCGAATTGATTCGGCTCGCCGCCCGCTAGCACGGACTCCGGTTACCAAGCGTGCTCAATGGGTTGCGTGGGTTGGCCTCGGCGTCTTGTCGATGCGCTACGACTGCAGCCCCACCCAAAGGGCTGTCGGGGCCGTCCGCTTTTCGCAACTACGCAGGCCCGCAACACTTTTGCCTATTCCGCGGCATGTGCTCCGCGTGGGTACCGAGACCCGTGCTAGGGAGCCTGACTCGGGAGTCCGAGCCTTCTCTTCCGACTCGGCCTTGGCCTCACCAGGCTTCCGTGCTTCCTTTGTACTCCGTGACCGCGGTCACATCAAGGGTGAAATCCCTCGCGTCTCACGATCGTTACACCGCGCACAGCTACGTCACTGCCCCGGCCGGTGGACGCCACCGAAACGGGTCAGAAAGCGAAGCGCCGCAACAGCGAATACGTCAACGCGCCGGCGGCCAGTGCGCTCACCCCGACCGCCGCGGTGGTTGCCATGGCCGCACCCGACGGGGCCGGGATGCGGTCGCGCAGCGACACCGGCTTGGAGAAGCTCAGCACGGGCCAGCCCCGGGCCGCGGCCTCTTTGCGCAACGCGCGATCCGGGTTTACCACGGTCGGGTGCCCGACCAGTTTCAGCATCGGCAGGTCGGTGATCGAGTCGGAGTACGCGTAGCAGTGCTCCAGCGCGTACCCCTCGCGGTTGGCCAACTGGCGGATGGCCTCGACCTTGCCTTCCCCGTAGCAGTAGAACGCGATCTCGCCGGTGTACTTGCCGTCCTCGACGACCATCCTGGTGGCCATGGCGTGGGTCGCGCCGAGCGCACGGGCGATGGGAGCGACGATCTCCTCCCCGGACGCCGAGACGATCACCACGTCCCGCCCGCACAGTTTGTGGTCGGCGATCAATTCCTTGGCCTCGGCGAACACCAGCGGGTTGACGATCTCGTGCAGCGTCTCGCCGACGATCGACTTCACCTGCTCGACGTCCCAGCCGGCGCACATGTTGGTGATGTAGGAGCGCATGCGGTCCATCTGATCGTGATCGGCGCCCGACATCAGAAACAGGAACTGCGCGTAGGTGGACTTCAGAACCGCCCGCCGGTTGATTAGCCCTTGGTCGAAGAATGGTTTGCTGAACGCCAATGTGCTCGATTTGGCGATGACCGTTTTGTCGAGATCGAAGAAGGCCGCTGTGCGCACCGGCGGGTCGCCGTCCGGAGGCGTTTGCGGGGTGTCCACGCGTTCGGCACCAGGCTGCGATGCGGTCACAGCGCCAGCATAGAAGCCGTCGCGTGACACTACCCGAGAGGATGTACAAAATGGCAGATCACGACACCTGCCGGTGACTGCATTTTTCCTGAAGACACAGCACTTTCATAGGCAAGCAGCACTTGCGCGGGCCCGCACTGGCGTGTGTATAGTGAGCATTACCCGGCTTATGCCGGGGGTGCATCAGCCCGACCCCCCGGGGCTGATACACGACGACCTCCGCCTCCTCCCCCCCTGGCGGGGGTCGTCCCTTTTTGGGCACCTTTCGCATAGCGGACAACCGCACCATTCCGCCGAGGTTGCGGAACGTGATTTTCGTTTTGCGGCCCGCCCGACTTATCCCCATTTCCGCGGGCATCCACAGATTGCCGTCGGGCCATGGCCGGGCCGCGCCGCGGCCCGCATCGTGGACCCGTGGCTACCCGTTCCCCGACCCACGGCGTGCTGGCGCTGATCGGCGATGCGACCCTGCGCGAGGCCTGTGACCGGGTCTGCGCCGCGGCCGCCGTCCCGGTCGTGCACGCGCCCGAGCCGTCGCGCCTCAAGGTGTGGACCGCGGCGGCGGCCGTCCTGCTCGACACCCCCGCCGCCGGTCGCTGCGCGCAGCGCGGCCTGCCCCGCCGGGACCGGGTGGTGCTCGTCTGCCGGGGCGCCCCCCGGCCGGTCGACTGGCAGGCCGCGGTCGCCGTGGGCGCGCAGCGGGTGGTGGCGCTGCCCGACGCGGACCACGAACTGATGGCCGAACTGGCCGATGCCGCCGAACCGGCCGCGGCACCCGGGGCGCGCGGACCGGTGATCGCGGTGATCGCCGGCCGCGGCGGCGCGGGTGCGTCGCTGTTCGCGACGGCGCTGGCCCGGGTGGCCGCCGAGGCGGGCGACGCGATCCTCGTCGACGCCGATCCCTGGGGAGCGGGCATCGATCTGGTGCTCGGCAACGAACACGATCCGGGGCTGCGCTGGCCAGACCTCACGCTGGCGGGCGGGCGGCTGAACTACGCCGCGCTGCGCGATGCGCTGCCGCAACACCACGGCGTGCGGGTGCTGTCGGGTAGCCGCGGCGGCGGGGACATCGAGCCGGCTCCGTTGGCCGCCGTGCTCGATGCCGGTAGTCGTGGCGGCGCGAAAGTGGTCTGCGACACCGGGCGGCGCGCGACCGATACCAGCGAAACCGCTTTGGGTGCAGCTGATCTCGTGATCGTGATGACGACGGCGGACATCCGCTCGGCGGCGGCGGCCGCGGTGGTGGGCCGCTGGGTGTCGACGGTGAACCCGAATGCGGGCGTGGTGGTGCGCGGTCCGGCCCCCGGCGGGCTGCGGGCCCGCGACGTCGCCGAGATCGTCGGGATGCCACTGGTCGCGGCGATGCGTCCACAACCGGGGGTGGCGGCCACGCTCGAGCGCGGCGGGTTGCGGCTGCCGCGACGGTCACCGCTGGCGGATGCGGCCCGGCGAGTGCTGGACGTGCTGCGGGCGCACCCGGCGGTGAGCGCGGCGTGAGCGGGTCGCTGATCGACCGGGTCCGCGAGCGGTTGGCCGCCGAATCCGCCACGGTGCGCCCGACCACCGTCGCGGCCGCCATCCGCGCCGAGTCCGGCGGCCTGCTCGGCGACGCGGAGGTGCTTGCCAACCTGCAGGTGGTCGCCACCGAACTCACCGGTGCGGGCATCCTCGAACCGCTGCTGGCCGACGACCGGACCACCGACGTGCTCGTCACCGGGCCCGACGCGGTGTGGGTAGACGACGGAAACGGGCTGCGCCGCAGCGCGATCCGGTTCTCCGACGAAGCCGCGGTGCGTCGACTCGCGCAGCGGTTGGCGCTGGCGGCCGGGCGGCGGCTCGACGACGCCCAACCCTGGGTCGACGGGCATCTCGACGGCCTGGGCGCCGACGGGTGCGCGGTGCGGCTGCACGCCGTACTGCCGCCGGTGGCGGCCGGCGGCACCTGCCTGTCGCTGCGGGTGCTGCGTCCGGCCACCCAGCGCCTCGACGCGCTCGCCGCGTCCGGCGCCATCGACGCCACGGCGCTGCGGCTGCTGACCGACATCATCGAAGCCCGGTTGGCGTTCGTCATCTCGGGCGGAACCGGTGCCGGCAAGACAACGCTGCTGTCGGCGATGCTGGCCGCCGTGCCGCCCCGCGAGCGGATCGTCTGCGTCGAGGACGCGGCCGAGTTGTGGCCCGCGCACCCACATCTGGTGAAGCTGGTGGCGCGGGCGGCCAACGTCGAGGGCGTCGGCGAGGTCACCGTCCGCGATCTGGTGCGGCAGGCGTTGCGGATGCGGCCGGACCGGATCGTGATCGGCGAGGTCCGCGGCGCCGAGGTGGTCGACCTGCTGGCGGCGCTGAACACCGGCCACGACGGCGGGGCGGGCACCGTGCACGCCAACAGCCCGTCGGAGGTACCGGCCCGGCTGGAGGCTCTCGCGGCGGCGGGTGGGCTGGACCGCGCCGCACTGCACAGTCAACTCGCCGCGGCCGTGCAGGTGCTGATCCACGTGGCGCGCGACCGGGCGGGACAACGCAGGCTGTCCGAGGTCGCGGTGCTGGTGGTCGGTGCGGACGGTCGGGTGTACGCCGAAACCGCCTGGCATGTCGCCGGCGGATGGGGCGGTGGCGCGCAGCGGCTACGCATGCTGATCGCGGAGCGCGGACGATGACCAGCGCGGCGCTGGCGTTGGCGCTTGCGGTCCTGGTGGCACCCGCTCCTGGGCGGCGAGATCTGTTGGCGCACAGACAGGTTAGGTTGCCCCGGGCATGGTTGCCAGCGGCGCCAGTGTTGGTTCTGGCCGCCGCGATCGGCGTTGTCGCCACGCCCGGGATGTTGGTGGCGGCGGCGGTCGCCGCGGCGACGGTGGCGGTGCGGCAGCGGCGCAAGAGGCGTCGGCGCAGGCGCGCGGCGGAGGCCGTCGCGCTGCAGGGCGCGCTCGACGTCGTGGTCGGCGAACTGCGGGTGGGGGCACACCCGGTCGCCGCGTTCGCCGCCGCGGCCGGTGAGGTGGACGGCGTGGTGCGCGAGGCGCTGCGGATGATCGCCGGGCGGGCGCGGGTCGGCGCCGACGTGGCCGACGGTATGCGGGCGGCGGCAGCGCGGTCGGCACTGCCCGAACACTGGGAGAACCTCGCGACGTGCTGGCACCTGGCGCAGTCGCAGGGGCTGGCGATCGCCACGCTGATGAAGACCGCCGCGCGCGACGTCGTCGAGCGGGAACGCTTTGCGGCGCGGGTCGATGCGGGATTGGCCGGTGCCCGCGCTACCGCGGCGGTGTTGGCGGCGTTGCCGGTGTTCGGGGTGGTGCTGGGTCAGTTGATGGGCGCCGACCCGGCGGGGTTCCTGCTGAGCGATGGGCCCGGTGGTTGGCTGCTTAGTGTCGGAACCGGTCTGGCGTGTGCGGGCCTGCTGTGGTCAGACCGCATCACCGACGGGGCGCTGAGATGAGCGTTGCCGCACTGCTGTTGGCCACCGCGCTGTGCATCGGGGCAGATGGCCGCCACCGCCTGCGGGTGTCCACTCGGACGCGCCGCCGAGCGGCCCCGTTGCGGCCGGATGCGCTTTCGGCGGCCTTCACGCTCGACGTGCTGTCGGCCTGTCTGCGTTCCGGGACGGCGGTCGCTGCGGGCGCGGCGGCGGCGGCGGTGTCGGCACCGCCGGAACTCGCGCGCCCGCTGACGCGCGCTGCGCACCTACTGGCGCTCGGCGCCGACGCGTCGGTGGCATGGGCTGACGACGACTCCGATCCGCGCGCGCAGGCACTGCTGCGCATGGCGCGCCGCTCGGCGGCATCGGGTACCGCGTTGGCGCAGGGGGTGTCGGAGTTGGCGACGCAGTTCCGCGACGACGCGGCGGACGCGGCCCGGGCGGCGTCGGAACGAGCGTCGGTGCTGATCGCCGCACCGCTGGGACTGTGCTACCTGCCCGCGTTCGTGTGTCTGGGCATCGTGCCGGTGGTGGCCGGTCTCGCGGGCGATGTGCTGCGGTCCGGAGTGCTGTGAAGACAACGACAAGGAGGAATCCCATTGCAGAACAGGCTGACTGCGTTGAAGACACGGCTGGTGCTGTTGGCGGTCGAGGAGGACGGCATGTCCACCGTCGAGTACGCGATCGGCACGATTGCGGCGGCGGCGTTCGGCGCGATCCTGTACACGGTGGTGACCGGCGACTCGATCGTCGGTGCGTTGACCAACATCATCAACCGGGCACTGAACACCCGCTCCTAGCCGGCGAGGCGGGCGGTGCGACGGTCGAGGTGGCGTTCGCGATCGCCGCACTGGTGGTGGTCGCGGTGCTGTGCATTGGCGGGATCATCGCGGTCACAACGCATATCCGCTGTGTGGACGCCGCGCGGGAGGCGGCGCGGCTGGCGGCGCGGGGTGCCGACGGTGTGGCGGCGGCGCGCGCTGTGGCGCCCGACGAAGCGGTGGTGGAGGTGCGTCGCGACGGTGAGTTCGTCACCGCCACCGTCACCGCACGGTCGAGGCTGCTTCCCGGGGTTCGGGTGGCGGCGCGGGCGGTGGCCGCGGTCGAACCCGGCGTGCGGTGAGGACGGCGCGGCCAGTGTGTTCGCGGTGGGGGCGATCGGGCTGCTACTGGCGGGGACGGTGGCGGGTGTGTACCTCGGGTACGCAGTCGCCGCGCGGCATCGTGCTTCGGCCGCAGCCGATCTCGCGGCGCTGGCGGCGGCGGCGCGGGTGCCGGCCGGACCCGAGGCAGCCTGCGCGCGCGCCCACGACATTGCGCGGGCGATGCAGACGGCGGTTACGCGGTGTGTGACGGAGGGCCTGGACGTCGTGGTCACCGTCGACGTGCCCGTGGTGCTTGGGCGGTTCGGTATCGGCACTGCCCGGGCGGCGGGGCGTGCGGGACCGGTCTAATCCCGGCGGGCGGCCACCGCTTCTTCCTCGGCGGTGGGCAATCGCAACGCGACCAGGCCGGCGTAGGTGTTCTCGTCGAGCTCGACCCGGTAAATGGTCGTGTGCACAGGTCGCCAACCCCCGTCTGCGGTGCGCAGCCGGAGCACACCCGAAGTCGCACCCTCGGCGAATTCGATTGTCATCTTCGCCATCTGTGCGGAGTCGTCGGGATGCACCATGTCGAGACCGGACTCGCGTGCCCGCCAGTCGAAGAACGGCGCGGGCTCGTCGAGCCACTTCAGCAGCTTCCAGTTGCCGAGGTCAACGAGCACTCGGTGCACACCCGGTTGCGCCAGCCCGCTGAGGATCCGCGTGCCGAGATCCGACTGCCGTGACGAATCCTCGCGCTCACAGGGCCAGTTGATCGCCCGGCAGATCAGTCGCTCGCTGCCGTCCTCCTCTTCCTCCATCCGGGTGCGGGCGGCCCAGCCCACCGCCACCTGCCGCCCGGTGTAGTCGGTCACCTCCCAGGTGGTGCAGAACGACATACCGGCGACCGGCTTCATCATCATCGAAAGTACCTGCGCCTCACCTGGATTGAGATCCCGCATCGGCAAGTCCTCGATGAACGCGCGACCGCTCGTCGCCTCGTTGTCGGGATCGCGTCCGCTGTTGCGCAGCGACTCCGGTGTGTCGGTTGCCACACCCTCGGTGAGATCCCACTTCAACGGTCCTGGGATCGGCCGCTCGGGCGGCTCCATGTCCGGCGGTCCGATCCACAGATGCACACCGTGAATTGCGCCATCGCTCATCTGAACGACCTCGGTGCGAATCACGCGGTCGTTCTTCGGTGTGATGCTGCTCAGGCCCTGGCCCGCGCGCACGGTCTCGCCGATCGCGGTCTGAACCGCCATCAGGTGGGGGTGCCGTCGCAGAAATTCGCTGACGGGAACCATGTCCACGGTGCGACGATCTTGTGCGACCACGGTGGGCTCGCTGCCCAGTGTCTCCACGAGCAGCCAGTCGTGGATCATGCCGACATCTTACCGACGCGGCCGGGTCGGCCCGCCTCACGCGAGCGGTCTGCGAAATCCGTGGCGTGCGAGCGATAATCGCACCGCAAACTTTGCTTAACCGATGTGAAGAATTATTGCCAATACCCCTCCGACAAGGTAGTTTGCATTCATCCGGCCTAGTCGGAATCGAGAACGGATCGCGTAGTTCGGCCGTTCTCCGCAACGCATTGTGAGCTTGACGCGTCAGTTTTCGCGTCCCGGTCACATGTCGGTGGGGGGCGACCGTTCGAGGGGTCGGTCGCCGCCCGCGGACCGGCGTGTGCCAGCTGACCGAGCACGATCCGCAACACCTGCACCGCGCCCGCCTTGTCGAGCGGGTCGTTTCCGTTGCCGCACTTGGGAGATTGCACACACGACGGGCAACCCGCCGGACACTCGCACGCTTCGATCGCCGCGGCCGTGGCACCCCACCACGTCGCGATCTCACGGAACCCGCGGGCCGCGAAACCCGCTCCGCCGGGGTAGCCGTCGTAGACGAAGATCGTCGGCAGTCCGTCCACCGGACCCACCGCCGTCGAAACCCCGCCGATGTCGCCGCGGTCACAACTGGCGACCAGCGGCAGCAACCCGATGGCCGCGTGTTCGGCGGCATGGAGCGCGCCGGGCACTCGCAGCAAATCTAGGCCGTTGTGCTGCAACGCTTCTGGCGTGATGGTGCACATCACCGCGACGGTGTCCAGGGTGCGGGCAGGCAGGTCCAGTTCGATGAAGTCGATCACCTCGCCGTCCAGGCGGCGCCGCAGATAGCCGATCACCGTGTTGGTCACCGACACCGGCACCAGGCCCAAGGTCACCGGACCGTAGTCGACCCGCTCACCTTCACCGGTCACCGAGATGTCGGTCACGCTGCGGGCGAACGTCGCATATCCGGGATCCTCGGCGTGCACGAACGCGACGCCGCTCTCGAAGTCCAACGAGTCGACCACGTAGCTCTCGCCCTGGTGCAGATACACCGCGCCCGGATGCACCGACGCCTGCGCCTGGCCCACCCCCGCGCTGCCCAGCAGCCGGCCCGTCCCGGACTCGACGATCGCGATCTGCCCGCCCGATGCGGCCCGGATGTCGACGGCCCCGTGCGGGTCCAGCCCGGGCGCGGGGAAGTACCCGCCCGCCCGACGGCGCAACAACCCGTCGTCGACCAGCGACTCGGCCACCGCCTCGGCGTTCCAGGCGCGTACCTCGGCGTCGCTCAACGGCAGCTCGGTCGCCGCGCACAACAACTGCGGCCCCAGCACGTACGGGTTGGTCGGATCGATGACCACCCGCTCGATCGGTCGCTCCAGCAGCGCCGCGGGGTGGTGCACCAGATAGGTGTCCAGCGGGTCGTCGCGGGCGATCAGCACGATCAGTGCCCCCTGCCCGCGCCGCCCCGACCGGCCGGCCTGCTGCCAGAACGACGTGACGGTGCCCGGAAAGCCCGCGAGCACCACCGCGTCCAGGCCCGCGATGTCGACGCCGAGTTCCAGCGCGTTGGTCGTCGCCAACCCGCGCAGCTCCCCGTCGGCGAGCGCCCGCTCCAGCGCGCGGCGGTCCTCGGCCAGATACCCGGCCCGGTACGACGCGACCCGGTCGGCCAGCTCGGGTGCGATCTCCTCCAGGCGGGCGCGCGCGCCCAACGCCGTCAGCTCCGCGCCGCGCCGGGACCGCACGAACGTCAGCGTGCGGGCGCCCTCGGCGATGAGATTTCCCATCACCGTGGCCGCCTCGGCGCCCGCCGACCGCCGCACCGGCGCGCCGTTCTCGCCGACCAGGTCCTCGCGCAGCGCCGGCTCCCACAGCGCCACCGTCCGCGCGCCCTGCGGCGAGCCGTCGTCGGTCACCGCCACGACGGTCTGCCCGATCAGCTCGGAGGCGGTGGCCGCGGGCGCCGCGGTGGTCGCGCTGGCGAACACCACCGTCGGCATCGAACCACCCGGTGCGTAGCGGGCGCACAGCCGCAGCAGCCGTTGCAGCACCATCGCCACGTTCGACCCGAAAATGCCTCGGTAGTAATGACATTCGTCGACAACGACGTATCGCAAGTTGCGCAGGAAGACCGCCCAGCGGGCGTGGTTGCGCAGCAGCGACAGGTGAATCATGTCCGGATTGGAGAAGATCCAGCGCGACCGCTCGCGCGCGAACCGGCGCACCTCGGCGGGACTGTCGCCGTCGTAGGAACTCGGTGCGACGTTACCCAGTCCCGGGATCGCCTCGGTCAGCGCGGTCGCCGCGCGCAACTGGTCGTGACCGAGCGCCTTGGTCGGCGACAGGTACAGCGCCCGCGCGCGCGAATTCTCTTTCATCGCCGTCAATATCGGAAGCTGGTAGGCCAGCGACTTGCCCGAGGCGGTGCCGGTGCTCAGCACCACGTGCCGGCCGGCCCACGCGTGATCGGCCGCCGCCCGCTGGTGCGACCAGGGCGCGGTGATACCCCGATCAACGAACGCCGCCACCACATCTGGGTCGGCCCACGGTGGCCAGGCGTGCGGCCGGGCCTGGCGCGGGGGCAGATCAGCGACGTGGCGCAGCGGATCGGCCCCCGCCGGATCCATCCCGTCGACCGCGCAGGCCAGCAGCTCGCGGCCGAAATCCGCCATTGGCTGCCCTCCTGATGCCGCGTCGTAGCCGAGTCGTAGGTGAATTGTTCCGTACTTGGTGGTGCCAACACTGTCGCCGCAGGGCAGAACGTGGTTCACTAAGCACGGTCGCAGCTTCTGTGTTCGTGTATTTGCACTCGCAGGATCGACGTTGCGATCGCGGTTCCTGCGAGGGTTGTAGGTCGGGTCGAGTTCCAACCACTCCACGAAGGTATGGCGGTCGGAACGGGCCCGGTGTACCGAAACACGGTGGACCGCACCCGAAAGAAATAGAGAAGGAACAACAGGAAATGCCACAGGGAACTGTGAAGTGGTTCAACGCGGAGAAGGGCTTCGGCTTCATCGCGCCGGAGGACGGATCCGCGGACGTGTTTGTCCACTACACGGAGATTCAAGGCAGCGGCTTCCGCACCCTTGAGGAGAACCAGCGGGTCGAGTTCGAGGTCGGTCAGAGCCCCAAGGGGCCGCAGGCCACGGGTGTTCGGACTATCTAGCGCGACCACCACTTTCGACAGCACACCCCGCGTAGTCCCGATCATGGGCCGCGCGGGGTGTTCGCTGTCTAGGGGGCGGTTTCGCGGCCCGCCCGGGCTCGGCGTGCGACTCGTGACGCCGGACTGTCTTAGTGTCGAGTCGTGAGCCAGCTGTCCTTCTTCTCGGCGGAGTCGGTGCCCCCCGCGGTCGCCGATCTCACCGGGCTGCTGGCCGGGCCGGGACAGGTGGTGCTGGTGGGGTCGGGCGCCCGGCTGTCGGTGGTGGTGGACCGGCCGTGGCGGGCCACCGCGCTGGCGGAGATGATCGTCGCGGCGGGCCTGGAGCCCGAGATCACCCGCACCGAGGAGAACACCCCGCTGGTGCGCACGGCCGTGGACCCCCGACTGGTGCCGATCGCCACCGACTGGACCCGGGGCGCGGTCAAGACCGTGCCGCCCGGGTGGCTGCCCGGACCCCGGGAACTGAGGGCCTGGGTGCTGGCGGCGGGCACCCCGGAGGCCGACCGGTATCTGCTGGGACTGGACCCACACGCGCCGGACACTCATTCGCCGCTGGCGTCGGCGATGATGCGGGTCGGGATTGCCCCGACCTTGATCGGCACCCGAGGACACCATCCGGCGCTGCGGATCAGCGGCCGGCGACGGCTATCGCGCCTGGTAGAGAACGTGGGGGAACCGCCCGCCGACATCGAGGCGTTCGACCAGTGGCCGCGGGTTTAGCGGCCGAAACGCGGGGGGCCGGTTTGCGTCGGCCCGCTCGGGGTGCCAAATTGTCAGGTGCCGACGGGGGGTCCCGGGCCGTCCGGGGCTGTCGGCGGTTGAAGAAGTGGAGCTAAGCACAGGTGGCTGACGGGGACCGCGAAAGCGCCCGAAACGGGAATGTGCGGCGACTCGTCATCGTCGAGTCGCCGACTAAGGCACGCAAAATTGCCAGCTACCTGGGCAAGGACTACATCGTCGAGTCCTCGCGGGGCCACATCCGCGACCTGCCCCGCAACGCCGCCGACGTGCCCGCGAAGTACAAGTCGGAGCCGTGGGCCCGGCTCGGCGTCGACGTCGACCACAACTTCGAGCCGCTCTACATCATCAGCCCGGAGAAGAAGGCCACCGTCGCGGAGCTGAAGGACAAGCTCAAGAACGCCGACGAGCTGTACCTGGCCACCGACGGCGACCGCGAGGGCGAGGCCATCGCCTGGCACCTGCTCGAGACGCTCAAACCGCGCATCCCGGTCAAGCGGATGGTGTTCCACGAGATCACCGAACCCGCCATCCGCGCCGCCGCCGAGGACCCGCGCGACCTGGACAACGCGCTGGTCGACGCCCAGGAGACCCGCCGCATCCTGGACCGGCTGTACGGCTACGAGGTCAGCCCGGTGCTGTGGAAGAAGGTGGCGCCGAAGCTGTCGGCGGGCCGGGTGCAGTCGGTGGCCACGCGCATCATCGTGCAGCGCGAACGCGAGCGCATGGCGTTCCGCAGCGCGGCCTACTGGGATGTCACCGCTGAGCTGGACGCCAGCGTCTCCGATCCGCAGGCCTCCCCGCCGACGTTCGTCGCCAAGCTCAACACCGTCGACGGCAAGCGGGTGGCCACCGGCCGCGACTTCGACGCGCAGGGCGAGCTGAAAAAGCCCGACGAGGTGCTCGTGCTCGACGAGGCCGCCGCGAGTGCGCTGGCGGCCGGGCTGCGCGGGGTGCAGCTCGAGGTGACCTCGGTCGAGCAGAAGCCCTACCCCCGCCGGCCGTACGCGCCGTTTATGACCTCGACGCTGCAGCAGGAGGCGGGCCGCAAGCTGCGGTTCACCTCCGAGCGCACGATGAGCATCGCGCAGCGGCTCTACGAAAACGGCTACATCACTTATATGCGCACCGACTCCACCACGCTGTCGGAGTCGGCGATCAACGCCGCGCGCAACCAGGCCCGCCAGCTCTACGGCGACGAGTACGTGCACCCGACGCCGCGGCAGTACACCCGCAAGGTGAAGAACGCGCAGGAGGCGCACGAGGCCATCCGGCCGGCCGGCGACGTGTTCGCCACCCCGGGCCAGCTGCACGGCGAGCTGGACAACGACGAGTTCCGGCTCTACGAGCTGATCTGGCAGCGCACCGTGGCTTCGCAGATGGCCGACGCCCGCGGCACCACGTTGAGCCTGCGCATCTCGGGTACCGCCGCCGACGGACGGCAGGTGGTGTTCAACGCCTCCGGCCGCACCATCACCTTCCCGGGCTTCCTGAAGGCCTACGTCGAGAGCATCGACGAGTTGGCCGGCGGTGAGTCCGACGACGCCGAGAGCCGGCTGCCGAACCTGACCAAGGGTCAGCGCGTGGACGCCAAGGAGCTGCGGCCCGAGGGGCACGCCACCACGCCGCCGCCGCGCTACACCGAGGCGTCGCTGATCAAGGCGCTCGAGGACCTCGGGATCGGCAGGCCGTCGACGTACAGCTCGATCATCAAGACCATCCAGGACCGCGGCTATGTGGTCAAACGCGGCAGCGCGCTGGTGCCGTCGTGGGTGGCCTTCGCCGTGATCGGGCTGCTGGAACAGCATTTCAGCCGGCTGGTGGACTACGACTTCACGGCCGCGATGGAGGACGAGCTCGACGAGATCGCCGCCGGCAACGAGCAGCGCACCACCTGGCTGTCGAACTTCTACTTCGGCGGCGACCACGGGGTGCCCGAGTCGATCGCGCGGGCGGGCGGGCTCAAGAAGCTCGTCGGGGTGAACCTCGAGGGCATCGACGCGCGAGAAGTCAACTCCATCAAACTGTTTGACGACGACCAGGGTCGGCCGATCTACGTCCGCGTGGGCAAGAACGGCGCCTACCTGGAGCGGATGATCACCGGCGAGGACGGTGAGCCGACGCCGCAGCGCGCCAACCTGAAGGACGAGCTGACGCCCGACGAGCTCACCCTCGAACTGGCCGAAAAGCTGTTCGCCACACCGCAAGAGGGCCGCTCGCTGGGCATCGATCCGGCGACCGGCCACGAGATCGTGGTCAAGGACGGCCGGTACGGCCCGTACGTGACCGAGGTGCTGCCCGAACCCGACGAGCCCGAAGACGGCGCGCCCGCGAAGAAGGGCAAGAAGCCGACCGGGCCCAAGCCGCGCACCGCGTCGCTGCTGCGGTCGATGGACATCGAGACGGTCACGCTTGACGACGCGCTCAAGCTGCTGTCCCTGCCGCGGGTGGTCGGCGTCGACCCGAACACCGGCGAGGAGATCACCGCGCAGAACGGCCGCTACGGCCCATACCTCAAGCGCGGCAACGACTCTCGCTCGCTCGCCACCGAGGAACAGATGTTCGACATCACCCTCGAGGAGGCGCTGAAGATCTACGCCGAGCCGAAACGCCGTGCCGGCCAACGCGCTTCAGCACCGCCGCTGCGCGAGCTGGGTGAGGATCCGGCGACCGGCAGGCCGATGGTGATCAAGGACGGCAGGTTCGGCCCGTACGTCACCGACGGCGAGACCAACGCCAGCCTGCGCAAGGGCGACGACGTGCTGACGCTGACCGACGAACGCGCCGCCGAACTGCTGGCCGATCGTCGTGCTCGCGGCCCGGTCAAGCGCAAGAAGGCGCCCGCGAAGAAGAAGGCGGCCAAGAAGGCCGCGAAAAAGGCCTAACCGCAAGCGGGTTACGTAACGCTGCGGCGAGAAATCGGCCGCGGCACCGCCACCGCGTTACGCAACGTCAGGGCGTGGACTCGGAGACTTCCGGCTCCTCGGCGGCGTCCTCGTCGCTGACCGGTGGCGGTTTGATCGGTCGGGCCAACTGCGTCGGCGCGGTGCGACCGCGCAGTTCGACGACCTCGCCGACGTCCCAGCACAGCGCCTCGGCGTCCAGCGCCCCGCTGACGGCGATCGCCGACGCCAGCACATGCCCCTCCTCGAGCTTGGCCAACTCCGTCAGCCGCGCCGCCTCGTTGACCGGATCGCCGATCACGGTGTACTCGAAGCGGGCCTGGGCGCCGATGTGCCCGGCGATCGCGCGCCCGGCCGAGACGCCGATGCCGAAGTCGCTTTGGCCCAGCACCTTCACCAGCTCGTCGCGCAGCTCGCGGGAGGCGGCCAGCGCGGCACCGCACGCGTCGGGGTGTTCGATCGGCGCACCGAAGATGGCCAGCGCGGCGTCGCCCTGGAACTTGTTGACGAAGCCGCCGTGGCGGTTCACGGTGTCGACGACCACCCGGAAGAAGTCGTTGAGCAGGTTGACGACCTCGGCCGCCGGCAGCGTCGCGGCCAGCCGCGTCGACCCGACCAGGTCCACGAACAGCACCGCGACGTCGCGCTCCTGGCCGCCGAGCTCGGTGCCGCGTTCCAGCGCGCGTCGCGCGACGTCCTCGCCGACGTAGCGGCCGAACAGGTCGCGCAGCCGCTGCCGCTCGGCCAGATCGCGCACCATGTCGTTGAAGCCGGCCTGCAGCAGGCCCAGCTCGGACGCGTCGTAGATCTGCATGTGCGCGTTGTAGTTGCCGCGCTGCACCTCGCCGAGCGCCCAGCGCAGCTGGCGCAGCGGGTCGGCGATCGACATGGCCACCAGTACGGTGCCGGCCAGCCCGATGATCAGCGCCGCGATGGCCAGCAGCAGGATCGGCGTGGTGAGCCGTTCGGCGGGTGCGGTGAGCACCTCGGTCTTGCTGGCCACCAGCGCCAGCACGATCGCCAGGATCGGCACCCCGGTGGACAGCACCCAGGTCATCACCTGCCGCGCGATCACGCCCGGCGCCCGGAAGTTCTCCGGCACGCCGCCGCGCAACGCGGCCACCGCAACCGGCCGCAGCACCCGCTCGGACTGCAGATAGCCGATGATCGCGGTGGCGGTGGCGCCCAGCCCGGTCGCGACCGCGACCACCGGCGCCGACTTGCTGGCCACCGGCCAGCTGGCCACGATGAACACCACCGACCCGAGCAGCCAGTTGGTCACGTTGATCAGCGACCGGTAGAACGGCATCTTCAGCGCCCGGGTGCGCGCGGCCTCGGTGTCGGCCGGGTCCCGGTCGCCGAGCAGCATGTCGCGGCGCTGCCAGCGCATGACCGGGATCAGCAGCCGCAGGCTCAGGTACGAGGCGACGGTGAACGACACGAACAGGTAGCCCAGGAACACCGCCAGGTTGAACGTCGGCAGGTCCTGTAGCTGGATCCGGTCCTCCGGCGGCAGCCCGAACCGCAGGAACCCCAGCACCAGCAGCGCGCCGATGATGTCGGCCTGCAGCATGCCCAGCGTGAACACCGGCCACGGGGTGCGCGCGACCCACCGGACGAACCCGGTGATCCGCCCGGTGTCGATGGTCTCGCCGGCCACGACGTCAACCGTATCGGTCCCGGCGGACCGCGACGGGTGCTGTGGGACGGACGTGTCGGTTCGCAGCACTACTGTTATCTGCGATGGCCGGGGTATTCGCGCGTCTGGTGGGTCAACACGCTGTTGAGGCGGAATTGGTGGCCGCGGCCCGCGCCGCGCGCGGTGACGCGCCTCACAGCGCCGACGCCGACGGCGCGATGACCCACGCCTGGCTGATCACCGGGCCGCCCGGGTCCGGCCGCTCGGTCGCGGCGCTGTGCTTCGCCGCGGCCCTGCAGTGCACCTCCGACGACGTGCCGGGCTGCGGCGAGTGCCGGGCCTGCACCACGACCATGGCAGGCACCCACGCCGATGTGCGGCGGATCATCCCGGAGGGGCTGTCGATCGGCGTCGACGAGATGCGCACCATCGTGCAGGTGGCCTCGCGCCGGCCGTCCACCGGGCGCTGGCAGGTGGTGCTGATCGAGGACGCCGACCGGCTCACCGAGGGCGCGGCGAACGCCCTGCTCAAGGTCGTCGAGGAGCCGCCGCCGTCGACGGTGTTCCTGTTGTGCGCGCCGTCGGTCGATCCCGAGGACATCGCGATCACGCTGCGGTCCCGCTGCCGGCATGTGGCGCTGGTCACCCCGCCGGTCGACGCGATCGCCAACGTGCTCATCGAGACCGACGGGCTGTCCGCGGAGCGGGCCCGCTGGGCGGCGTCGGTCAGCGGCGGCCACGTCGGCCGCGCGCGCCGGCTGGCCACCGACGAACAGGCCCGCGAGCGGCGGCTGCGGGCGCTGGGGTTGGCCCGCGACGCGGCGACGCCGTCGCGCGCCTACGCCGCCGCCGAGGAACTGGTGTTGGCCGCCGAGGCCGAGGCGGAGGCGCTGACCGTCGACCGCAACGAGGAGGAGACCGAGGAACTGCGCACCGCGCTGGGCGCCGGCGGCACCGGCAAGGGCACCGCGGGCGCCCTGCGCGGCGCCGCGGGTGCGATCAAAGACCTTGAGCGACGGCAGAAGTCGCGCCAGACGCGGGCCTCCCGCGACGCGCTCGACCGGGCGCTGATCGACCTCGCCACCTATTTCCGTGACGCGCTGGTGGTGTCGATGACCCCCGACGGGGCCGCAGCGGTTGCGCCCAACCACCCCGACATGGCCGACCGGGTCGCCGCGATGGCCGCGCACGCGTCCCCGGAGAAGCTGCTGCGCTGCATCGAGGCCGTGCTGGAGTGCCGGGAGGCGCTGGCGGTCAACGTGAAGCCGAAGTTCGCGATCGACGCGATGGTCGCCACCGTCGGGCAGGCCCTGCGCGACTGACCCCAGCGAGTTGGGCCGTCGGCGCCCCCTGCCGTAGACTCGTGCCGCCCACGCGAGCGATCGCGGGGCACGCCACCTTAGCTCAGTCGGCAGAGCGGCTCACTCGTAATGAGCAGGTCAGGAGTTCGATTCTCCTAGGTGGCTCCAGGTGTCTGGCCGGTGAGCACCTCGCGGGCGATCCGGCTGGCGGCGTTGGCCGCCGGGAATCCCGCGTATCCGGTCGAGTGGTAGATGACCTCGGCGATCTCGTCGTCGGTCAGCCCGTTGGTGCGGGCGATCTGCACGTGCAGCCGCAACTCGTCGGTGGCCTTCAGCGCGATCAGCATGCCGAGCGTGACCAGGCTGCGGTCGCGGCGGCTCAGCCCCGCGCGGGTCCACAGCCGGCCGAACACGTTGTCGAGCGCCAGCCGAAGCATCTCGTCGCCGAACGCCTCGTCATACACGTCGATGTCGCCCTCGGGCAGCGCCCCGGGCAGCATCTCGCGAAACACCTGCAAGCCTTGTTCACGCACATCAGTCATGACCCCAGCCTGACAGACCGGCTCACCGCCGGGGCGCGAGAAAGCCGACCGGTCCCGCCGCGACACACACCGACAGGGCGGCGGTGTTTGCCCGCACCTCGATCGCGTCGCCCGCGCCGGGCAGCCGCACGAACACCCGGTTCAGCCCCGGCCGCACCGGCACCTTCACGTCCGGGCCCTCGGCCAGCGACATCGTCAGCGAACCGTCGCTGTTGGCCAGGTAGTTGATCTCAGCGGTCCAGTCGGCCGGCAGCAGCGGCCCGTTCAGCGGCATGCGCACCGGACGGTCCGGCTGCACCAGATACCCGCAGTCGGGTTCCGGCCCCGGCACGATATGGCGCACCCAGGTCACGTTCGCGTCGACCAGGTGTCCGGAGCTGTCCAGCATGCGCAGTTCGGTTGTTGCCGAGGCGAATTCGGGCCGGTTACGCAGCAGGGCGAACATGTGGCTGATCCGGTTCTCCGGGCCGACGACGCGCTGCAGCACCATCGGATCGACCTCCTGGTCGAGCAGTGGCGCGGTCGACGACTCCGCCGCGGCGGCCAACCCGGCCTGCGCGTTGCGCAGATACGGCTCGGCCGGGTTGTCCCGCCAGCTGGTCAGGAACGTGGCCGTCGAGTACAGGCTGCTGAGCACGAACGCCGCTGCGGCGCCGCAGATCACGATGGTCCGGCCCCGCGACGCGTCCAGCCAGCGGGTCCCCGGCAGATTCGGTGCGCACAACCCGACGGCCGCCAGCAGCGCCAGCACCACCACGAGGTCGGGCAGATAGCGCAGCGTCTGCGCCAACTCGAGCGCGGTGAACCGCGAGGACCGCATCAGATAGATCGGCACCTGACAGGCCACCGCGTAGCCGAGTGCGGCCAGCCACACCGGGCCGATGCGCTGCTTGCGGAAAAACGTCACCGCGACCACCGCGGCCAGCGCGACCCAGCCCAACACCATCACGATCACGGGAGGCGTGGCCCACGGCGAGGCCGGTGCCCAGCGCTGCCAATCCCACGGCCCGCCAACCAGTCCGGGCACGATCCCGTGCGTCACCGACCGACGCAGCAGATCCCACGTCATCGACACATCGCCGCTCCAGCGCTTCTGGTCGACGACGACGAGGTAGACCACGACCCACGCCGCGGTGACCGCCAGCAGCGGCACCCACAGCCGAACACCGCGGCGCCACACGGCCTTCGGTGAGCCACCACCGGTGACGTGAGCCAGCAGCGCGACGACGGTGAACGCGACGAACGGGATCACCGCCGCCTTCTCGAAGAACAGCAGCCCGCCGACGTAGGCCGCGACACCGGTGATCGCGTAGCGACGTTCGCCGGTGCGCACCAACAGGGTCGCGTCGCCGCACACCCACGCCATCGCGGCGAGCATCGGCAGCGAGTTCAGCCCCGCCGCCCACCACGCGAAGCCGGGCACCCCCAACGGGGTGAACAACGCGAAGGTCAACGGCGCCAACAGGACTGGACGCCAGCCCAGGATCACGTACAGCGCCCGCAGCAGCGCCAGCGACGCGAGCAGTTGCAGCACGACCAAAGACAGCGCCGGGCCCACCCAATTCAGCGGGGCCAGCCGGGTGATCGCGCCGGAGACCAGGAAGGCGCCCGGCATCACGTGCCCGTCGTGGTCGTCGAACAGGTACGCCGGGGACAGCAGATGGTGCGTGCCGGCCCGGCCGATCAGGATCAGGTCGTCCCAGTAGTAGTAGCCGCCGAACGCCAGCACCGCCCGGACCGCGAGTTGGGCCACGATCAGCGCGGCGGCGGTGCGGGCGACCCAGTTCATCTCGCGTCGAGCGTACGGTTCGCCGGGGCGGCCGTCGGCCGTCGGTATGGTGACCCGGTGCGCACACTTGTCACCGGAGCCGCCGGATTCATCGGATCGACGCTGGTAGACCGCCTGCTGGCCGACGGCCACACGGTCGTCGGGCTCGACGACCTGAGCTCGGGCCGCAGCGAGAACATCGCCGAGGCCGAGCGCAGCGACCGCTTCGAGTTCGTCAAGGCCGACATCGTCGATGCCGATCTGATCGGCCTGTTCACCGACACCCAGCCCGAGGTGGTGTTCCACCTGGCCGCGCAGATCTCGGTCAAGCGATCGGTCGACGATCCGGTGTTCGACTCCACGGTCAACGTGGTCGGCACGGTGCGGCTGGCGGAGGCCGCCCGGCGCGCGGGCGTCCGCAAGGTGGTGCACACGTCGTCGGGCGGGTCGATCTACGGCACCCCGCCGTCGTATCCGACGAACGAGGACACCCCCGTCAACCCGGCGTCGCCCTACGCGGCGAGCAAGGTGGCCGGCGAGGTCTACCTGAACATGTACCGCAACCTGTACGGCCTGCAGTGCTCGCACATCGCGCCCGGCAATGTGTATGGGCCGCGGCAGGATCCGCACGGCGAGGCCGGTGTGGTGGCGATCTTCTCGCGCGCCCTGCTGGCCGGTCAGCCCACCAAGATCTTCGGCGACGGCACCGACACCCGCGATTACGTCTACGTCGACGACGTGGTGGACGCGTTCGTCCGCGCCGGCGGGGACGTCGGCGACGGGCAGCGCTTCAACATCGGCACCGGCACCGAGACGTCGACGCGCGAACTGCACACGGTGATCGCCCGCGCCGCCGGGGCCCTCGACGAACCGGAGTTCGCCCCGCCCAGACTGGGCGACCTGCGCCGGTCCTGCCTGGACATCAGCCGCGCGGCGGCGGTGCTGGGCTGGCGGCCGAAGGTCGCGTTCGAGGACGGCGCGGCCCGCACGGTCGAGTACTTCCGCCGCGAACGTCAGGGCTGACCTGCGAGTTCTCTTGAAAAGATTGTAAGTACTCACTTTCTGGCGTACGGTCGGCGGATGCCATACGACGTGATCGTGCGCGACGGGTTGTGGTTCGACGGCACCGGTGCTGCACCGCGGGTGCGCACGCTGGGCATCCGCGACGGCGTGGTCGCCGCGGTGTCGGACACCGGCCTCGACGAGACCGGATGCCCCGAGGTGATCGACGCCAAGGGCAAGTGGGTCACCCCCGGCTTCCTCGACGTGCACACCCACTACGACGCCGAGGTGCTGCTGGATCCCGGGCTGCGCGAGTCGGTGCGCCACGGCGTCACCACGGTGCTGCTGGGCAACTGCTCGCTGTCGACGGTGTACGCCGACAACGACGACGCCGCCGATCTGTTCAGCCGCGTGGAGGCGGTGCCGCGCGCGTTCGTGCACGGCGCGCTGGCGGCCAAGCGCACCTGGTCGGGTCCCGCCGAGTACGTCGCGGCGCTCGACGCGCTGCCGCTGGGCCCGAATGTGGGCTCGATGCTGGGGCATTCGGATCTGCGCGCCAGCGTGCTCGGCCTGGACCGCGCCACCACCGCGGGGGTGCGGCCCACCGAGGCCGAACTCGCGCAGATGACCGCGCGACTGGAGGAGGCACTCGACGCGGGCCTGCTCGGGATGTCCGGCATGGACGCGCCGATCGACAAGCTCGACGGCGACCGGTTCCGGTCCCGCGCGCTGCCGTCGACGTTCGCGACGTGGCGTGAGCGGCGCAGGCTGATCTCGGTGCTGCGCAGGCGTCGCCGCATCCTGCAGAGCGCGCCGAACACCAAGAACGCCGCATCGGCGCTGATGTTCTTCCTCACCAGCAGTGGCTGGTTCGGCAGGCGCGCCCGCGTGCGGATGAGTCTGCTGGTATCCGCCGACGCCAAATCGGCCACGGGCGCGGTGCACGTGCTCGGGCCGGGCACCCGGCTACTGAACAAGGTGCTGGACTCGTCGATCCGTTTCCAGCACCTGCCCGTGCCGTTCGAGCTGTACTCCGACGGCATCGACCTGCCCGTGTTCGAGGAGTTCGGCGCGGGCACCGCCGCGCTGCATCTGCGCGACCAGATCGAACGCAACGAGCTGCTCGCCGACACCGAGTACCGGCGCCGGTTCCGCCGCTCCTTTGACCGCAAGAAGTTGGGACCGACGTTGTGGCACCGGGATTTTCACGACGCCACCATCGTCGAGTGTCCCGATGAGTCGCTGATCGGCAAGAGCTTCGGGCAGATCGCCGACGAGCGCGGGCTGCATCCGCTCGACGCGTTTCTGGACGTGCTGGTGGAGAACGGCGAACGCAACGTGCGCTGGACGACGATCGTCGCCAACCACCGGCCCAGGTATCTGGACCGGTTGGCCGCGGATCCGACCGTGCACATGGGCTTTTCGGACGCCGGCGCGCACCTGCGGAACATGGCGTTCTACAACTTCCCACTGCGACTGCTCAAACGGGTCCGCGACGCCGAGCGCGCCGGCCGGCCGTTCCTGACGCTTGAGCGCGCGGTGTACCGACTCACCGCCGAGGTGGCCGACTGGTTCGGCCTGCCCGCGGGCACGCTGCGCGAGGGCGACCGCGCCGACTTCGTGGTCATCGATCCCGAGGGCCTCGACGACTCGGTGAACGCCTACAACGAAGAGGCCGTGCCGTTCTACGGCGGGCTGCGCCGGATGGTCAACCGCAACGACGCCGCGGTGGTCGCGACCGCCGTGAACGGCACCGTCGTCTTCGGCAACGGCCGGTTCCGCGATGGCTACGGCAGCACGGTGAAGTCGGGCCGGTTCCTGCGCGCCGGCGACCGTCAGCTCGCGAATTCTCCTGTCTGATATGGCGAGAACTCAGCAACAGCGCCGCGCGGAGACCATCGCGCGGCTGCTGGACGCCAGCATCGAGACCATCATCGAGGTGGGCTACGCCAGGGCGTCGGCGGCGGTGATCGCCAAGCGCGCCAAGGTGTCCGACGGCGCCTTGTTCCGGCACTTCCCGACCATGGGCGACTTCATGGCCGCCACCGCCTACGAGGTGATGCGCAGGCAACTCGAGCTGTTCACCAAGAAGGTCGCCGAGATCCCCGCCGACCAGCCCGCGCTGGAGGCGGTGCTGACCGTGCTGCGCGATGTCACCGGAAACGACACCAACGCGGTGATGTACGAGCTGCTGGTGGCCGCCCGCACCGACCCCAGGCTGAAAGACACGCTGCAGGACGTGCTGGTGACCTACGCGGCGAACATCTACCAGGTGGCGCGCACGCTGCCCGGCATCGACAAGTTTCCAGGTGACAAATTCGCCGCGCTCGTGGCCACGCTGACCAACACGTTCGACGGCGCCGCGATCGTCCGTGCGGTGCTACCACATCCGGAGCTGGAAGAGCAGCGCATCGGGCTGCTGGCCGAACTGCTGAGCCAATAGACGCTCGCTGTCAGGACCGGGCCAGCGCGGCCAGGTGGACCGCGATGCCCACCAGCGGACCGCACAGCAACGCGATCACGCTGCGGGTGGCCAGGTCCAGCGGCAGCAGTAGCAGCAGCGTCGCGGCCACCGTCGCCGACACCCAGCCCGCCGAGTAGGCCCGGTGCAGCGCGGCCGCGACCGCCGCGGCGCCGGTCAACGTCAGCACGGCGATCGCCACCGCCGCCGCGGTCAGCCAGGCCAGCAGCGCGCCGTCGGCGCGGTAGTCCGGGCCGAAGCCGGCGCGCAGCAGCCACGGCCCGACCAGACCCGCGGCGACCACCCCGAGCGCGCCGAGGCCGACGACCACCAGGGCCGGGGTGAGCAGCGCGCGGAGGCGTCGGGCCCGCTGGTCGACGAAGTGCGCGATCAGGTTGCCCTGCATCGCGGTCAGCGGCACCAGCAGCGGCGCGCGGGTGAGCGTCACCGCCAGGATCACCACCCCGCCCGTCGCACCCAGGTCACCCGAGGTCGCCTTGAGCAGCACCGGAAATCCCATCACCAGCACCGCACTGGCCCCCGCGGCCGCGATCGAGTGCGCCGCGCCGCGGAGGAACGTCGCGGTGGTGCCCGGCGTCAACACCCGGGCGGCGGCCCTGGCGGCCGGTGCGGCGACCAGCATGATCATCCAGGCCACCGAACCGACCACGGTGGCCCACAGGTAGCCGACCAATCCCCAGCTCACCACGAACGTCGCGGCGGCGACGACGACGCGCAGCATCGCGTCGGTCACCATCAGCGAGCCGTACTCGGTCCAGCGGTCGCGACCGGCCAGCATGCCCAGCAGCGTCGCGTGCATGCAGAAGCCCGCCAGGCCGCCGGCGAGCAGCGCCACCGACAGCCACCGCGATTCGACGAACACGTGCGACGACCACAGCGGGGCGGTCAGGGCGATCACGGCGGCCGCGCCGACGGCGACCGCGGCGGCGACCCGCATCGGGTGGGTGCGCGGCCCGTCGACCGTCGGGTGGTGGCCGGCGTCGCGCACCTCCCGGGTGGCCTCCTGCAGCAGGCCGAACGCCGCGCCGGTGACCAGCCCGAACGCCCCCCAGAACACCCCGAAAACCGAGAAGCCCGCCGGTTCGAGGTCGCGCGCGGCCAGGTAGAGCACCGCGTAGCCGCACAGCGCGGTCAGCGCCGTCGCTACCCCGACGCGGGTCACGCTGGCGCGGGTGACCGGGCCCGCCGGCGCCGGGTCGCGGACGGGCAGCGGTTCGAACGGCACACCGGCGTCGGTCACGACGACGCTTCCGGGGCCGACACGCCTACAAAACTACTAAGCGAGGCGGTTGCGTTTCGGTCACCCGCGGTTACCTGGCAGAATCGCCCGCGGAGGGGAGTATTCCTTCGCCGCAGCGTCGTCATCACGTCGACCTCCAACGGACGACCGGGGCTGCGGGCCGCCTGCCGCGGTGGGAGAGACCTCCGGCGTGCTGTGACGACCGGAGGTCAAGTGAACGTTTCGCAACTCGAGTGGATCATCACGCTCAGCGTGACGACCGCGGTGCTGCTGTTCGACGTGGTGGTGATCGGGCGGCGCCCGCACGAACCCTCGCGGCGCGAGACCGGACTGGCGTTGACGTTCTACATCGGTCTGGCGATCGGGTTCGGGCTGTGGACATGGCACGCCCACGGCAGCCAGTACGGGGTGGAGTTCTTCGCGGGCTGGCTGACCGAATACAGCCTGTCGGTGGACAACCTGTTCGTCTTCCTGATCATCATGGCCAGCTTCAACGTGCCCCGGGTGTATCAGCAGCAGGCGCTGCTGGTCGGCATCATCCTGGCGTTGGTCTTCCGCGGCATCTTCATCGCGCTGGGCGCGGTGGCGATCAACCAATTCTCTTGGGTCTTCTACATTTTCGCGCTGTTTCTGATCTACACCGCGGTCAACCTGGTGCGCGACTCCGACCACGAGGACGACGGCGACAACTTCGTGGTCCGGTTCGCCCGCAAACACCTGAGCATGACCGACACCTGGGCCGGGCTGAAGCTGTGGATCAAGGAGAGCGGCACGCGCGTGATGACACCGATGTTCCTCGTCATCGTCGCGCTGGGCACCACCGACCTGATCTTCGCGCTGGACTCCATCCCGGCGATCTACGGCCTGACCCAGGAGCCGTATCTGGTGTTCACCGCCAACGTGTTCGCGTTGATGGGCCTGCGCCAGTTGTACTTCCTGCTCGGCGACATGCTGCGGCGGCTGGTGTACCTGTCGCAGGGGTTGGCGATCGTGCTGGCGTTCATCGGCGTGAAGCTGTTCCTGCACGCGCTGCACGAGAACGAGTTGCCGTTCATCAACGGCGGCGAACACGTGCCGGTGCCGGAGATCCCGACGTTGCTGTCACTCGGTGTGATCGTGGTGACGCTGATCCTCACCACCGTCGCGAGCCTGTACAAGACCCGGGTGCACGACGTCCGCAAGGCCGCGGAGTAATCCTGTCAGGGACCAGTTGTCAGGGACCAGTTGTCAGGACCAGTTGTCGTAGCCGCCTTCGGGGCCGAGCATGCGCTCCAGGCGGGTGCGGTTGATCCGCGCGAGTTCGTTGCGCACGACCTTGCGCTCGGTGTCGAAATCGTTGTGCAGCCGGTCGGTCATCGTCGCCAGCACCTGTTCGGCGTTGTAGCCGTTGATGAACATGACGAACCCGAATCCGAAGTGCTCCAGGTAGTCCTTCGAGGCGGTGGCCAACCGCTGCATCATCTCGGGCTGGTCGCACCAGATCGCGCACTGCTCGGCCGCCGACTTCTCGCTGCCGGGCCGGCGGCCCACGTCGGGGTAGGCCTGCAGGATCGTGTCGATCGACTGCTCGCTGAGATCGAACAGCAACTCGTCGGCCCGGCGGAACAGCGCGTCGTGGTCGGGGTAGGGCCGCCCGCGCGCCACGTCGGTGGCCAGCGTGACGCTGTAGCAGCACTCGAACACCGCGTGCACGGCCTTGCGCATGGGCATCGCGTTGAACGCCTCGAGGCCGATCCCCTGATGCATCAACACAGCAGCCATGATCGGCGGCTCAAAGCACGCGGACGTTACGTGATGTAACGACGAGGAAAAATCCCTGGCTGCAGGGTCAGTGACCCTGCTTCTTGAACCGCTCGATCGACGCGGTCACCTCGGCCTCGGCCTCGGCGCGGCCCACCCAGTCGGCGGCCTTGACGTACTTGCCGGGCTCGAGGTCCTTGTAGTGCACGAAGAAGTGCTTGATGGCCTCGAGTTCGTGTTCGGGCACGTCGCCGACGTCCTGGATGTGGTCCCAGCGCCCATCGTCGGCCGGCACACACAGGATCTTGTCGTCGCCGCCGGCCTCGTCGGTCATCCGGAACATCGCGACCGGCCTGGCCTCCACGATGCAACCGGGAAACACCGACTCGGGCAGCAGCACCAGCGCGTCGAGCGGATCACCGTCCTCGCCGAGCGTGTCCTCGATGAACCCGTAGTCGGTCGGATAGGCCATCGACGTGTACAGGTAGCGGTCCAGCTTCACGCGTCCGGTGTCGTGGTCGACCTCGTACTTGTTGCGTGAACCCTTGGGAATCTCGATGACTACGTCGAATTGCACGCGATCACCCTAGTCGAGCGCCCGCGCGCCGGGTTCGCTGGCCGGTAGCCGATACCCTGCTTGCAGGGGCGGTTCACGGTTCAAGCCTGATTCAAGACAGACAAGACGGAAGCAGTAGGAGCAACAGAGTCATGCGGCCCACCCAGTGGCGGCACTCCACCCACGTGCTGATCGGGGTGGCGGTGCTTGTGCTGGTGGCCGCCGTGGTCGCGGCCGCGGCCCTGATGAGCGGCGGCTCGTCGCCGGACGCGGCGGCCGCCAAGCCCGCCCCGCCGCCGGCCTCCGCCGAACCCGCGGTCGCCCCGCTCGCCGACACCGCGCCCAAGCCGACGCCCGCCGGGTTGGCCGCCGCGTTGGCGCCGGCGCTGGCCGACCCGAATCTGGGCAACTTCACCGGCCGCATCACCGACGCGCTGACCGGGACGGTGCTGTGGCAGCAGCGCGCCGAGGTGCCGATGCAACCGGCATCGGTCAACAAGACGCTGACCACCGCCGCCGCGCTGCTGACGCTCGACCGCGACGCGCGGCTCACCACCCGGGTGTTCACCACCGACAAACCCGGCGTCGTCGTGCTCAAGGGCGGCGGCGACCCGACGCTGTCGGCGGCGCCGCCCGGGCAGGAGACCTGGTACCGCAACGCCGCCCGCATCAGCGACCTCGCCGACCAGGTGCGCCGCGCCGGCGTCGACGCCACCGCGGTCCAGGTCGACATCAGCGAATACAGCGGGCCGACCATGGCGCCCGGCTGGGATCCGCTCGACATCGACGGCGGCGACATCGCCCCGATGGAGGCGGTCATGCTCGACGGCGGCCGCACCCAGCCGGTCAGCGTGGAGTCCGCCCGCTCCAAGACCCCCGCGCTGGACGCGGGCCGCGCGCTGGCCGTCGCGCTGCGGGTGGACCCCGCCCGGGTCACCGTGCGGCCGGGGCCGGCGCGCGTCGACAAGGAGATCGCCGCGGTGCAGTCGCCGCCGCTGATCGAGCGGCTGCGCGACATGATGAACTTCTCCGACAACGTGATGGCCGAATCGATCGGCCGCGAGGTGGCCGCCGCGCTGAACAAGCCGCAGAGCTTCGCCGGCGCCGTCGACGCCGTGCTCGGCCAGCTGAACCGTGCGGGCATCGACACCCGCGGCGCGCGACTGCTGGACTCCAGCGGCCTGTCGGTCGACGACCGGCTCACCGCCACCACGCTCGACGAGACCGTGCTGGCCGCGGTCGGGGACGAACATCCCCGGCTGCGCCCGCTGGTCGAACTGCTGCCGATCGCCGGCGGCAGCGGCACGCTGTCCAACCGCTACCTCGACACCCCGGCCGGCCGCGCGGCCGCGGGCTTCCTGCGCGCCAAGACCGGCTCGCTGACCGGAACCAACTCGCTGACCGGCATCGTCACCGACGCCAGCGGGCGGGTGTTGACGTTTGCGCTGATCTCCAACGACTGTGGGCCGATGGGCCGCGTCGCGCTGGACAACTTCGCCGCCGTGCTGCGGTCGTGCGGATGCGGCTCATGAGCCGGGCGACCAAAGCAGCCGCGAAACCGGTATCGGTCGGCCACACCGTGGACTGGAAGTTCGCCGCGACCGTCGGCGCCAAACTGGCCCGGCCCGGCCCCGCGGCCACCGACTACACCCGCAGGCAGGCCATCGCGCAGCTGGCCGAGTCGTCGCGGCGCGCCGAGGTGCCGGTGCGCGAGGTCACCAAACTGCACGAGGGCGGCGAGATCCCCGAGGCCCGCATCGTCGACCGCCCTGAGTGGATCCGCGCCGCCACCGAGTCGATGCGGGTGATGACGGGCGGCTCCGACAACCCGAAGAACTTCATCAGCGGACGGGTCACCGGCGCGCAGACCGGCGCGGTGCTGGCGTTCATCTCCTCGGGCATCCTCGGCCAGTACGACCCGTTCGGGCCTGACGGCGGCGAACTGCTGCTGGTGTATCCGAACGTGATCGCCGTTGAACGTCAATTGCGGGTTGAGCCAACCGATTTCCGGCTCTGGGTGTGTCTGCACGAGGTCACCCACCGGGTGCAGTTTCGCGCCAACCCGTGGCTGGCCGACTACATGTCGGCGGCGCTGGCGGTGCTCACCGAGGAGAGCGCCAACGACATCGCCGAGGTGATGAGCAGGCTGTCCGGGTTCGTTCGCGACCGCACCATCGTCGGTGACGACCCGCACGCCCAGGGCATCGTCGGGCTGCTGCGAGCCGTCCAGTCCGAACCCCAGCGCGAGGCGCTGGACCAGTTGTTGGTGCTGGGCACGCTGTTGGAGGGCCACGCCGACCACGTGATGGACGCGGTCGGCCCGGCGGTGGTGCCGTCGGTGACGACGATCCGGCGCCGCTTCGACGAACGCCGCCGCCGCAGGCAACCGCCGCTGCAGCGGCTGCTGCGGGCGCTGCTCGGTGTCGACGCGAAGATGAGCCAGTACACCCGCGGCAAGAGGTTCGTCGATCACGTGGTCTCACGGGTCGGCATGGAGCGTTTCAATGCGATCTGGACTGGGCCCGAAACCCTGCCGTTGCCAAGGGAAGTCGACGAACCTGAGCGATGGATCGACCGAGTGCTGTAGCCACACTGCGGGCGGCCGTGTCGGGGTTCGTGTCCGAATACCCGGTCACCGACGACCGCTGGTGTGTCGCACTGTCCGGTGGAGCGGACTCGCTGGCGCTGACAGCCGTTGCGGCGCAGGCGAAACCTACCGTCGCGCTGATCGTCGACCACGCGCTGCAGCCCGGCTCCGACAAGGTGGCCGCAACCGCGCGCGACCAGGCGCTGGCGTTGGGATGCGTTGACGCACAAGTGGTTTGTGTCGAGGTCGGCACCGATGGCGGGCCGGAGGCGGCGGCCCGCACGGCGCGGTACCGGGCGCTGGACGCCGCGCGCGGGCAGGCGCCGGTGCTGCTCGGCCACACGCTCGACGACCAGGCCGAGACCGTGCTGCTGGGCCTGGGCCGCGGCTCCGGGCCCCGCTCGATCGCCGGCATGCGGCCGTACGACCCACCGTGGTACCGCCCGTTGCTGGGTGTGCGCCGCGCGACCACCCGGGCGGCGTGCGACGAGCTGGGCGTGACGCCGTGGCAGGACCCGCACAACAGCGACCCCCGCTTCACCCGGGCCCGGCTGCGCGCCGAGGTGCTGCCGCTGCTGGAGGACGTGCTCGGCGGCGGGGTGGCCGAGGCGCTGGCGCGCACCGCGACGGCGCTGCGGGAGGACACCGACACCCTCGACGCGATCGCCGCCGACGCGCTGGCCGCCGCGGGCGGCCCGGCGGGGCTGGACACCGCGCGGCTGGCCGGGCTGCCGGCCGCCGTCCGGCGCCGGGTGATCCGCGGCTGGCTGCTGGCCGGCGGTGCCCGCGGGCTGACCGACAAACAGATCCGCGGGGTCGACGCGCTCGTCACGGCCTGGCGCGGACAGGGCGGCGTCGCGGTGCCGTCGGCGCTGCGCAACCAGCGGCTGATCGCGGCCCGCCGCGATGGCATGCTGACCCTGTCCACCGAGCCGGGCTGAAACATGGCACGCTTGGGACGGGGGGGGGCGCCGCGCCGGGGGGGT